>ERZ773187.1059-NODE-1059-length-22608-cov-3.577174_pt1 | contig 22608 bp, 10 predicted proteins | sample MGYA00511242_ERZ773187 | MGnify/ENA primary metagenome ERZ773187 (study PRJEB29015, sample SAMEA2737744) | human gut metagenome | biome: human gut; feature: human-associated habitat; material: faeces | place: China | collected 2012 ... | reverse complement strand
CAGTTCAAAGCCGGTAACACGGAAATGATTGAATCCGAATATAAATATGACCCGCGTGTTACGTGGATTGAAGACCGTTATTGGGTAACTTGGTGCAACGGCTATCATGGACCTACTATCGGTATTGCCTATACATTTGATTTTGTAGATTTCTTCCAATGCGAGAATGCTTTCCTGCCTTTCAATCGTAATGGAGTACTTTTCCCGCAAAAGATAGATGGCAAATATGCTATGTTAAGTCGCCCCAGCGACAATGGACATACACCGTTCGGTGATATTTATATCAGCTACAGTCCGGATATGAAATACTGGGGTGAACACCGTTGTGTCATGAAAGTAACTCCTTTCCCTGAAAGTGCCTGGCAGTGTACCAAGATTGGTGCAGGTTCGGTACCTTTCCTTACTGATGAAGGCTGGTTGCTTTTCTATCATGGTGTTATCACTACTTGCAACGGTTTCCGTTATGCAATGGGTTCGGCGATACTCGATAAGGATCATCCCGAAAAGGTACTTTATCGTACCCGTGAATATCTGATAGGTCCGGCTGCACCTTATGAACTTCAAGGGGATGTGCCCAATGTGGTATTCCCATGTGCGGCATTGCAGGATGGTGAGCGTGTAGCTGTTTATTATGGAGCTGCAGATACCGTTGTAGGAATGGCTTTCGGCTATATCCAGGAAATAATTGATTTTACAAAACGGACGAGCATTATCTAAGAAGGATATGAGACGTATATTATTAACTTGCACACTGGCTTTCACCCTTCTCCCCGTATTTGGGGGAGAGGGTAAGGCCCCCCCTATGGATAAGGAAAAGAGTCTGTTGATAGACTATGTAGATCCTTTTATTGGAACGACAAACTTCGGCACCACCAATCCCGGAGCTGTTTGCCCGAATGGAATGATGTCCGTAGTACCTTTTAATGTGATGGGTTCTGCCGATAATACATACGATAAAGATGCACGTTGGTGGTCGACGCCTTATGAACATACCAATTGTTTCTTTACAGGATATTCTCATGTGAATCTGAGTGGTGTCGGTTGTCCTGAACTGGGTTCTTTATTGCTGATGCCTACTACCGGAGAACTGAATGTAGACTATAAGGAATATGGGAGCAAATATAAGGATGAACAGGCTTCTCCCGGCTATTATTCCAATTATTTGACGAAGTATAATATAAAGACAGAAGTCTCTGCTACTCCGCGTACAGGTATTGCCCGTTTCACTTTTCCTAAAGGAGAGAGTCATATACTTCTGAATTTGGGCGAAGGCCTGACCAATGAGAGTGGAGCCATGCTTCGTCGTGTAAGTGACAGCGAAATAGAGGGAATGAAACTATTGGGTACTTTCTGTTATAATCCCCAAGCTGTATTTCCCATCTATTTTGTGATGAGAGTGAACAAAGTTCCCGCCACAACCGGATATTGGAAAAAGCAACGTCCGATGACAGGTGTGGAAGCACAATGGGATCGCGACCAAGGCAAATATAAATTGTATACCCGCTATGGAAAAGAAATAGCAGGTGACGATGTGGGCGCTTACTTCACTTTTGAAACAGAAGAAGGAGAACAGGTCGAAGTACAGATGGGAGTTTCCTTTGTAAGCATAGAGAATGCCCGTTTGAATCTGGATAAAGAACAGTCGGGAAAAAACTTTGAACAGGTGCTTTCCGATGCCCGTGCACAGTGGAACGATGACTTGTCACGTATCACTGTAGAAGGAGGAACGGATGCACAGAAAACAGTTTTTTATACGGCACTTTATCATTTGTTGATTCATCCGAACGTTCTGCAGGATGTAAATGGTGAATATCCGGCTATGGAGAGCGATCAGATTCTGACAACGAAAGGTACCCGATATACTGTATTCTCTTTGTGGGATACATATCGTAACGTACATCAGCTTTTGACTTTGGTTTATCCCGAACGTCAGATGGAAATGGTACGTACCATGCTCGATATGTATCGTGAACATGGTTGGTTCCCTAAATGGGAATTGTATGGAAGAGAGACTCTTACGATGGAAGGTGATCCAAGTATCCCAGTGATTGTGGATACATGGATGAAAGGATTGCGTGACTTTGACGTAGATCTGGCTTATGAAGCTATGTACAAGTCGGCTACATTACCCGGGGCGGAAAATCTGATGCGTCCGGACAATGATGACTATATGTCAAAAGGATACGTGCCGCTTCGTGAACAATATGATAACTCCGTATCTCATGCACTGGAATATTATATCGCAGACTTTGCCCTTTCCCGTTTTGCGGATGCTTTAGGAAAGAAGAAAGATGCGGAAATGTTCTATAAACGCTCTTTGGGATATAAGCATTATTATAGTAAGGAGTTCGGTACATTCCGACCTATTCTTCCGGACGGAACTTTCTACAGTCCGTTCAATCCGAGGCAGGGAGAGAACTTTGAACCGAATCCCGGTTTCCACGAAGGTAATTCTTGGAATTATACTTTCTATGTACCACATGATGTATATGGATTGGCTAAACTGATGGGTGGAAAGAAACCTTTTGTCAATAAGCTGCAAATGGTGTTTGATGAAGGACTATATGATCCGGCTAACGAACCGGATATTGCTTACGCTCATCTGTTCTCTTACTTTAAAGGTGAAGAATGGCGTACACAGAAAGAGACACAGCGACTGCTGGATAAGTACTTTACGACCAAACCGGACGGTATCCCTGGAAATGATGACACAGGTACGATGTCTGCATGGGCTATTTTCAATATGATAGGTTTTTATCCCGACTGTCCGGGATTGCCGGAATATGCATTGACTACTCCGGTATTTAATAAAGTAACGATCCGCTTGGATCCTAAATGGTATAAGGAAAATGAGCTGGTAATTGAGAGTAATCGTACCGGATCGGAAACTCTTTATATAAATAAGGTGTTATTGGATGGTAAGAAGTTCAATAAATACCGCATTACCCACGATGAACTTGTTCATGGTAAACGCTTGATATTTGATTTGAAATAACACACAGTGTTTCATAGGTATCGTTTTTGGGTTGACAAGGCTGTCGGACTTTTCAGGGTTCGGCAGCCTATTTTTTTTACATCTTACCTGAATAATCCTTTCAAAAAGATAGTGTCACTATATGTCTGCGATAATGACACTATATCAGTGGTATAGTGACACCATTTACCTAGGATAGTGTCATTATCTTATTTTTATAAATATCCCCTTTTCCGTTTTAGTATTAAATATTTGGAATGTAGCCGATTACAAAGTTTCCTTTCATCCGTCTTTTATACGATCAGCGTATAATTAAGATGATGAATAGAAAGAAATTATTTCAACATATCCTTTGGATATTAATCGTAGCAGAATGTTTTCCAATGCTGGCTGTTGCTGCATCGAAACAAAAAAAACAACGTTACAAGATCGCCGTATGTGACTGGATGATATTGAAACGTCAGAAGATTGGTTCGTTCCAATTGGTGCATGAGTTGAAAGGAGATGGAGTCGAGTTGGATATGGGTAGTCTCGGTAAAAGAGAAATGTTCGATAACAAATTGCGTGAGCCCCATTTCCAGCAGCTATTTCGTGAAACAGCTCAGAACTATAATTTAGAGGTTCCTTCTATTGCTATGTCCGGTTTTTATGGACAGTCTTTTTTAGATCGTGCTAATTATAAAGAATTAGTTCGGGATTGTCTGGATGCAATGAAAGTAATGGGTGCCAAGGTCGCTTTTCTCCCTTTGGGTGGAGTGGAAGCAGGCTGGCAGGAAACTCCGGAACTTCGGACAGCTTTAATAAAACGGCTGAAGGAAGTAGGGGATATGGCTGCTTCGGAAAGAGTTGTAATTGGCATTGAAACTCAATTGGATGCAAGAGAAGAAGTGAAACTATTGAAAGAGATTAATTCTCCCGGTATCAAGATCTATTTTAAATTTCAGAATGCATTAGAAAATGGAAGAGATCTATGTAAGGAACTCAAGATTCTTGGAAAAAATAGAATTTGCCAGATTCACTGTACAGATACGGATGGAGTGACTCTTCCTTTCAATGAGCGGCTGGATATGAATAAGGTAAAAAAGACGCTTGACAAAATGGGCTGGAGGGGCTGGCTGGTTGTAGAACGCTCACGAGACAAGGATGATGTGAGGAACGTGAAGAAGAATTATGGAACGAATATTGAATATCTGAAAAAGGTATTTCAAGAGTAATATAATAATTGAGATAATAGGTAGGAGGGACTTCAAACATTATATGTCCTCTTACTATATTAAAAGTCCGAACTTAAAAAAGTTCGGACTTTTTTTTCACTATGCGAATCAAATCCTAATCCTATAGAGATATTGATGCTTTCTCATCCTTTATTTCGGATGCTTGTAACCATTTTGTTTTTTATTTAATTCACTGTTTCCGTTATGGTATCAATCAGCAGAATTTTGGTGGATTACAATGATCTTATCCATTCGTCCTTTATATGAATCGGTTAAAGTGGAAGTTAAAACGATGTGAAGATGTGGAGAAGAACGATGATTGGAATATAAAATATTTAAAAGAAAATTTTCAACAATGATGGGGAGGGGAATTATGATATAGTTTAATAAAACTAAGAGAAAAAACTTCAGATTCTATTTTTTATTCTTTTTAAGAGATTACGATTCTTTTAGTTGTATCTTTTTATTTATGTGAATAGATGTCTGATGATGTAATATATCATTTTATATAAATTAAAATTTAATCTATGAAGAGTAAACATTTATTCTTGCGAGTAAAAAGGGATAGTTTGGCATTTGCGGCAGCTATACTTCTTTTTAGTTCTTGTGTCGATGGATACAAGGATGATTGGACCTTCTCATCGGAAGTTCAGGGGGTAACCTTGGAATCACCGTCGACTGAAGGTTGGACTTTTACCAGAAACGTAGATATTACGTCTCTGGAAATTAAATGGCCGGTAGTGCTAGGAGCCGGTGGGTACCAAGTGACATTTTATAATATTGATGATCCTGACAATCCAGTTGTTATAGGCGAAGAGAATGAAGTCGTAGATAAATGTACGATTACGCGTGATATTACTGAAGATACAAAATATAAGGTTGCAGTCAGAGCATTAGGAAATCAGAAGTATAATAACGCTGATGCTGTTGCAGCTACGGAAATGACTTATAATACATTGGTTCGAGTACGTGAAACAATACCAACAGGAACTAATCTGACCGAATATTTTACGGCAAATCCGATTGAGCCTCTTGCAGAAGGAGAAGAAGAAATAGCTTATGAATTAGTGGCAGGTGGTGTATATGAAATGGATGGTAATATTGATTTAGGAACGACTACATTGACTATTCGTGGCGACAAAGTAAATCATGCCAAACTGACAATGAAAAGAAATGCTTCTTTTATAAATCGCGGAGCTGGTCTAAAAATTAAGTTTATAGATTTTGATTTTGATGCTGATACTTACAGTGCTTCTAATAGTAGAGGTGTCGTTATGTTCAATAGCACAGAAGCCGGTATAGTGCAGCAGCCTTATGTTTTCCAATCTTGTACTATAAAAGATCTTCCCGTACCATTATATTACTGTAATAATGGTTATGCTTTGTCGTCATTGTCTATTACTGATTGCTTGGTTAGCATTAATACAGCAAGTACTATATTTATAGCATTCAACGGTCAAGGTTGGATCAAAGATTTGAGCTTTTCAAACAGTACTATTTATTATACGGTTCCCGGATCTGCCTATTTTGTTCAGATGAGAGGACGTACTCCGTCAAACTTTAGCGGATCTGGCTGGAGTACATCGCTTCGGAAAATGAGTAATTGTACGTTCTATCAAATTGGCACTAACAATCGTTTCTTTAATAATGTAATAAACAGTAATAGTGCTGTGTTCTTTTTGGAAATGCAGAATACTATTTTTGCAGACTGTGTCGTAAGTTCGGCCACAGGAACTGAAGGTGTTTTCAGACGGATCTGTAATGCGGGAAATTATGGTAATGTAAATTATACACTTGGATATAATACTTATTATTATAGTGCTGTTCCGGGAGGATTCCTTGATTATGATACTAGTGATGAGAATGGACGAGACCATTCGGGAACAGCTATTAAGGTAGAGCCAAAGTTTGTGAATGCTGCTAACGGTGATTTTACTTTGAGTAGCTCGGAGCATATTGCGAATCGTTGTGGAGATCCACGTTGGCTTCCGACAACAGAATGAATACAATGTATAAACAATAACAGAATACTATGAGTAAAAGATATTTCATTTTAGGCTTATGTATGCTTTTTATACAAGCCTTTGCGCAAATCGTCTATGCCCAAAATGCACGTACGGTGACCGGGGTTGTTGTGGACGAATTTGGTGACCCAATTATTGGGGCTGCAATTAAGATTGTAGATTCTACGGTAGGCACGATAAGTGATATTGATGGTAAATTTAGCCTTCCCGTCCCGGAAGGGGGAAGATTGGCTGTTTCATTTGTAGGATACGTTTCTCAAACAATAACGAATTTGAATAATCCAAAGATTGTATTGAAAGAAGATGTAGCTAATCTGGATGAGGTGGTTATTGTAGGTTATGGTACACAAAAAATGAAAAACATAACGGGGGCGATTGAAACCATTACTCCGGATGAGATTAAAGATCTTTCGGTGGGTAACTTAGGTGATGCATTGAGCGGAATGATGAGTGGTTTGCATGTAAATTCGGGTGGTGGTCGTCCGGGTAGTACCCCAAGTCTACAAATACGCCAAAGTAATATCAATACCAGCATTACTCCCAATTCAACGCGTGGAGGTGATGCAGATCCTAGCCCATTATATGTAATTGACGATTTTATTTCTACAGAGGATGCATTTAATAATTTGGATGTGAGTGAAGTAGAAAGTATTACGGTTTTGAAAGATGCTTCGGCAGCTGTATATGGGGCACGTGCGGCTTACGGTGTCATATTGGTGAAAACCAAGCGCGGTAAGGTAGGTACACCTTCCATATCTTATACAGGGCAATTCGGTTTTACTGATGCTTTGAAAAAACCTAAGATGCTAAGTGCTTATGATTATGGACGTATTTATAATGCCGCACGTGTAGCTGGAACTTCTACCGGTGAATCGGAATCGGATAATAGAAGAACGCAATATTTCCAGGCTGACGAATTGGAAGCAATGAGAGGACTGAACTACGATTTGCTGGATGATGAGTGGAGTGCGGCTTGGACGCAACGCCACAGTTTCAGTATTAATGGCGGTACAGAGAAGGCTACTTATTTTGCGGGTGCATCTTACTATAATCAAGAAGGTAATATGGGACGTTTAGATTATGATCGTTGGAACTTCCGTGCGGGTGTTAATGCTAATATCGGTAAGTGGATTAAAGCCTCCTTACAGTTCTCAGGTGACATGGGTGAACAGAATAACTCACGTAATGGTATAACCAGTGGTGGGACAGATGCTGATTTTAATTCTCTAATGACACATTTGCCTTTTGTGCCCGGATATGTAGGTGGACGTCCTGTTATATATACAGGTATGGAAAATGTGTCTTCGGGCTTAAGTGCTGTACGACTATTCCATTTTGGAGCAGTTCAGGATTCTCCTGACAATACTCAAAATCAGACAAATAATATGTCCATAAACGGTTCATTGGAATATGATTTTGGTTGGAGCAAATGGTTGAAGGGGCTAAAAGTGAAAGGTTCTTATTCGAGGAGCATTATCAATAATAAGAGTAATAATATCGGTACTAAAATGAATGTCTACAGGCTGCTGGAACGTGGTGGCAGTGGAAATCACCTTTATACTGGCGATGATATAAATATAGATGATAGCAATTTTGGTACTTTTACTTTGGATAATGGTAATTTATTGAGCCGTGCGATGAATAAAACGGATAACTACCAGATGAACTTGACAGTCAGCTACGCACGTCAGTTTGGTTTGCATAATGTGAATGGATTGTTTTCTATTGAAAAGGCAGAATCGGAATATGAATATCTGACCGGTACTGTAACTGATCCTTTCAGCTTTACCGATGGACAATCTAATTCGACAGCTACCGGTGCGGATCAAACGACTACGTTCGGTCGTACGGAATCGGGTATGCTCTCTTATATCGGTCGTCTGAACTACTCGTATGCAGACAAGTATTTGTTTGAGTTCCTGCTTCGTTCGGATGCATCTACCAAATTTGCTCCTAGTAACTACTGGGGAATGTTCCCTTCATGGTCAGCAGGTTGGGTTATCTCGGAAGAAAGCTGGTTTAATAAAGAAAAACTAGGTATTGATTTCTTGAAAATTCGTGGTTCATTCGGTATTTTGGGAAGAGATAATATACAACCTTGGTTGTGGACACAACTTTATAGCCGAAATGCAGATGGAGGTCCTATATTTGGTACAGCCACCAATACCTATAGTGGTGCAACATTCCAAATGCCGCAAAGAGGGGTCAACGCAGATGTACATTGGGATAAAACCTACAAGACCAATTTAGGTATCGATGTCAGGATGCTGGATAGTAGACTGGGTATTACATTAGATGCTTACTATGATATGGGACGTGAGTTGTTCACAACTTTCACGGGTACTTCTTTCTATCCGACTACTGTAGGTACGCAGGCTACTCCTGAGAACTTTGGAGAAGTTGATACGTATGGTTTAGAACTTACTTTGAATTGGAAAGATAAAATCGGTAAAGATTTTTCTTATTGGGTAAAAATGACTACCGGTTACAGTGATAACAAGATTAAAGAAGCCGGATTCCAGGCTACTCCCGGTTTTGATGACATTGTTCGGGGTGAACGTTCCGACCGTGGTGTGTGGGGATACGAATGTATTGGCATGTTCCGCACCTATCAGGATATCGAAGAGTATTTCGCAGTGAATAAGATCACTTCTTATCTTGGGAATACGAAAGATAACATTCATCCGGGTATGTTGATCTATCGTGATGTACGTGGTCAGCGTAATGCCGATGGTACTTATGGTGAAGCAGATGGCGTGATTGATCAGAATGACTATGTGAAGATTTCCAATCGTGCCAATAATCCTTATGGATTGACTTTTAATTTTGGTGCTTCGTATAAGAACTTCTCATTCAGTGCTCAATTTGGTGCAAGCTGGGGTACTTATGCTCTTGTACAGACAGACTTACGTCAGGAAAAATACGATGATCTGGAATATAAAAATGTATCTGCCATGTGGAAAGATATGTATGTGTATGAAGATGTATTGGATGCCGGTGGTAATGTAGTGGCGCCAATGAACCGGAGTGCTAAATATCCAAACTTAAGATATAGTGCCATAAACGGTCAGGCTTCTACATTTTGGAAAGTTAGCGCAGCCAGCGTTCGATTACGTAATTTGACAGTTGCTTATAGCCTTCCGAAGGAATGGACAAATCGGATCGGCATCAGCAGTTGCCGTCTGAATTTGACTGCTCAGAACCTTTTAAACTTTTACAATCCTTATCCTGATGGTGTTTGGAGTACATGGGGAGGCACTTATGGAAGATATCCTAATTTGCGTAAAGTAACTTTAGGTGTTAATGTCTCATTCTAATATCAAAGAAGATTATGAAAGAAAAGATAAATAAAATATGTTTGACAGCATCGATGGTGACAGGACTAATCTGTTTTACTGGATGCAGCGATGATTTTCTGAAAGACAAGAAAGTATATGGAAGCTATGACGCTTCGGTTGTGTACGAAAATTATGAAACAGCCAAAAGTCGTGTGGACTTTTTATATCAGTCTTTATTGCCTAGTTCTACCGGAGGTTCCAATGCTTTGACCGATATAACCAGTGCGGGTATTGATGACGATTTTTCCAAATGTACGGAGGAATATGGAGACTACTCTATTTTCAATGATCCTACGGCATCTCTTACTATTCAGACTGTTCCCGATTATTTTTATGTAATCAACAGTGAAAGAAGTCCTTGGGGACGTATCCGCGAATGTAATAATGTGATTGAAGGTGTGACGGGAAGTGCGACTCTTTCGCAGACAGAGAAAGAACAATTACTCGGACAAGCTTACTTTTTTCGTGCATGGCGTTATTATCTGTTGGTGAAAATGTATGGTGGTGTTCCCATTGTAGACCACGTCCAGAATCCGGTGATAGGTGATGGTAATGGTGAGAATCTGGTCATTCCTCGTTCCTCGACTAAGGCTTGTATAGACTTTATATGCGATGACTTGGAACTGGCAGCCAGCTATCTTCCTGCACGTTGGCAGAATGAAGGGCAGGATTACGGACGCATAACCGCCGGTGCAGCACTTGCTCTAAAAGGTCGTACATTGTTGCTTTATGCTAGTCCACTTTTTAACCGTGCCGATGACGCATCTCGTTGGAAAGATGCTTACGACGCCAATTTTGCTGCCATCACTAAACTGAATGAAGGTAACTTCGGACTTGCTTATGAAGGCAATGGCGGAGAAGACAATGCCAAGAATTGGGCCAGAATGTTCGCCACTTATACAGGTGGAAGCGAAGCCGTATTTGTTACTTTATATAATAATGTGTCTCCTATTGCTTCACAAAACATCAACCGATACAACTTGTGGGAGCAGGGAATCCGACCAGGAAATATAAACGGAGGCGGAGGAAAGACTCCTACAGCGGAAATAATAGACATCTTCCCGATGATTGACGGTAAGAAACCGATGGAATCAGGAGTTCATTATGACCCTAAAAAGTTCTTTCTAAATCGTGACCCGCGTTTCTACCGTACATTTGCATTTCCGGGGGTAGAGTGGAAATTCAACAGTGGCAATGTCGATTTTTCAGGAGCAACGATGTCTGGTTTATGCCCAACCCGTTATACCAGTGGTGCGAACTATGAACTTTGGAATTATTGTTGGTATACTACGGCTGATGAGCGTAATAATCCGAGTAGAAGCGGTTTTGCAGCCGATATGCTGGGCACTAAGAATAGAGGAGTCTATGTTCGTAAACGTTCGGATGATTTTGATTTGGGCACTAGTCTTTATGTGTTTACTGATAACAGCAGTGGTGATCAGCAGGGATTCAGACGATCGGCAGCTCCTTACATGGAGATACGGTATGCGGAAGTATTGCTGAATCTGGCAGAATCAGCTTGTGGTGCGGGCGGCACTTATCATGCGGAAGGGGTCAAGGCGCTGAAAGCCGTACGTGGCAGAGTAGGCTATACGAGTGCAAATAATTATGGCCTGGATGCGGCGATTGAAACTGACCGTGCTAAATTGTTTGAAGCTATATTGTATGAACGTCAGGTAGAGTTGGCTTTTGAAGGTAAACGTGCGTATGATATGCGTCGTTGGATGCTATTTGACGGAGGTGTAGGACAAGGTGCTTTGAATGCAAGTTGGGCATTGAGTGGCTTTGGAGGTAATACTTGTACTTATTTGGGTGTGACTCCGATGAATGAACGTGGTAAGAGATATCGCATAGAAATCAATGTTGAAGGTACCGGGTCTGCAAATAATGACAGTGATCCGATTAAAAACGTAGAGCGACCAGCAGCACTGACATTGAATGAGAAGATTGCTACGGAAGCAGACGGAGAAACGATTCTTGATCCGGCTGTGTCAAGTATATGTACATTCTATGATACCTATTTCTCACGTAAAGATATCAGTCTTGATGGTAATGTGCTGGACATTAATCCTTATTTCCAACCCAGATATTATTTCTTTGGATTGCGTCAAAGTGCACAGCAAACTAATGCGACATTGTATCAGACCATTGGTTGGGAAGATTATGCTCACGGTGGTATGGGTACTTTCGACCCATTGGCAGAATAAAAGATTTTTCTGATTCCCGGAAAAAAGTAATTTAATATAAAAAGGTGGCCTCAAGGCACTTTCCTTTTAATAGGAAAAGTGTCTTGAGGCCTTTTTTTGCATATAATTTCCAATTAACTTCATTTTTGTTCTTTTTATGTGATTACATATCTTTAAATCATACGTCCTTTTTATGTATGAAGAAAAAGAAGAGTGGTATATGTATTTTATGATTATTTAAGTAGTTTACTAACATGTCTTCATTCAAGAGCTTATGGGAAGCTTCTTATAATTGTTATCAAGATGGAAAGCAATTCACAAGATTAACTGACTGTCAAAGTAGGGAGCTGAATAAATTGCATTTTCACTTTAATGCCTCACTCATCAGAGTGTGAATATAGCTAAAGTGAAAGTATTAGAAAAAGGAAAGGCATCATTAATGGTATCAGTTAAAGTGCTGTGCCATAATATATTTCTCATTAAACGATTTATTTTAGTGTTAGGAATCAAACCGAACAAAGAAATAAATCGAAAACTGTGGAAAGAAGCCATTAGTTTTGCAGCCATTACTGCATAAATGTGAATGAAATGTTTAACGGACTATTGTATATAATATTCAACTTAAATATTGATAACATAAGAACGTATTGTTTAATTTAAATTTAATGTATGAAAAGTAATCGTTTATTTTTACGAAGAAGAACACGTGGACTGTTATTCGCTACGTTATTATTTCTTTTAAGTAGCTGTACCATAGGGTATCACGAAGACGAATCTTTTGAGTCGGATGTGAAAAATGCTACACTGGAATCTCCCCAATTGGAGAATGTAAAAGTGGAACTTGATGCCACAGGAGAAAATGCAACTATTGAATGGCCTGTAGTGCATGGAGCAGAAGGTTATGAGTTTTCTTGGTATGTAGTTGATGATCCTGAAAATCCGATAGCTGTAGTTGAAGGAGAGTTTATCGATGGTTGTAGCGTTGAATTGGAAGTAGAAGAAGATACAAAATATAAATTCTTAATTAAAACCATTGGAAATAAACAGTTTAATAACAAAGATGCAGAAAAAGCCTGTGAAATAAGTTTTTCAACTTTACTTGAAACATATGCATCCATTCCTAGTGGAGTAGATTTGACTCAATGGTTTATTGATAATCCGCTTCCAGAGACTGATATGGAACCTAATGAAGATGGCACTTTAAAAGAGTTGGCATATGAATTAGAGGCTAACGGTGAATATACTATATCAGGTCCAATAGATTTTGGAGCACGTAAAGTTACAATTCGTGGAAATAAAATTAATCATTCGAAAATTACATTTGGTCAAAGTGGTAGAATATTAACACAGAATGGTTTGAAGATAAAGTTTATGGATTTCTATTGTAATGCAATGGAGAAAGGTTCTTCTGATGCTTCATTAATTGGATTAAGTAAGACTCCAAATGAACAATTAAAAGTATCTTCTGGAGAATACGTTATTAAAGATCCCATCGTTATTCAGTTTTGTAATGTATATGACCTTAATAGGCATTTATTATATGATTCAGGGAAAAAATATTGTGTGGAAAACTTTACAGTAAAAGCTTCTTTTATTAGATGTAATCAGTCTAATACGATTGTGTATTTTAATAAAGGTAGTTTTATTAATATAACATTTAAAGAGAGTACTCTTTGCAGTACTGTACAGAATGGAAGTTATTTTGCACAGGTAAATGGTAACAGACCTAACAAGATTACTGGATATTCAAATGGAACTTTTAATTTTTATAATTGTACAGTATACAATCTTGCTTATAGCAAAGACTTTACTAATTGGAATAGCTATAGAGGACAAGCATGCTTAACACTAAATTTCTCCAGAACTATTTTTGTAGATTGTGGTAAAGGAGATATGACGAATAAAATAATGGGTAATGCAAATATGTCTAGAAATTTTGAATATAATACTTATTGGTATAATGGTAGTCAAAGTAATGATAAATATGATACAAATACTCTTGATACAGATCCTGGCTTCATTAATGCTGCGAATGGTGATTTTACTGTAACTGGAGCAAGCCAGCTTGAAAAGAGAACTGGTGATCCACGGTGGCTTCCACTTGTTGAAGAGTAAGTAAAGTAGTATGATAATAAAAATTAAATGCAATGAATAAGAAAAATATTATTCTCAGTTTATTCATCGGTACACTGTTGACTTTTGTTATGCCATTGTGTGCCCAGAATCAGACAGTAACTGGACTTGTTGTAGATGTAAGTGGTGAACCGATAATAGGTGCTACTGTCATGGTGGTAAATGGGACAGTAGGTACAGTGACAGATATTGATGGGAAATTTAATATTAAGGTTGCTCCAAAAAGCAAATTGAAAGTTTCCTTTGTTGGATATACTTCACAAATTATATCTGATTTAAAAAATCCTAGGATTGTACTTTTAGAAGATCAACTGAAATTAGATGAAGTTGTAGTACTTGGTGATTATGGTTCTCAGAAATTACGTAATGCAACAGGTGCCATTGAAACGATTTCCACCGAAGAATTGAAAGATTTGTCAGTGGGTAGTTTGGGTGACGCGTTAGCTGGTAAAATAAATGGTTTACATGTATCACTTAGTGGTGGGCGCCCAGGTAGTACACCAAGCTTACAGATTCGTCAAAGTTCAGTGAATACTACCATTACTCCAAGTTCTGATTTAGGAGGTAATGCAAGCCCTACTCCACTATATGTTATTGATGGCTTTATTGCAGATGAAGGTGCTTTCAATAATTTAGATATAAATGAAGTAGAAAATGTGACTGTTTTAAAGGATGCTGCAGCGGCTGTATATGGAGCACGTGCTGCGTATGGTGTTGTGCTGGTTAAGACTAAACAAGGAAAAGTCGGTGCTCCCAAAATTTCTTATTCAGGACAGTTTGGTTATACAGATGCATTGATGTTACCTAAGATGCTAAATGCCTATGATTACGGTCGTATATACAATGCTGCTCGTGCTGCTAATACTGCTACTAAGGATCAAGAATCCGATGACTTGAGGGTACAACTTTTTCAATCTGATGAATTGGAGGCAATGAAGGGTATGAATTATAATTTATTAGATAAAGAATGGAGTGCGGCTTTGACGCAGCGTCATAGTGTCAACATTAGCGGGGGAACAGAAAAAGCAACTTATTTCGGTGGTGTTTCGTATTATCAGCAAGAAGGTAATATAGGGCGCTTGGACTATAATCGTTGGAACTATCGTGCTGGTGTAAATGCTAATATTTCAAAATGGATGAAAGCTTCTTTGCAGGTATCTGGTAATTATGGAGAGACAAATAAACCTAAAAATGTAAAAGGTGGTGGCTCTGATGGTGATTTTGAATCTTTAATGTTACATGTACCTTATGTGCCTGATCAAGTAAATGGATATTATATTTTTCATTCAGGTATGGAAAATATAACTAATCCAAGTGATCAGCAGAAGTATAATTTTGCAGCAGTACAGAATGCGTCAGATAATGTTGAGAATCAGAATCAGAATTTTTCTCTTAACGGTTCATTAGAGTATGATTTTGGTTGGAGTAAATACTTACGTGGTTTGAAGGTAAAAGCTTCTTATTCAAAAAATATAAGTACAGGGAAAACAAATACTATCGGTACAAAAATCGATGTATATCGCCTTATATCCCGTGGTGGCAGTGGTGGTCACCTTTATGTTGGTGACGAGATTGAATACAATGCTAATACATTGGGATTGTATGAGTTGAATAATGGCAACTCTTTGGGGCGTAGTATGAATCGCTCAGATAGTTATCAAATGAACTTAACAGTAAGCTATGCACGTCAGTTTGGTAAGCATTATGTCAGTGGTTTGTTCTCTATTGAAAAAGCAGAATCAGAATGGGAAGATTTGAATGGTAGTCTTACAGACCCATTACCTTTTACAGATGGCCAATCTAGTTCTGTGGATTCCAATGCAGAAGGTTTTGCTCAAACTGTGACGTTTAACCGCAGTGAGTCTGGTATGCTTTCTTATGTTGGTCGTGTGAATTATTCATATGATGATAAATATTTGTTTGAGTTTATGCTCCGTTCTGATGCCTCTGCCAAATTTGCTCCTCAGAATTATTGGGGAATGTTCCCTTCATGGTCTGCCGGCTGGGTTATTTCAGATGAAAAATGGTTTGATAAAGACAAGACAAAAATCGACTTTTTGAAGATACGTGGTTCGTTTGGTATTCTTGGTAAAGATAATGTGAATGCTTGGCTTTGGACTCAGCTTTACACCCGTAATCCAGACAAAGGACCGATCTTTGGAACTAATTCTAGTACAAATACAAGTGCTACGATTCGTATGCCGAAACAAGGAGTAAATCCTGATGTACATTGGGATAAGACTTATAAAACTAATTTTGGTATTGATATGGCCTTTTTGAAGAATCGAATGAGCGCTAATTTGGACTTCTATTATGATATGGGCCGTGAAATGTTTGCTTCACATCAAGGAACTTCTTATTATCCGAATACGGTAGGAATACAACCTGCTACAGAAAACTTTGGTGAGGTAGATACATATGGTGTTGAATTGTCATTAGGATGGAAGGATAAAATTGGAAAAGACATGTCATATTGGGTAAAACTTACAACAGGATACAATGATAATAAAATCAGAGAGACAGGTTGGAAGGCTGCATATGATTTTGATAAATTAGTGAGAAATGAACGTTCTGATAGAGGACTATGGGGTTATGAATGTATAGGTATGTTCCGTAGTTATCAGGAAATTAATGAGTACTTTGATAAATATAGTATTACTAAATATTTAGGAAATACAAAAGAAAATGTACATCCTGGTATGCTGATTTATAAGGATGTACGTGGACAATATGATGAATCAACTGGAACTTTTGGTCCGGCAGATGGTATTGTTGATGAACAAGATTATATAAAAATTTCTCACCGTGCTAGTAATCCTTACGGTGGAACTTTAAATTTCGGTTTCTCTTATAAAGATTTTTCTATTAGTGCGCAGTTTGGTGCAAGTTGGGGAGCATATTCCTTAGTTCCTACAACTATGCGTAAAGAAAGTTACTCTGAATATAGTAATGTGTCGGCAATGTGGAAAGATATGTTTGTATATGAGGATATTTATGACGCTAATAATATAGTTACAGTAGCACAAAACAGAAATGCAAAATACCCGAATATTCGCTATAGTAGCGTAAATGGTGCACCCTCTACTTTTTGGAAAGTAAGTGCAGCAACAGTGCAACTTCGTAATATGACAGTAGCTTATGCATTGCCTAAAGAATGGCTAAAAATAATTGGCATTAGTAGTTGCCGTTTCAATCTTACTTGCCAAAATGTATTTAACTTCCTAAACCCTTATCCAGAAGGAGCATGGGCTTCTTGGGCGGGAAGCTATGGATATTATCCGAACTTACGTAAATTCACGTTAGGTGTTAATGTTTCATTTTAATAATTTGAATACAATGATGAAGAAAATAAATAAGTATGGTTCAATTGCATTACTGACCATAACAGCTGCCATCTTTACAGGTTGTAGTGATCAATTTTTGGAAGACAAAAAATTATATGGAAGTTTTAACGGTACGACTATTTATGAAAACTATGAGTCAGCTGATAACCGTATAGCTTACTTGTATTATATCATGCTGCCGAGTGCGACGGGTGGATCTGATCTGACTGGTTCTATGGGTGATATGCCAAGCACAGGAACAAGTGATCAATATTCGAAATGTACAGAAGAATATGGAGGGATATCAGGTTTGATGAATCCTAATTCTCCTCTAGATTATGAAACTGTTACTGATTATTTTAATCTAGATAACAATTATTCTCCTTGGGTGCGTATTCGTGAGTGTAATGATATGATCGAAGGAGTGATTGGCAGTGAAAGTTTAACTGAACGCCAAAAGCAGTTATTGTTGGGACAAGCATTTTTCTTCCGTGCATGGCGTTATTATTTAATGGTAATGATGTATGGTGGTGTACCTATTATTGATAATGTACAAAATCCTATAATTGGAGATAGTGAAGGTATTCATTTGGTAGTTCCACGCTCGTCTACAAAAGAATGTATTGATTTTATTTGCAAAGATTTGCAAACAGCTGCTGATTATCTGCCAGCACGTTGGGAGTCAGAAAATAAGAATTTTGGACGCATAACATCGGGGGCAGCATTGGCTTTAAAAGGTCGTGTGGAATTGTTATATGCCAGTCCGCTTTTTAATAGGGCGGATGATGTTACACGATGGGAAACTGCATATCAAACAAACTTAGCTGCTGTAAAAAAACTGGAAGAAGGTAATTTTGGATTGGCTTATGAAAACAATTCAGGAAAGAATGCAGCAGGTTGGGGAAAGATATTCTCCGATTATATTGGCTCAGAAGGTGGTGGAGGAACTGTTTCTGAGGCAGTATTAGTAACTTTATATAATAATGTATCACCAGCCGAGCACTTACAGCTTGAAAAATGGAATGGATGGGAACATTCTCTTCGCCCAGCTAATGCTGGAGGTGGGGGTGGTATGACTCCCACTGCAGAAATGGTTGATCTTTTTCCAATGGCGGATGGGAAGAAACCAAATGACATGAATGGATCTTATGATTATAATCAAGAACTTTTCTTTTTAAACCGCGATCCAAGATTTTATCGCACTTTTGCGTTCCCTGGTGTAGAATGGAAGTTTGATAGTGATGACTTGAAATCTTTTGGTGAAAAAGGTCAATTACCTTATGGCATTAATGGGTATACTACAGGGAATAATTACAAGTTGTGGAATTATTGTTGGTATGATAATGTAGATGATCGTAATAGTAACTCTAAGTCAGGCTATGCAGCTGATTGTCTAGGTACCAAAAATACGGGGATTTATTTGCGTAAGCGTACAGATGATTTAGTACTCAATTCTAATCCTTTATATATCTTTGAAAAGACTTCAGGTAATGGATTCAGACAGTCTGCTGCTCCATATATGGAAATACGTTTTGCCGAAGTATTATTGAATTATGCGGAGGCTGCTTGTGGGGCAAATCATTTTGACGAGGCAGTGAATGCTCTTAAACGAATTCGTAAGCGTGTAGGATATACAGATAATTGTGGATTAGATCCAGCTATTTTTAATGATCGTGCCAAACTATTTGAGGCTATACTTTATGAACGTCAAATAGAACTTGCTTATGAAGGTAAACGTTTCCACGATGTGCGACGTTGGATGTTATTTGATGGTGGAGTGGGCCAAGAAGCACTGAAATCGACTTGGAAACTTACAGGTTTTAATGGCAATACATGTAACTATTTAGGAGTTGAACCATTGAATGGTCAGAGAAGACATCGGATTGAGGTTTATGCAAAAAATTTTATTGCTGCTAAAAGTAATAATGTCTACAATGAAGATAAAACAATAAAAGAAACCTATGATGAATTATGGAATAAACGTCCGACAGCATTAAGTTTGACTGAAGATATAACTTGTACAGAATCAGCCGATGATGAAATAACATATGCAGATGCAAAGGTAAAGGCATTGGCTCAGTTTTATCAAGAACATTTTAAACGTAAAAATCTTAGTACTGACGGTAATGATGAAACTATTCTTCCAACATTTAAACCTTATTATTATATCTTAGGTTTTAAGAAGAATGCGATGCAAAACAATGTGTCATTAGAACAAAATATAGGATGGGGCGACTATTGGAGAGGTGGAGCTGATGGTACCTTTGATCCTTTGGCAGAGTGAATTCGTTTATCAAAATAATTACTTGATCTGAAGAATGTTCATTCTGAAATAAACCTAAGGACCATTTATCACTTTGATCTTTTGAAAAGAATATTAAGGAATAAGTGGTCCTTTTGTATTTAAAGTTAGAATAGAAAAATATATTATATTTTCTGATTACATATTTCCTTGTTTTGCGTCTTATTATTGTATTTTAGAATGATCAATCTCACAAAACCTAATAAAAATGAAGAAGAAACATGTACTTTTAGTAGCTTTTGCAGCTGCAATGTTGACTCCGACCGTTGTATGGGCACAATACCCGCAGATAACTGACGAAGCCAAAGCGAATTATACAAAGATGATGACCGAGGAACGGAAACGTTCTGATGAAGCATGGGAGAAAGCGTTACCTATAGTACTGAAAGAAGCAAAAGAAGGACGTCCTTATATCTCATGGGCTGGTCGTCCCTATGATTTGCCACAAGCTAGAATTCCCTCGTTTCCGGGTGCTGAAGGAGGTGGAATGTATAGTTTTGGTGGTCGTGGAGGTAAAGTAATTACGGTTACTAATCTGAATGATCGTGGTCCGGGTTCATTCCGCGAAGCTTGTGAGACAGGTGGTGCACGTATTATTGTATTCAATGTGGCTGGTATCATTCGTCTGGAATCTCCGATTATTGTTCGAGCACCTTACGTTACTATTGCCGGACAGACAGCACCGGGTGATGGTGTCTGCATTGCCGGAGAATCATTTTGGGTGGATACACACGACGTAGTTGTACGTCATATGAGATTCCGTCGTGGAGAAACAAAAGTATGGCATCGTGACGACTCTTTCGGTGGTAATCCGATTGGTAATATCATGATAGACCACTGTTCATGTACATGGGGACTGGACGAAAATATTTCTTTCTATCGTCATATGTACGATCCGAGTGAAGGCCAATATGAAAGCAAGGACTTGAAACTTCCGACAGTCAATGTGACTATTCAGAATACAATTTCTGCAAAAGCTCTGGATACCTATAATCATGCATTCGGTAGCACACTGGGAGGTGAGAACTGTGCATTTATGCGTAACCTTTGGGCCAGCAACTCTGGTCGCAATCCGTCTGTAGGCTGGAATGGAGTATTCAACTTCGTTAATAATGTAGTATTTAATTGGGTGCATCGTTCTTCTGATGGTGGCGATTATACCGCCATGTTCAATATGATCAATAACTATTATAAACCCGGTCCTGCTACTCCAAAGAATAATACGGTAGGCTGCCGTATTCTGAAACCGGAAGCCGGACGCAGTAAACTGAATTATAAGGTATACGGTCGCGTGTATGCTGATGGTAACGTTATGGAAGGCTATCCGGAAATCACGAAAGATAACTGGAATGGTGGTATCCAAATCGAGAGTCAGCCAAATACAGCCGGATATACTGAGAATATGCGGAGCTATGAGCCGTTTGCAATGCCTTATATCAAAATTACATCAGCTAATGATGCTTATGATTATGTGACAAAACATGTCGGTGCCAATATACCCTGCCGTGATATCGTGGACGAACGCATCATAGAAGAAGTAAAAACAGGTATTCCTTATTATGATAAGAAACTTGCGAAGGATGCTAATGGTGATCTTACAGGCCTGTCTCCTAAGTCAATGGGAGAGGACGGTCAGTTTAAATATCGTCGTTTACCCAAAGATTCTTATAAGATAGGTATCATTACTGATATTCGTCAGATGGGTGGTTTCCCCGAATACAAAGGGACTCCGTATGTAGATACTGATGGTGACGGTATGCCGGATGAATGGGAAATTGCTAATGGATTGAATCCGAATGATCCAAGTGATGCTAATAAAGATTGTACAGGTGATGGATATACGAATATTGAAAAGTATATCAATGGAATCAGTACAAAACACAAAGTAGACTGGAGAGATTTAAAAAATAACTACGATACATTGGCTGAAAAAGGAAAATTAATGTAATCTGCAACCGGTATCGGTATAAGATACCGGGACTGGGTTTCCTTTTGGCATATGGTATAAAAAATAAGATGAAATGAAAAAGATAGTTTTAATGTCTCTGTTGTTTCTTTGCGGTTGGATATCTGCTGGAGCAGTCGATTTGAACAAAGAGAATCGTGATCCGAAATATGTGGAGTCTATCGTCAACCGTTCGCAAAAGATTGTAGATAAACTCGGACTGACGGATGCAAAAGTGGCTGAAGATGTTTGTAATGTGATTGCCAATCGCTATTTCGAATTGAATGATATTTATGAAATACGGGATGCAAAGGTGAAGGCAGTCAAAGAATCGGGGTTGACCGGTGATGCGAAAAATGAAGCATTGAAGGCTGCTGAAAACGAAAAAGATGCGGCTTTGTACCGTTCTCATTTTGCCTTTCCGGCCAGCTTGTCTCTCTTCTTGAATGAAGAACAGATAGAAGCGGTGAAAGATGGAATGACTTATGGTGTGGTGAAAGTGACTTATGAAGCTACGCTTGATATGATTCCTTCTTTGAAAGAAGAAGAAAAGGTACAAATCTATGCCTGGTTGGTGGAAGCGCGTGAGTTTGCCATGGATGCGGAAAATTCAAATAAGAAACATGCGGCTTTCGGCAAGTACAAAGGACGTATCAACAATTATCTGGCCAAGAGGGGATATAATTTGACGAAAGAACGTGAAGAGTGGGCCAAACGTGTGAAAGCACGGGGAGGAACGCTGTAAAAGTATAGAATCCGGTAAAAAAAGGATTGGTAACCAATGAGATACTATAAAAAGAAGTGGAATTCTTTCCCATTATTAAATGGTTAGTTTGTTTGATGGAGGAAAAGGGTGGCTCGGAGAGTCGCCCTTTTTATCGTCTCTAAATTTTGATTCTGACGAATCTTCCAATCTATTTGAGTACAAATCCGGCTTTTCATCGTCTCTGTATAAAGGATATTAGTATAGTGTAAAAGAATCATAGAAATGGGAAAGTTAAGAAATACATTAGCTGCAATAAGCATCCTGCTTTTAGCTTCTTGTGGAGGGAATAAAGATTATTATATGTTCACTTCATTTCATGAGCCGGCTGATGAAGGTTTGAGATATCTGTATAGTGAAGACGGAATGCATTGGGACAGTATTCCCGGTATCTGGCTGAAGCCCG
>ERZ773187.1058-NODE-1058-length-22631-cov-12.479979_pt1 | contig 22631 bp, 22 predicted proteins | sample MGYA00511242_ERZ773187 | MGnify/ENA primary metagenome ERZ773187 (study PRJEB29015, sample SAMEA2737744) | human gut metagenome | biome: human gut; feature: human-associated habitat; material: faeces | place: China | collected 2012 ... | reverse complement strand
GGGGAAATACTGGTTTAAACGGATGGCCGACGAGCTTGATGCTATCGGTGTGATGTCTCAGCTGGACGCCAGAGCCCTTGAGCTGCTGGTTGAGGCCTATACCGAATACCGGCATCACTGCGACACGCTTGAAGTTGAGGGCTACACCTACCGGACCGAAACGCAGAGCGGGGATGTGCTGATCAAGGCTCACCCCGCCGCCATCATGAAAGCTGATGCCTGGAAACGTCTGCGTGCCATGCTTGGTGAGTTCGGCATGACGCCAGCCAGCCGATCGAAAGTGAATGCAAAAGGTCCTGAAGCGGTTGATCCGCTGGCCGAGTTTATGAAAGCGAGGGATTAATGGCTAAGGTTGCAGAAGGCATCCGCTACGCCGAGAGGGTAGTGGCGGGGGAAATTATTGCCTGTGAGTATGTGCGCCTTGCCTGTCAGCGTTTTCTTGACGATCTGGCACACGGCGAAGAGCGCGGTATTTTCTTCAGTGAACCGCGCGCGCAGCACATTCTGAATTTCTATAATTTTGTACCTCACGTAAAAGGCGCACTGGCAGGGCAGCCTATTGAGCTGATGGACTGGCACGTTTTCATCCTGATTAATATTTTTGGTTTCGTGATCCCGCTGGTTAACGAGGAAACGGGAGAAACCGTTTTGCGTAACGACGGCAGCGGTCGTCCAGTAATGGTTCGGCGCTTCCGTACAGCAGATGTTGAGGTGGCCCGTAAAAATGCCAAATCAACGCTTTGCTCCGGCGTGGGGCTTTATATGGCTGGTGCCGACGGCGAGGGCGGTGCGGAGGTTTATTCCGCTGCAACCACCCGTGACCAGGCACGAATTGTTTTTGAAGATGCGAAGAATATGGTCAAGAAGGCGAAAGCCACTCTTGGGCGGATCTTCGAATTCAACAAGCTCGCTATCTACCAGGAGCAAACGGCCTCCAAATTCGAGCCTTTATCATCAGATGCGAACAACCTCGACGGCCTGAACATCCACTGTGCCATCGTCGACGAGCTGCATGCTCACAAAACCCGTGACGTCTGGGACGTTCTGGAGACGGCAACCGGCGCACGTCTGCAATCGCTGCTTTTCGGTATCACCACCGCCGGTTTCAACAAAGAAGGCATCTGCTACGAATTGCGTGATTACGCCATCAAGGTGCTGCGTGGGCTGGTAAAAGACGATACGTTTTTTGCCATCATCTACACCTTAGATGAAGGTGACGATCCCTTTGATGAAAAAGTCTGGCAGAAGGCGAATCCGGGGCTGGGTATCTGTAAGCGCTGGGATGACCTGCGCCGCCTGGCTAAAAAGGCGAAAGAGCAGGTTTCGGCCAGAATTAACTTTTTCACCAAGCACATGAATATCTGGGTTACCGCTGAGTCAGCCTGGATGGACATGATGAAATGGGAGAAATGCGAGTTTATCGCCCCGCAGCACGAACTTAAAACCTATCCCTCCTGGGTGGGCGTTGACCTGTCAAACAAAATTGATATCTGTGCGGCCGCTAAAGTCTGGCGCGCGCCAGATGGCCACGTTCATGCGGATTTCAAATTCTGGCTACCGGAAGGACGCCTTGAGAAATGTTCACGCCAGATGGCAGAGCTCTATCGTAAGTGGGCCGGGATGGACAAGCTGATCCTTACCGACGGTGATGTAATCGACCATGCTCAGATTAAGGAAGAGCTACAGCTGTGGGTTGCTGGCGAGAGCCTGAAAGAAATTGGCTTCGACCCGTGGAGTGCGACGCAGTTCAGCCTTGCGCTGGCAGAAGAAGGGTTGCCGCTGGTGGAAGTGCCGCAGACGGTTCGCAATTTCTCTGAGGCGATGAAAGAGGTCGAAGCGCTGGTATACGGTGGCCGCTTCCATCACAGCGATCACCCGGTGATGAACTGGATGATGTCCAACGTAACCGTCAAACCTGACCGGAACGAGAACATTTTCCCGAACAAGTCCACACCAGAGGCCAAGATTGATGGCCCTGCGGCATTGTTCACAGCAATGAGCCGCGTTCTGGTTAACGGTGGCAACGACCAGCAGGATCTCTCCGGATTCTTCAATAATCCCATCATGGTAGGTTTCTGATGAAAAAAAACAAACGGCCAGGCAGGGTTAAAAGTGCTCTGCTTAACTGGCTTGGTGTGCCTATCAGCCTGACTACCGGCACGTTCTGGGAGGAATGGTTTGGTACCAGCAGCAGCGGAAAGGTGGTAACGGCCGATAAAGCCATCCAGCTATCGGCTGTGTGGGCATGCGTAAGACTGTTAAGCGAGTCTATTTCAACCCTTCCGCTGAAAATATACGTTCGACAGCCTGACGGTTCGCGTAAAGCGGCAACCGATCATCCGGCCTATTCGATACTGTGCCGCCGACCCAATTCAGAAATGACACCATCACGCTTTATGTTGATGGTGGTCGCCAGTATTTGCCTGCGCGGGAACGCCTTCATTGAGAAGAAATTCATCGCAAACCGCCTGGTTTCGCTGGTGCCTTTGCTGCCGCAGAACATGGTGGTTAAACGTCTCACGACCGGGGCGCTGGAATACAAATACACTGAAAACGGTAACGAGCGCGTCATTCCCGTCAAAAACATCATGCACATTCGCGGGTTCGGTCTTGACGGTGTTTGCGGCATGATGCCGATGAAAACAGGCCGGGATGTGATCGGTTCTGCAATGGCGGTTGAAGAGTCCGCGGCGAAGATATTCGAACAGGGCCTGCAAAGTTCAGGGTTTCTCTCTTCTGATAAAGCCCTGGATGATACTCAACGTGAAAAACTTCGCGGTTACATGGCGGCGTTTACAGGCTCAAAAAACGCCGGGAAAATCATGGTGCTTGAGGGAGGCTTGACGTACCAGGGCGTAACCATGAACCCGGAAGATGCTCAGATGCTCGAAAGCCGCGCCTTTAGCATTGAGGAGATCTGCCGCTGGTTTCGCGTTCCGCCTTTCATGGTCGGTCACACCACGAAGCAAAGTAGCTGGGCATCCAGTCTGGAGGGCATGAACCTCCAGTTCCTGACGCACACCCTGCGCCCCCTGCTGGTGAACATAGAGCAGGAAATAGGACGGTGCCTGCTGGACAGCGATGATGAGGTGTTCGCGGAGTTCTCTGTAGAAGGACTGCTGCGCGCCGACAGCGCGGGCCGTGCTGCGTACTATACCAGCGCGCTCCAGAATGGGTGGATGTCCCGCAATGACGTGCGCCGTCTTGAGAATATGCCACCGATTGAAGGGGGTGACATTTACACCGTTCAGCTCAACCTGACGCAACTGAAAAATCTCGAAAGCAGCAATCCTGCTGTTCAGGCTCTGGCCCTGAGAGAACTGCATAACCACATATTCCCTGACATTTCCTTTGAACAATCTCCGCTGAAACAGGCCGCTTAGGAGCACTTTCCTGATGAGCAAAAAACAACTTCCGGCAGCACCGGCGGGTCGCCCCTGCGCGCGGGTCACCTGTGAAACTTTACCCTCCGCCATGGAACGCTGGGATGGCGGGATCAAAGCTGCGGTCACCGACGACAACAGTATTTCTGTTTTTGATGTGATCGGGCAGGACTATTGGGGTGAAGGCGTAACAGCCAAACGTATCGCCGGTGCGCTACGGGCGATGAATGGCGCCGACGTCACGGTCAATATCAACTCCCCTGGCGGTGACATGTTCGAAGGCCTGGCAATCTACAACCTTCTGCGAGAATACGAAGGCCGTGTGACGGTGAAGGTGCTCGGAATTGCCGCCAGTGCCGCCTCAGTCATTGCGATGGCCGGGGATGATATTCAGATCGGTCGTGGTGCATTTCTGATGATCCACAACTGCTGGGTCTATGCGATGGGTAACCGCCATGACTTTGCGGAACTGGCACAGTCTCTGGAGCCATTCGATAACGCTATGGCAGACATCTACGCGGCGCGTTCCGGCCTTGATATGGCAGCTGTTCAGAAACTGATGGATGCCGAGAGTTATATCGGTGGCAGTGACGCTGTGGCGAAGGGACTGGCAGACAGCCTTCTTTCTGCTGATGCGGTCAGTGATAGCGATGAATCACCCGCGGCCGCGCTTCGAAAACTTGATGCGCTGCTGGCTAAAACCAACACCCCGCGCTCTGAGCGCAGAAAACTCATTAAAGCCTTATCCGGTGGCATGCCTGGCGCTGTCACCACCAACGACGGTACGCCGGGCGCTGCCGAAGATATCAAACCTGAAACCCTCAATTCACTTGAAAGCGCTCTTGCGGCGTTAGTCAAATAAGGACCCTTTATGTCTGAAGTAAACGAAATTCTGAAAAAAGTCACTGCCAGCATTGAAGAGGCAACCGGCAAATTCAACGCGAAAGCAGAAGACGCACTCAAAGAGGCGCAGAAGTCAGGCAGGCTGTCAGAAGAAACAAAAGCTGCCGTTGATAAAATGGCTTCTGAGTTCAACGCGCTGCGTGAAGCTGAAAAAACCCTGAAGGCCGCAATGGGCGAACTGGAGCAACATGTTGCCCAGATGCCGCTTGCAAACGCGAAAAAGGTTGTCGAGTCCGTTGGCCACCAAGTGATCTCCGCTGAAGCCCTGAAAACCTTTGCTTCCAGCGTGGAAGGCGGTAAGCGCATCAGCATCCCGGTTAAGGCTGCCCTGACTTCGGTGGATGTGCCTGATGGTGTTGTAGAGCCACAGCGCATGCCGGGTATTGATACGGCACCGAAACAGCGCCTGTTCATCCGCGATCTGATCGCTCCAGGTCGTACGTCCTCCTCAGCTATTTTCTGGGTGCAGCAGACAGGCTTTACCAATAACGCGAAAGTGGTTCCTGAAAATACGCAGAAACCATACAGCGAAATTGAGTTCACGCCGAAAATCACTGGCGTCAGCACCATCGCGCACCTGTTCAAAGCCTCAAAGCAGATCCTGGATGACTTCGCACAGTTGCAGTCCACTGTTGATGCCGAAATGCGCTACGGACTGAAGTATGCAGAAGAGCAGGAAATTCTCTTCGGTGATGGTACCGGAGTTCATCTGCACGGCATCGTTCCTCAGGCGTCAGCGTTCAATCCGGCGTTCACTGTCGAACAGCAGAGCGGGATTGACGATCTGCGTCTGGCAATGTTGCAGGCACAGCTGGCACGCTTCCCGGCGTCTGGTCATGTTCTTCACTTCATTGACTGGGCGCGGATCGAGCTGACCAAAGACAGCCTGGGTCGTTACATTCTGGCGAACCCTGCGGCGCTGACTGGTCCGACTCTGTGGGGCCTGCCGGTTGTTGCAACGGAAGCGGCAGCCTTCCAGGGTAAATTCCTGACCGGTGCATTTAACGCTGGTGCGCAAATCTTCGACCGCGAAGATGCGAACGTGGTTATCTCCACGGAGAACGCCGACGACTTCGAGAAAAACATGATCACCATCCGTTGCGAAGAACGTCTGGCGCTGGCTGTGAAACGCCCTGAGGCGTTCGTGTACGGTTCATTCAGCGCCGGCGCGGGTAGCTGATAACTATTGCGGCCTTCGGGCCGCTTTTTTCGGGGCAAACAAATGCTTGATCAGAATGTGGTGAAACAGCATTGCCGCATTGATACCGACTTTACGGGTGATGATGCTCTGCTGGCGATTTACACAGGTGCAGCGGCCCGGTACGTCCAGACATGGACGCGGCGAACGCTCTATGAAAAAGAAGACAGCCCTGGCTACACAGACGACCCGGACCCGATTCTTCTTAATGACGATGTGAAGGCGGCCATGTTACTGCTGATAGGTCACTGGTACGCAAACCGGGAAGCAGTGAACATCGGAAACATTACGACAGAAATTCCTTTCGCCGTAGAAGCACTTTTGCAGCCATACCGAATTTACGGGGTATAGGAGGGGTTATGCAGGCCGGAAGACTGAGAGACAGGGTGGTAATTCAGAACATCACAACATCGCGTGATCCTTCTGGTCAGCCTGTTGAAACGTGGCATGACGGTGCAGAAACCTGGGCAGAAGTAAAAGGTATCAGTGGGCGAGAACTGGTAGCCGCTGGTGCTGAAACCGCAGTCGCCACCATCAGGGTATGGACACGATTTCGTAGCGATATAACTGCTGCGTCAAGACTCAGGGTTGTGACTGGCCCGTTCAAGGGAGTCATTTTAAATATCATTGGTCCGCCGATACCTGATTCTCGCGGCATTCAGCTCGAAATTCTTTGTAAGCAGGGGATCGAAAAATGATTGAGACGAGCCTCGATTTTTCCGGCCTGAAAGACATCGCAAAGGATCTGGAGGCGCTTAGCCGCGCTGAAAACAATAAGGTTCTTCGTGATGCCACGCGCGCCGGCGCGGAAGTGCTTAAGGAAGAAGTGATCGCACGTGCACCGGTACGCACCGGAAAACTGAAAAAAAACGTGGTGGTGGTGACCCAAAAAAGCCGCCGTCGCGGGGAGATTTCTTCCGGCGTCCATATTCGTGGCGTTAACCCGCGCACCGGTAACAGCGATAACACGATGAAGGCGAATAACCCGAGAAACGCCTTTTACTGGCGCTTTGTGGAGCTGGGAACGGCCAACATGCCTGCGCATCCTTTTGTGCGACCCGCTTACGATACGCGCGAGGAAGAGGCCGCCAGCGTCGCTATTGCCAGAATGAATCAGGCTATTGATGAGGTATTGAGCAAGTGAATGAAGATGATATCTACGCCTTGCTTTCTCCCCTGGCGCAAGGACGGGTATATCCCTACGTTGCACCATTAGGTAGTGACGGAAAGCCGTCTGTCTCGCCACCCTGGATTATTTTTTCCATCGTCGATCATGTTTCCGCTGACGTGCTGTGTGGCCAGGCAGAGAGCAGGGTTTCCATTCAGGTAGATGCTTACTCAACCTCCATCAAAGAGGCGCGCGCGCTCGTGGAAGATGCTCTAGTGGCGCTACGGCCACTAAACCCGACGGAGGTCGCCAGGCTCCCCGGATACGAGCCCCATCGACGACTCTACCGCATGACCCTCGATTTCAGGGTTACCCCCTGACAATTAATTCACCCAACGAACCCGCCTGATGGCGGGTTTTCTTTTTCCAGGAGACAGCTATGTCTGCACTTTATGAAAAATCGCAGCTGACGAAGATCCTTATTTCCTCTCTGCCAGCCACCAAAGAAACGATGGATTCCGCAACCTTCCTCGATCTGAGTTGCACCATTAAAGAAATTCAGTTCACCGGTGGTCAGAAGCAGGATATCGACGTAACAACGCTTTGCTCTACCGAGCAGGAGAATATCAACGGTCTGCCTTCTCCGTCAGAAATCTCTCTGTCCGGTAACTTTTACAAGAACCCGGCGCAGGACGCCTTGCGCGATGCGTATGACAACGATACGACCTACGCTTTCCAGGTCATTTTCCCGTCGGGCAAAGGCTTTAAGTTCCTGGCTGAAATCCGCCAGCACACATGGTCTTCCGGTACCAACGGCGTAGTGGCGGCAACGTTCTCCCTGCGCCTGAAGGGTAAGCCTGAAAACATCGAATCTGGTTCCTGAGGGGTTGCATGAAAAATATTAAAAACCTCGCCCTGGCTAAGATGTCGGGCTTTCGTCATAAGACGGTCTCCGTTCCTGAGTGGGAAGGCGTCAAAGTGGTTCTCCGTGAGCCGTCAGGTGAAGCCTGGCTGCGCTGGCAGGAAGTGGTGAAAGCGGGAGCCGACGATGAAAATGTGTCGGTATCGGAAAAGGCGCACCGTAATCTTTGCGCTGACGTGGTGCTCTTCATTGACGTCCTGTGCGATACCGATAAGCAACCGGTATTCAGCGTTAACGAAGAAGAGCAGGTGCGTGAAATTTACGGACCCGTACACTCACGCCTGCTCAAACAGGCGCTTGACCTGATTAACAACGCGGACGAAGCGCGGGAAAAGTCTCAACCCCCGGCGTAAAGTTTCTGATGTCGCTTGCGCTCCGGATGGGGCGCACGCTCTCAGAACTTCGGCAGAACATGACGGCAAGCGAGCTTCTGATGTGGATTGAGTACGACAGGCAAAGTCCGGTTGGCGATATCCGTGGTGACATTCAGGCAGCCCAGCTCGTCTCTGCCATCTACGGCTCGCAGGGGGCAAAAGTACCGCTGGACGATGCGATCCTGCGCTGGGGTGGTGATGAGCAATCAGCACCAAAGGACCCGTTTGCAGGGCTTGAGGCTGCACTTACAGCTGCAACTCAGTGACAAATCTAGTACCTGGGTTTAGCATTAGCATGAATAATGCAATCAAGGTGCAAAAATGAAAAAGTTAATTATAGCCGTCATGTGTTTGTTTTTTATCAGCGCGTGTAAGCCTGAGAAAAATGATTTTATTAAAAATGGCGAAAACATCGTCAGAAAGAAATTAAATAACCCAGATGATGCTAAGTTTAACGCTGAATATTTTAAGTATGGTGATAATGCAGCATACGTTTGTGGTGATGTGACTTACAAAAAAAATAATGATGGCACAAGTTATCGTAATAAATTTTACGTCTATGTCGAGATTATTGATGGGAAATTAACAAGTAATGGTTCAGCAGTGGTGATTAAAGAGGACGACAAGGCATTTCTTGAGGTCTATAAGACGCTTTGCAGGTAGGGCAATTTTATTCAATACGAAGCTCGCTATGTGCGAGCTTTTTTATTTGGTGAAAGCATGGCAACTCTTCGCGAACTGATAATCAAAATCTCTGCTAACTCCCAATCGTTCCAGTCGGAAATTTCCCGCGCCTCACGCATGGGGCAGGATTATTACCGAACCATGCAAAATGGTGGCCGCCAGGCAGCGGCAGCGTCAAGAGAAACTCAGAGGGCTTTAGCTGATTTAACGGGGCAGCTTAATTCTGCAAAGGCGTCTGCTGTTGGTCTTGCTGGGGCATTTGCAGGAGCATATGCCACCGGGCACCTTATTTCTTTGGCTGATGAGTGGAGTTCAGTTAACGCCCGGTTAAAGCAGGCATCAAAATCCTCCGATGACTTCAACGAGTCACAGCGTGCACTGATGGATATTAGCCAGCGAACCGGAACCGCATTTTCAGATAACGCCAGTCTGTTTGCGCGTTCAGCCGCTTCTATGCGTGAATATGGCTACAGTTCAGAAGAGGTTCTTAAAGTAACCGAAGCTATCTCAACGGGGCTTAAGCTGTCAGGCGCAAGCACGTCTGAAGCCAGTTCTGTAATCACGCAGTTCAGCCAGGCTCTGGCGCAGGGTGTTCTGCGTGGCGAGGAATTTAACTCCGTCAACGAAAATGGCGATCGCGTTATTCGCGCGCTGGCATCCGGAATGGGGGTGGCCAGGAAAGACTTAAAGGCGATGGCCGATCAGGGGCAGCTTACCGCTGATAAAGTTGTTCCGGCTTTAATCAGCCAGCTTGGAGCGTTACAGGATGAATATGGCGCGATGCCGCAGACTGTTGCATCAGCAACGACCAAAATTGAAAACGCATTTTTGGCGTGGGTAGGTGGTGCAAATGAGGCCACGGGGGCGACAAGTGCGCTTACCGGTGCATTGAATGCTATTTCAGACAATATCAATACCGTTGCCTCTGCTGCTGGCGTGCTGGCGGCCATCGGTGGTTCAAGATTTATTGGCGGCATGATTGGCGATCTTGGAAGCCAGACGGCGCAGTTGGTCGAAGCGAGGAAAAACGAAATAGCGCTTGCGGCCGCCAGGGCGAGCACGGCCACGCAATCACAGCGCAAGGCCGCCGCCGATGCTGTTGCTGCTGAGCGGGCATATCAGCTTGCTCAGTCAGAGCTTGTGCTGGCAAAGAATACTAATGCTGAGGCTACTGCCACTCAAAATGCCATAGCCAAGCGCCGGGCGATGATTGCAGCAAATACGGCACTGGTTCAGTCAAACAGAGCCGTTGCAGCCTCTCAGCAGGCACTTAACTCTGCAACATCAGTACTGGGGCTTGTAAAAACTGGCGCTACAGGCCTGCTGGGTCTTGTCGGCGGGTTGCCTGGGTTGTTGATGCTGGGGGCCGGTGCTTGGTACACGATGTATCAGAATCAGGAGCAGGCACGTCGCTCCGCCCAGGAATACGCAGGTCAGATTGATGAAATCAGGCAAAAAACCTCAAAAATGTCTCTGACCGAGACGGATGATAATCGTGGACAAACTGTTGAGGCTCTCGTTGAACAAAATCGTTTGGTTGATGAGCAAGCTAAAAAGGTTGGTGAGCTGAAGAACCAGATCGACGATTTGAATTCATCGCGTGGTAAGCCGGGTATTACCAGTGAGAACGATGCAAATATCCTTAGAGCGATAGCTATTGTTACGGATCAACTCGCTGTTGAAGAGGGAAAATTGAATGACATGCGAGATAAATCTCGCGGCATACAGCAGGCTCTCGAAGAAATTGAGCGGCGTCGTAATGATTTAATACGCGAACAAGCCTGGCGACAGAATGCGGTATATCAATCGATGATCATGATGAATGGTCAGCATACTGAATTTAACCGTCTGCTGGGTCTGGGAAATCAGCTATTAATGGCTCGGCAAGGACTCGCTAACATCCCGCTCAGACTTCCTCAGGCAGACCTCGACAAAAAGCAAACCGATGCCCTCGAAAAGAGCCGCCGGGATCTGGAGTTGTCACGCCTGAAGGGGGAGGCCAAAGAGCGCCTGCGGCTGAGTTATGCAGCCGATGACCTGGGGTTAACCAGTGATCCACAATTCCAGACTGGACGTCAGGAGTTGATTAATAACGGTCTGGCTGAATGGCGGAATAATGAGGCCAACAAACCCAAGGCGAAGGGCGGTAAAACCGAAGGAGAGAAAACAGAGGATGTTTATAAGCGCCTTATCAAGCAGCAAAAAGAGCAGATCGCCCTGCAAGGTCAGAATACTGAACTGGCGAAGGTTAAATACCAGGTCAGCCAGGGCGAACTTGCTTCTCTGACAGAAGCCCAGAAAAAGACGGTATTGCAAAATGCTGCGCTGATTGACCAGGTTAAATTGCGTGAGCAACTGCGAAATTACGAAGCCAACCTTGCTGACAGTAACGCCAGCGCCCGCGCAGCTAATGAAGCGCAACTGCTGGGTTACGGGCAGGGTACCCGGTTCCGGGAAAGACTTCAGGAGCAGTTCAACCTGCGTAAGGAGTTTGAGCAGAAGAATACCGATCTTCTTCGCCAGCGCCAGGCTGGTGAAATCGACGAGACGTTCTATCAGCAGGGGCTGGCACTCAATAAGCGCTATCTCGAAGAGCGCCTGCGCGACCAGGAGGGATATAACTCAGCTTCTGATGCGCAGCGTGACGACTGGATGACGGGGTTGTCAGAAGGTTATGCGAACTGGGTGGACGAAGCTACGGATTATTCTTCCATGGCCGCTGACGGCATGAAGCAGGCTATGGGGGGCGCTGTCACCACGATTACCGACATGCTCAATGGCAACGTTGACAGTTGGAAGGACTGGGGCGTCAGCGTGCTGAAGATTATCCAGAACGTTCTGGTCAATATGGCTGTTGCTAACGGCGTCAGTTCAATGGGCTCCCTGTTCAGTTTTGGTGCCTCGTCAGCCGCTACCGCCAGCAGCGGTACCGCAATTCAGAATGCTGGCGCGAACTTTACCTTTAATGCGAAGGGTAATGTTTACGACTCTCCGTCCCTGAGTGCCTACAGCAACGGTATTTATCAGACGCCTCAGCTTTTTGCATTTGCAAAAGGTGCAGGTGTTTTCGGGGAGGCGGGTCCGGAAGCCATCATGCCACTCACGAGGGCACCTAATGGTGATCTTGCCGTTCGCGCGGTCGGGATGCCTCAGGTTTCTGGCGGTGCGCCTTCAGTTAACTTCGGCGATATCAATATTCAGGGCGGATCACCACAGGCGGCCAGTCAGGGAACCGCTGGTGCAGCCGGCAGGCAGCTGAAGGATGCCATCACTGGCGTCATTAACGAGCAGGCCAGCACGCCGGGATCGCCTCTGTGGCGTTTAATCAAGGGGGTTTAACCATGGCAGTCGAAACCTTCAACTGGTGCCCAAAGGTTTCCTCTCAGGTTGATACGAGTTTCCGTACCCGAAAAGCGCAGTTTGGCGATGGCTATGCGCAGGTGGCCGGAGATGGTATCAACCCTGTAACTCCTCAGTGGAGCGTGAGCTTTACCGGCGACGAGGATTATATTCAGGCTATTAAAAGCTTTCTGAGCAGGCATGCCGGGTGGAAGTCATTTATCTGGAAACCGCCGCTTGAGCCCTCAGGCTTATGGCGCGCGGAGTCCCTCCAGATATCTACCCACGGCAACAAGAAATACACCCTCAGCAGTACATTCACACAGGCATACCATCCATGAGCATTTCATCTGACGTCCAGAAACTGGAACCGGGTAAGCGCGTCCGCCTGATTGAGGTGGACGGTTCAGCGTTCGGCGCCGGTATTCTTCGCTTTCACAACGAGACAATCCCGTATACCGAGGCGGAAATCATCGCCGCAGACGGCGACGAGTCGAAGCTCGAGCCGAAGTCGGTGTGGTGGCAGGGGGAGGAGTATGGCGCGTGGCCTTATGAACTGACCGGTATATCTGTCAGCAGTGACGGCCAGAGTTCAAGGCCGTCTCTCACCGTCGCTAACATCAGCGGTACGATTGGCGCGCTATGCCGAAGATTTCAGGGTATGGCCAAAGCGAAGGTGATCATCCACGACACCTTCGCCCATTACCTGGACGCCAGAAACTTCCCTGACGGCAATCCGACGGCGAACCCCAGTGAGGAGCGAAAACAGGTTTATTACATCGACCGCAAATCAGGTTCAGACGATGAAACCGTAGAGTTTGAACTTTCCAGCCCTGCCGATCTGCGCGGGCAGCTCATTCCGACCCGGCAAATTCAGCCGATGTGCACCTGGTGCATGCGTGGCTGGTACAAAACCGGTAACGGCTGCACCTATACAGGGCAAAACGGCTGGTTCGATAAAGATGGCAACCGGGTGGACGATCCTTCACAGGATGTTTGTTCCGGACTGCTGTCAACGGGCTGTAAACCTCGATTTGGAGAGAATGAACAGCTGGATTATGGCGGGTTCCCCGGCGCTTCACTTCTGAGAGGCTAATCATGCGTGATAAAACAGTTACAGCCATTCTGGCACATGCCGCCGCGTCCTTCCCTGAGGAGTGCTGTGGTGTGGTTATCCAGAAGGGGCGGGTTGAGAAGTACATCCCCTGCAAAAATCAGGCTGAATCGCCGACTGAGCAGTTTGAACTTAACCCTGAGGATTATGCCGCAGCCGAAGAGCAGGGCACAGTAGTGGCGATCGTCCACAGTCATCCCGGTGATGGGGCGACAACGCAGCCGAGCGAGCTCGACATGCTGATGTGTGATGCCACTGAGATGCCCTGGGTGATTGCATCGTGGCCGGAGGGTGATATACGCACCGTTATGCCTCGCGGAGATCGCCCCCTCACCGGGCGCCAGTTTGTTCTCGGGCACGCAGACTGCTGGTCTCTCATCATGGACTATTTCCGCATCGAACACGGCATTGAACTGCCCAACTACAGCGTGGAACGCCACTGGTGGGAGCAGGGTGAAAACCTTTATATGGATAACTGGCAGGAATGCGGTTTCCGTGAGTACGACGGTCCCGCTCAGCCAGGTGACATGGTTATCATGCAGGTACAGTCCACTGTCCCGAACCACGCGGGGATTTTGCTTGATGGCAACATGCTCCTGCATCACATGTATGGTCAGCTAAGTCAGCGCATTCCCTACGGTGGCTATTATCGTGACCGTACCATCAAAATTCTGCGTTATAAGGATTTGATGTAATGGAAAAAAAAACCGTTATCAAACTCAGCGGCTCAATGGCTCAGCGATTTGGCAGGACGCATCGCCGCGCGCTAACCTCTGCCAGCGAAGTTTTCAGGGCGCTTTCAAACACCATTGACGGCTTTGATGCCTACCTGCGTGAGACCAGAGCAAAGGGGCTGGATTTTGTCATCTTCCGGGACCGCCGCAATATTGGTCACGAAGAATTTGATCTTCTCGGGCCCGGCGATGAACTTCGCATTATCCCTGTTATACGCGGTAGTAAAAGGGCGGGCCTCTTTCAAATTGTTACTGCTGCTGCAATTGCGGCCTTTACCTGGTGGAACCCAATTGGATGGGCCGCAGGTACACAAATGGCGTTATATGCCGCGGCTGGTTCTATGGCTGTTGGCGGTGTAGTGCAAATGCTTTCCCCTCAGGTTGCTGGTCTGCGAATGCGTCAGGATCCTGATAACAAACCCTCTTATGCGTTTGGTGGTCCCGTTAATACAACAGCATCCGGAAATCCCGTCCCCCTGCTTTATGGACAGCGCGAAATAGGTGGCGCGATTATTTCCGCCGGGATTTATGCCGAAGATCAGCAATAAACCAAACCACGCACTGTAAGCCACCTGACGGTGGCTTTTTTATGGACGCGATATGACGACGACAATCATCAAAGGCCGCGGTAAAGGTGGCAGCAATCAGACCCGAACGCCTGTTGAAGCACCGGACAGCATTCAGTCGATTGCCAGGGCAAAGGTGCTAATTGCTCTTGGAGAGGGTGAGTTCGCTGGCGGGCTTGATGGTAAAAACATCTTTCTTGGTGACTCATCTTCGTATACGCCTCTTCAGAACGCCGACGGAAGTTATAACTTCAATAATGTAAAATACGAGTTCCGTTCCGGCACTCAGGACCAGGACTATATTCAGGGCTTCCCCGGCATTGAAAACGAACTTCAGGTTTCATATGAGCTGAAACAGGCTGTTCCTTACGTGCGAGCGGTATCAAATACGCAGCTCTCTGCGCTGCGAGTTCGCCTGGGATGGCCAACTCTTTTGCTCCAGAAAAACAACGGCGACAAAGTCGGCACCCGCGTCGAGTATGCCATCGATCTTTCGGTCGATGGCGGGCCGTATGAAACGGTGGTTAACGGTGCCGTCGATGACAAAACTACGTCGCTTTATGAGCGTAGTCACCGCGTTAATCTTCCAAAAGCCTCGACTGGCTGGCAGTTGCGGGTTCGCAGAATCACGCCGGATTCCACGAGCGTGAATATCGTGGACACCATGCGCGTTGTAGCTGTAACTGAAATTATTGACGCCAAACTTCGCTACGTTAACACAGCGCTGCTGTATGTAGAGTTTGACGCAAAACAGTTTCCTAATGGTATTCCTCAGGTTGTGTGCAATCCGAAGGGGAGAATCATCCGTGTACCTGATACCTACGATCCTGAAACCCGCACTTACTCTGGTACATGGGAAGGTGTGTTTAAATGGGCATGGACGGATAACCCCGCCTGGATTTATTACGACATCATTCTGAACGAGCGTTTCGGGCTGGGTCAAAGAATCGACGCGACTCAGATAGACAAATGGGAGCTTTATCGCATCGCCCAGTATTGCGATCAGCTGGTACCAGACGGAAAGGGCGGCAGCGGGACGGAGCCGCGTTTTCGTTGCAACGTCTATATCCAGGACCGTAATGACGCCTGGACCGTACTCCGTGATTTGGCAGGTATTTTTCGCGGTATGACATACTGGGGCGACAATAAGATGTATGTCCTCGCCGATATGCCCCGTGATGTGTGGCATATCTATAACCACGCCAGCGTGGTTGAGGGCAAGTTTACCTTTGCGGACCCGAGTGAAACTACCCGAAACACCGCCGCACTGGTGAACTGGTCAGACCCGGCTAACCACTATATAGACACGCCTGAGCCTGTTTACGATAACGATCTGGCCATGCGCTTCGATTATCGTCAGCTCGAAATGACTGCAATCGGCTGCACCAGGCAGTCAGAGGCAAACCGTCGGGGGCGCTGGGCGCTGCTTACTAACGGTATTGGCGAGGTGGTGACTTTCAGCACAGGCATGGACGTTCCCCCTGTCGGGGAAGTGATCGGCGTGGCCGCTAATGAGCTTGCCGGAAGAACTATCGGCGGCAGGGTGAGTGCGGTTAACGGCCGCAACATAACCCTCGATCGCGCCGCTGATGTGAAAGCCGGTAACCGGCTGTTTTTGAACCTGCCATCAGGAATGGCTCAGGCCAGAACCGTCCAGGCTGTTAAGGGAAACACAGTCACTGTCACCACACCCTACAGCGAAACGCCGGAGGCTGAATGTAACTGGGGTGTGGATTCTGACGATCTGTATATAGCGCTTTTCCGTGTTACGGGAACGCGGGACAACAACGACGGTACTTTCGAAGTCACCGGGACGACTTACAACCCTGACATCTATTCCGCCGTTGATACCGGGGCAAGGCTGGACGAGCGTCCGATCAGTGTCATCCCTCCAGGGGTTCAGGCTCCTCCTGGTAATATTGTCGTTGACAGTTACTCTACGGTTAACCAGAACATTGCTGTTACCACCATGCGTGTTGCCTGGGATGCTGTTCAGGGGGCAGTTGCGTACGAGGCTGAATGGCGGCGTGACAGTGGCAACTGGATTAGTGTGCCCCGAACGTCTTCTCTCGGTTTTGAAGTGCAGGGTATCTACTCCGGACGTTATCTGGTGCGCGTCAGGGCGGTGAACGCCAGCGACGTTTCATCAGTCTGGGCAACATCAGCAGAAGTAAATCTTACGGGTAAAGTGGGCAATCCGCCGAAACCGGTCGGCTTCATCGCTTCCGATAATGTGGTATTCGGTATCGAGCTGAGCTGGGGATTCCCGGCGAACACCGACGACACGCTGAAGACGGAAATTCAGTACAGCCCGACCGGGACGGAAGACGATACGATGCTGCTGGCAGACGTACCCTATCCGCAGCGCAAGTATCAGCAGATGGGCCTTAAGGCAGGGCAGATTTTCTGGTATCGCGCGCAGCTGGTGGACCGCAGCGGAAACGAGTCAGGGTATACAGACTGGGTGCGCGGGCAGGCCAGCATCGATGTATCCGATATCACCGATGCGATCCTGGAGGAGATTAAAGATTCCGAGGTATTTAAGGATCTGATTGAAAGTGCTGTAGACAGTAGCGAGAAACTGGCCGAGCTTTCTGATGCAATTAAGGAGAACGCCGACGGTCTGGCTGCCGCCGTAGGTTCGAATAAGCAGACAGCAGAAGCAATCATCGGCAACGCGCTGGCTATTGCCGATGTTATCGTGCGCCAGACAGCCCAGCAGGGCGCTAACTCTGCGACTTTCGAACAGCTCCGGGAGGTGATCGCTACTGAGACGGAGGCACGCGTAACGGATGTTACCCGTCTTGAGGCAAAAACAGCGCAGAACGAAGCGGGAATTACCGAGGTAAGGCAGACTCTGTCAGATGAAGCTCAGGCAAGGGCTACTGCTGTTGATCAGCTCACTGCGAGTACTCAGGTCATTTCTGATAAAGCTGATTCGGCTTCGAGTAAAGCTGACGCTGCATCAGGTAAGGCAGATGCGGCCGAACAAGTCAGCTCGCAAAATACTGCTGATATCACCACGTTGCGACAGGTTGTCACCGACACGACTTCATCAATGGCATCCCGTCTGGAGGAACTGGGAGCAAGGACAGATACTGCCAGCGGCGGCATTCAGAGTAACTCCATCGCGCTAATAACGAGTACGCTGGCGCAGGTTGATCAGCAGGTGAGACTCAGCGCGCAGTACGGTGACAGTAAGGCCAGCATCGATCGTATTGATAATGTTATGGCAAGCGACAGGGAGGCAACAGCGCGTTCGCTGCTGAGTTTGCAGACTGACGTGAACGGCAACAAGGCAGCAATTAACAGCCTGAACCAGACGTTTTCCAATTATCAGCAGGCCACGGCCACGCAGATAAACGGCATCACGGCGACCATCAACGGGCACACTTCAGCGATCAGCACTAACGCTCAGGCGATAGCAAACGTTAGTGGTGACCTGAAGGCGATGTACAGCATCAAGGTTGCCGTGGACGCGAATGGAAAGCAGTATGCCGCCGGAATGGGGATCGGTGTAGAAAACACTCCATCGGGCATGCAGTCGCAGGTGCTGTTCCTGGCGGATCGCTTCGCCGTCATGGCGCAGGCGGGGGGAGCGGTTACACTGCCGTTCGTTATCCAGAACGGGCAGGTGTTTATCCGGGAAACCTTCATCCAGGACGGCACCATCGGCAACGCCAAGATTGGAAACTACATCCAGTCCAATGATTATGTGTCCGGCTCAAAGGGGTGGACAATCCCTAAAAATGGCTCTCCTGAGTTCAACAGCGGAACATTCCGTGGGGCGCTATATGCCAATAGCGGTAACTTTGGCTTCAGCGGGCCGAACAAGGCGACGGTGATAGACAGTAATGGTGTAACTATCAACCTGACCGGAGGCGGACGTATCGTACTTGGAGAATGGGAATAATATGCCAAGAGGACTACTGATTGACCTGAATGATGGTGGAAAGCGCATGGAGATAACGGCGGGTCTTCGGTGCCCGTCATTTGGAGCCTACTTTGACAGCGGCTACCAGAAAGCCAAGTACGCTGATATTGCCGGTTATGTTTCCGGGGCACAGGTGCTGTTTATCCCTCACGCGACGGCTTATCTTGATTCAGGGCTGCTTCATAAAATGAACTCGGTCACCATATCCGGTGGCCGTGTGACGCAGAACTCCACGATGAAGGATGTAAGCATCAGTGAGCGCGAAAGTACGTACACGTTCCCCGGTAGCCTCTGGCAGATATTTCCGTCAGGCCAGCGTAGTGGTGTGGGTCTTCTCATCAGCAACAGCACTGACTTCACCTCCATAACCAATGCCACGCAGTCAGGACAGTGTATCTGGAAGGGTACCGTCAATGTTCCCACTGGCGGCTGGGCAGTTCCCACGATAGCGGGGTACGACAAGTCCAAATATATTGTCTTTGGGCGCTGCAATAGCGGCAACACCGTCGATTTCGATGGCAACACGGTCAGGTTCTTCAGCCCTCCATCCACCAACGATGATGCTCCAACGACCGGCACGATAGATATTGTCATCTTTGCCAGTGGCGTGGCGCCGCAACCGGGCACCGGCCTCAACATCTTCAATGCAGCCGGGGCCTGCACGTTTTCAACGACAAAGCGGCCTTTCGTTTACCTCAATCAACTCTGGACGCCTTCGAAAAATGCCGTGAGCATCGGCAGCGGCTATGTTCCGCTGGGCAGGTTCGGGCTGATGGCTCACGAAGTAAATGGCATGTACGTGTATAGAATGTTCGGAATAAAAATACAGAACGGCAGTGCTTCAGTTCAGGGTGGGAAATATCTTGGGCGCGAGCGGTATGCAATTTTTGGTAATGACACGGTAACGCCACTGAACCTTCCCGTTCTTCCCGATATGTACGTTTGAATAAACTGTCTTTTTAATCAACCTCGCTCCGGCGGGGTTTTTTATTGCCTGGAGAAAACATGATTTATACCACTGGCACTATCGCCATCAGCGGAAACACCCTTACAGGTACCGGCACAAACTTCACTGCTGCTGGCTCATTAATTCGTAACGGCTGTACTGTTATTGCTATGACCAGCCCTGTGCAGGTATTTCAGATTACCGCGATTGGAAGCGCAACAAGCCTCACTGTTACGCCAGCGGCTAACCCAACTGTTCCCGCCGGAACCCGATTTGCCATTCTTCTGAGTGACAGTCTGAGCGTGGATGGGCTGGCGCAGGATATTGCTGAAACCTTCACGATGTACCAGCGCTACATGAGCGGCTTTGCTGATGTGATGAACGGGACATCTGATGTCACCATCACTATCAATGGCACTGCCGTTACCGTACCAGGTCAAAAATCTCTGGCGAAGAAAGGGGCTAACAGCGACATTACCAGCCTTTCTGGGCTGAAAACAGCTCTCAGCATTGAGCAGGGAGGGACCGGGGCAACGAATGCCGCTGACGCTCGCACAAACCTCGGTTTGGGAAGTAGCGCCACCAGGAACGCATACAGCTCGTCTGGCGATATGCTTTCCATAGGGGATTTTGGCATTGCTGTAAACGAGCCAACAGTTATGTCTGATTTTACTGCATCGTATAAGAATGAGCTTTATAGATGCCCGGGCAGCGCAACAAGCCTCCCCAATCCAAACTCAAATTATGTCTGTCAGAGCTACCATTACAATTCAACCAACAGGGTTGTCACAGGATTCCGCCTGGGCGGTCAGATAGGCTTTTATGCCAGGGGAATGGTCGGGGGGAATTGGTTGCCTCCAATTGAATTTTATTCAACTGCAAACACTACAAAAGCGTCCGATGGCACCCTTAAGGCGGCTTCACCTGTAGCTCGCATTGTTAAATCTAAGGATGAGAGCCAACGTTCTGATGTAGCAGAGGAGGGTTACAATTGGTGCGGCTGCGGTACGGCGAACACCGAAGCTGAAGGGATCAAAATCTCGCGGCTGGATGTTGGGGTGTATGTTCTTATCGGCTCGGCAGGCCTGGCATCAGAAGGCTGGCAGCTGCTGCCGCCAATGGACCCTGCCGGAATGGGAGAGCTTGGGATTGTTGAAGCTGAGCAGACAGACAGCGGTGGGCTGACGATTCGGCTTTTTAAGCGGAAATACATACTCAGCGAAGAAGGCGAAATTGTTAAAACGAAAGGGGCTCCTATAGATGTTCCTGCCAATAGCTGGATCGACGTTCGCCTCGATATGCCAGAGGATAGCATCTGGAAAACAAAAGTGCTGGAAGCTTCAATAGCCGGTGCAGATTCGACCCCAGAATAACCACCTTTAATTATTCGCCGCAGACTGTACATTACCTGATAGTCTGCGGCAGGATTGCTTCATTCAGACACCAGCCATATTTACGCAATTTGAAACAATCAATGACGTGAGTTATGCAACAAGGTCTGATTTGTGTTAATAGCTACTGCTCGGCCATGATGGGGTAACTTTTTACTTCCAGCTCTGTGGTTCTGGCCCCCGAAGGGACCAGTGTTGACGCCAGGGTTATACTTTGATTAAAAGAAGCGAATACATTTTTGATAGAGGTAATAATTCTCACATTGGTAATTAATTGTCTGATCGACTTATATTAACTGCTGGGTAAAGAAGAAGTAGGGGGATTGATAATAAAATGCAAAGCAGATAAACAAAAACGAATGCACCCCAGGATGGGCTATCAGCACCGAAATGATTATCCCATGTTTCTTTTTTCATTATTTTTAATGATAATTGCTCTAAAACATAGAAAGCAAAAGGAAGAATCACTGCGCCTATTGCTAAATAGGTAGCAATGTAAGGCATGTAAGGAGCGTAAGCAGGAAGTATTTTTCCTTCTCGTAAGCCTGTTAAAATTAAGTAAACAAGATAGCCGCAGCCAACTAAACCCCAAAGACAATATTTTAAATAATATTTTAAAGTCATTTTTTTATGGTTGAATGAGAACGTGTATTCGAGTGTATCTGACAAAATGGCTGGGGGCAATGGAGAGTAATTATATATTGATATCAACTTTCAAATAACCAGGCAGGGCGATCTGCCTGGTAAGCACTTTTATGGTTTCTGTGTCTTGAGCAGCTCTCTCAACTCTACCAGTTCCCCCTGCATATGCTGGATGGTAAGGGTCAGTTTGGAGATAGCACCCATTGGGTCAACTGAGAGATCATCGTTTTCGAGGTCAACCCCGGCTGGCAGGCCTTCGAAATTTCGCTTGTCATAAACGAGCTCAACGAACATAAAGACCTCCGGAAACGACTGAATTTTTAAAGAGAATTTATACTGGTTATTTGTACAGTGTCAACGGTTAGGTATATAGCATTTCAGAAGAGAGCTATGGGGCATGGATGGGGCAAAAAAATTGTTTTTGAGACGGTTTGGGGCATGAGTGGGACATTTTTACTCATATGAACTTTGGTGATTTTCATATGAAGTTAATTTTATGTCATTGATAATCATAAAGAATACACATGCTCTTGGGCGTTCTTTAGTGATTTTTAAAATTGCCGCGTCACGCAGTTAAAGTGTCGGGCATACTCTTCAAGGCTGGTAATACCCAGGCGCACCCATTTCGGGTGCGACCACTGGGGCAGGCCCACGTACATCATAGCGCGCTGAGGATCTCATCCGTGCTGCGCACGCGACCGATACGCGGGAAGATATGGGTCATGCTGCCCTGATGCTGATCCGCAGAGGCTGCGCTGCACGCATCTTCCGCGATCACCAGGTTAAAGCCCAGCTCCCAGGCGTTACGGGCGGTGGATTCCACACCAATGTTGGTGGAGATCCCGCACAGAATAATCGTGTCGATCCCGCGACGGCGCAGCTGGAGCTCCAGGTCGGTGCCGTAGAATGCGCCCCACTGGCGTTTGGTAACTTCTATATCGCTGTCGCGTTTACCGAGCGAGACAGGATATGTCCACCAGTTGTCCGGCAGCGCCTGCGCCGGGGCCTGGGCATCAACCGGCTGTTTTAGCGCTTCGGCGAAATCAGCGGACCAGCCGACGCGCACCATAACAACAGGCGAGCCGCTGGCGCGGCATTTTTCTGCCAGGCGCGCAGCGCGGCTGACCACATCGTCAGCGGTGTGCGGTCCACCGGCAAAAGGCAGAATGCCTTCCTGTAAATCAATGACCACAAGGGCGGTTTTGGTGGCATCTAGTGTAAACATCGTCACTCCCGTCAAATGAATTGCTTTTCTACACCTTACGACGTGATGGCCTGTTATCGGTCGGATAATTTTGTTAATTTTTGTGAGAATAGGCAATAAGAGTTCAGCAAACGCGCGTCAGGCCGTGCTTCGCTCTTATCGTGCGGCAGAATTTCCAGTATAATAGCC
>ERZ773187.1056-NODE-1056-length-22644-cov-16.064412_pt1 | contig 22644 bp, 25 predicted proteins | sample MGYA00511242_ERZ773187 | MGnify/ENA primary metagenome ERZ773187 (study PRJEB29015, sample SAMEA2737744) | human gut metagenome | biome: human gut; feature: human-associated habitat; material: faeces | place: China | collected 2012 ... | reverse complement strand
CAATGACATGGGCCACCTTCCCAGCCTCAATGTCCGCCACCAGCTGCTTCCATGCAGGCCGTTCAAAATTGCCGCCGCTCCAGCCGTCATCGGTATAGTGGCGGCAGTTGGTGTAGCCTCTCTGCTGGGCATAGCTTTCGAGGTATTTTTTCTGATTCACGATGGAGTTGCTGTCGCCAACATTGTCATCGTCACGGCTCAGCCGCTCATACAGAGCGGTGATTTTTTCCTCAGTCTGTTTCATGCGCATTCGGCGCTCCTTTCAGACTGACGGCTCATTTGTGGTGCTTCCATTATATCATAAGTGCCATCATTTGTAACCCCTTCATTGCGGATCATCCGCAGAATCTTTTCCTCCATGGTCTCGCCGCCGCTTTCGTTGAACACAACTCTGACCTTGTAGGTGGTGCCGCCGATTCGGCGGATGATAAACTGCTCTCGTTTGTTCTGCTCCATAGGCATCCTCCTTGCGTGATTGGTTGGTTTTTGATATAATGTGTTTGGTTCCGTTGGCTGTAAGCCAACCGCGGCTTTTTGTTGCTTTTCCATGCTCCATATCCTCCTTTTTTGCTGATGGCTCGGAAAGTAATCCGTGTAACTTGTGCTAAGATTACTTCGTCTACTAATAGGAGAAATACGGGGTGCAAATCGGAACTGTTTTTGAAAAAAGAAAAATATTTTTTCGGGGAGGTGAAGCTGTCGTGGAACCATGGGAGGATGAACTGCTGTGGGAAGATGATTTTTCCGACGAGGAAGAAGGTACCGAGGAGCAAATAGAGGAAACCGGCCTTGAAACGGCTGCGGACGGCTTTGCCGATTGGGAGGATGCATCTGACGCTGCGCCGGTGGATGAGACGCTGGAAGAAGCGCTTGCAGAAGAACGCACGCTGGAGCTGGAGAGCGAGCTGGAGCAGGACGAGCATCCCAGAGACTATACCGCCGAGCTGGAGGACGAGGAGGAAGAAGCCGCGCCCACCAGCGAGAAGCGGCTCAAGCGGGAAATTCGCGCAGAGGCTCTGCGGCGGCTGGAGGAAGCAGCCCGGACGGAATCCGATTTTCTGAGTGTTGTGGACGAATGGAACAAGCTGGACAGAAATCGGGAACGGCGGGAGCGTGACCACGAAAACCTGCGCGGGGATGTTCCGTTGGAGTTTCAGGCTGTGCCTGATCCGAAGATTGCTCCCCTCTGGATGAATCTGCCGAGGTTCCGTCAGCTTTGTCAGGGAAATTTTCTTGACATCATCTTCTCCTGTCCCTACGAGCTGCATGAGCTGACAGCAAACCGTTTTCTCTCCAAGCTCTTTTTCACCCTCAGTGATGAGCAGAAGGAGGTGCTGTATTACCTGTTCGTCAAGCAATACAGCACCACAAGGCTTGCTGCCATCCGTGGGCAGTCCGACCGAAACATCCGCAAGCTGCGTATGACCATTCAGAAAAAGCTGCAAAGGCGGATGTATGAGCATCTGAGCGAAAAGCTGGAAAACGATCATGGCCTTACCCTGCGGGAGCGCGAGTTCATGGAAGAATATAAATCGCTATTGCAAACCATGGGCAAGGATGCCGTGATTCGCCGGGAAAACAAAACTAAACCGAGAAAAAAGAAAGCCGCCCTTGACGATGCCAAGGACGGTTGATACAATGGTAATATGGTTAATATATAGATGGATTACGAATTGAGAGGAACAGCGTTATGAACAATCTGTTTGCGCAGTCCCGTTCCCATTGGGTGCGGTATGACCGCTATGAACTGAAAACCGCCGCAGACGGCAAGCGGTACATCACGCCGGGAAAAAATGCCAAGCCCGACATATATAATCCCTTGAAGGAAGCGCCGGGAATCGTGCTGGATGCGCTGAATGTGGGAATGTTGATGATGAACCGCAGTCCGGAGGACGAGGTAGAAAAGGCCATTCTGGAATTTGTGACCCATTACGGCCTGCTGGGCCTGATGACAGCGCTGCCCACCACGCCGTCCTTTATGGACTATGAGAAGGTGTATCTGCCGAAAAACCATTTCATCAAGGCAGAATCCATGGAAACCGAGGACTATCTGGCACTATTCTATCCCTTTGACCATCTCGACGTGGTGAAACAAGGTGTTGAGTCCAGCTGGAGCGTGTCCGGTGACCGAATAATGGTGGCGCTGACCATGACCTTTGCGGATGAACCCATGGCAAAACCCATGAGCTTCCAGCGGGAGTATGCTGAAGCCTATGACTGGGTAGCGCAGCAGTTCAAGGATTGGGCCTTTACGCTGACCACCTCCATTCTGTATTACAATGATTATGACCTGATCGATGAAGATACCCGGAATTTGTACCGCAAGGGTATGGCGGCCTTCGGCGGCATTGCGCCCAGCTATCATATTGAGCTGCTGGACAAGCCGACCATCTATTGGGATTTTCACTCCCTGCTGCTGGGCATCCAGATGATGTTCAGCTTCATGCTGGTGGATGGAGAGAAGCCCCTGCGGTTGTGTAAGCACTGCCAGAAGGTATTCCTGAGCAGCCGCTCCAATTCCGCATTTTGCAGCGCCCGGTGCAAGAATCAGTATAATGTCTATAAGAGCAGAGGGAAAAATAAGGGACAGGACGGTGAGAATAATGATTGACCGCTGGATCGCAGAAGCGACCGAATGTGATTTCAAGGTCGCGCTGGAGGTAAAGAAGCCGAAAAGCTGGCTGAAAAGCGTCAGCGCCTTTGCAAATGGCATCGGCGGCACGCTGTTTTTCGGGATTGATGATGGCAGAAACGTGATAGGCTTGTCAGATGCGCAGACCGATGCAGAGATGATCAGCCGCCTAATCAAAGAGCGAATTACACCCTATCCGAGTTTTGTCCTTGCTCCTGAACGAGAAAATGGTAAGGACATTCTTGTACTGTCCGTATCCGCAGGGCGGTCTACTCCATATTACTATAAAGCGGACGGTATCATGGAAGCCTACATCCGAATGGGCAATGAAAGCGTGATTGCCCCATCCTACGTCCTCAATCAGCTGATTCTCAAAGGGATGCACCGCACTTATGACGAGCTGATTTCTGAGTATGATTTTAAGGATTACGCTTTTTCCAAGCTGCGGGAGCGATATAAGGCGTGGACGGGCAACAGCATGGAAGAAAAGCTGTTCGATTCCTTTGATATGCGGGACGAAAACGGCAAGCTGACCAATGCAGGCGCTCTGCTTGCGGACGATTCGCCCATCCGGCATTCCCGCCTGTTCTGCACTCATTGGAACGGTCTTGATAAAAGCGGCGGCATGGTAGATGCGCTTGACAGCGCAGAGTATTCAGGCAGCCTGATTATCCTGCTCAATGAGGGCGTCAGCTTTGTCAAGCGGAATATGAAAACCCGCTGGAAGAAAACCGCAGATTCCCGCATTGAAATGCCGGATTACTGCGAACGAAGCGTTTTCGAGGCGCTTGTCAATGCGCTGATCCACCGCGACTATCTGATATTGGGCAGCGAGGTACACATTGATATTTACGATGACCGCCTCACCATCTATTCTCCCGGCGGTATGCCCGACGGCACACGGATACAGGAACGGGATCTGTCCAGCATTTCCTCTACGCGCCGCAACCCCGTGCTTGCAGATATTTTCGGACGGCTGGGTTATATGGAGCGGCAAGGCAGCGGCTTTAAGAAAATCACGGAATCCTATCATGCCGCCCATAACTACCGTGCTGAGTTGGAGCCTAAATTCTACTCGGATGTTACCTCATTCCAAGTGACGCTGTACAACCTGAATTATGGGCAATCCATTGATAAAACGAGTATTTCGGATGAAAACCAGTTGTTTGATGAGCAGAAAGCAGTTGTTTCTGAGAAAAACCAGCTGTTTGAAACACTCCTTTTAGGGCTGAAAGCGAAAGCAAGCACCAAGGAAACAATGCTAAAGCTGTATCATAAATTTGGTTTTGACGCTGCATTTGCACGAGCGGATATTATGAAGCTCGCGGGTGTAACCTCCTCACCGGCAGGTGCATTGATAGATAAGCTCAAAAGCGCAGGACTAATAGAACCTGTTGCCGGTCAAGGCAAGGGCAAATATAGGTTCGTATTGCCCAAAGAATAAGAGAACGCCCGTTATCGGCCATGCAGCCAATAACGGGCGTTCATCAGTTATATACAAGTTCAGTCAGAACAATTTCCTCCGCACGATTGCGGATGCTGTTCATGCGGCGCACCCATTCCATTTGGTCGGCGGCTTTGAGCGCTTCGGTCACATCTTCCTGCCTTGCCATATCGGAAACGATGATTGCCATACGCTCGTTGCAGGCTTGGTCGATCTCGGCAAGGTGCCGATGCAGCGTTCCGCTTGTGAGCAGGCTTGCATAGAGAACCGGACGATGTTCTTTCAGATAGCTGTGGCGCATACGCCCGTACTTGCCGATCTGGTATTCTGGTTCGTCCGGCAGCGCAAGGTTCGGGATAAGATAATCACCCTCCTGACGGTAAGTGCCGCCCATTTCCTCAAATAGAGATTTCATAAAGTTCAGCTCCTTTTTGTGTTGATTTGCAGCGGTTATAAGGCTTTTTTGGCTCCTTTCCTACAACTGCTGTTCCATTCACCACAAATGAGCCGCAGTCATATGTATTAGGTGGGAGAAACCACCCTCTACATAGTAACTCTTGCGTTTGGATGCTCATGCTCTCCCCGCTGAGTTCATCATCTCTGCTGAGTCTGCAATATAAAGCTGTGATCCTGTTCTGCTGTTTTTTCTTAGCCATAGCCGTCCTTTCCAAACAGCGATTCAGGACATTTGCTGATTCCATTATACCGTATCCATGCGGCTTTGTGTAGTGCAAATTCCCGAATAGATGTTCTTTCTTTGGTACAGGCGGTATGCTATAATTATCATAATCAAGTACCGCTTCTGTTCAATTTCAAGTTTATAGAAAGAACAGGCGAAACACATTGAGCTTGGACTGACGGCAAATTGATAAACACGGCACAAGGGAGATGAGGACTATGGAACGCTGCGACTTCTGCTCCGCAATGAAGATCATCCGCGAGTATATCAGCGATGAGCGGGGGCTTGACCAATCCGAAATGCTATACCGCTTATTTGAAGGCTTTTTTCGAAGCGACGATGGTGAAAAACTGATTTTGGATAACGGTCAAGTCTGCCGCTGGCTGAATGGTCAGGCGAAGCTCAGTCCGCAAATCATCTCTTATTATCTGAACGCTGCCCGTCACAAGGAATTAACAGACGATATTGAAAAGAATATCATTCCGCTCATCGTTGACACAGGTATGGTCACGCAGATGATCTACGAGCTGGTGCTTTATGATGGCAGCATTTCTGAACAGAAAAAGAGGACTTTGCTGTATGGCTATCCCTGTCATACGCCTGCTGAGGAAGCGGCTTTTCTTTCAGGTATTCTGCTGTTCGCGGTAGAACGCAGCTTCGTCAAGCGGGATGCACAGACAAAAGAACTGCTGGTGCAGGGGCGGCTTTCCCCTGTCATTCGTGATTATGTTCTCGGCGGCGTTGTTCCCAAACCGTGCAAATGGTTCTGCGGACGGTCAGCGGAATTGGAACAGCTTCATACGCTGCTTGAAGCAGAGAGCAAAGTGTTCTTATACGGCATTGCCGGTATCGGCAAGAGCGAACTCGCCAAAGCCTATGCAGCGCAATACCGGAAAGAATATACAAACATTCTCTATCTAACTTACAGCGGCGATCTGATGCAGGATATTACCGATATGGATTTTGTGGACGATCTGCCCACGCTTTCACCGAAAGAACGGTTTCGTCGGCATAATCAATTCCTGCGTTCCCTGAAGGAAGATACACTGTTCATCATTGATAACTTCAACACAACCGAAACGCAGGACAGTTTTCTTTCGGTCGTGCTGAAATATCGCTGTCATATTCTATTTACGACTCGCAGCAAGATTGCTGGGCGCAGTGATTATCTGCTGGAGGAGATCACGGATTCAAACGCTCTGTTCGATTTGTTTTCGCACTTTTACTCCGATGCTCAGAATCACCGTGCCATCGTAGAGCAGATCATTGCTGCCGTTCATGCCCATACTTTCGCAGTAGAGCTTGCTGCACGGCTGCTGGAACACGGCATCCTATTGCCAAATGAAGTATTACATAAACTGCAAACAGAGAAAACAGCAATGGATGCTGCCGATAAAATCGGTATTGACAAGGATGGACACCGGCAGAAAGCCACCTATTACGAACATATTCATACGCTGTTCTCGCTATATCAGCTTTCGGAGCGTGAGCTGAATATCTTGAGGGGACTTTCCCTGATTCCATTGACTGGCATTCCGGCACGGTGTTTTGCCGAATGGATTGGACAAACAGATTTGAACACCATCAACGATATGATTGAGATGGGATTCATACAGGAAAAGCCGCTGCGGATGATCGGTCTGCACCCGATGATGCAGGAAATTACCGTCACCGATGCCAAACCGTCTGTCACAAACTGCCGCACACTGCTGCAAAATCTCCAGCAGATATGCCTGCTGCACGGACAGGACACTGCTCACTACAAGATTTTATTCCAGACCATAGAAAATGCCGTTGCTATTCTGGAACGGGATGACGAAGCCTTTTTCCTGCTGTTCATAGAAGATGCGATCCCCTACATGGAAAAATATCGCTACGAACCCGGTATTTCCTATCTGCTGCAAGAGTTGAAAATAATGCTTTCCAATCCAAATTGCGGCAAAATTACAGACCGTGCCTTATTACTGGATTCCACGGCTTTGTATGAAGATACTTTTCATAACAAAACCGAGAAGGCCATCAAAATAGAGAAAGATGCGCTGGCGCTTCTTCCCGAAGTCACAGCAGAAAATGCTCACCTTGCATCGAATCTTCATGCAAATCTTGGCGGATTGTATAAGCGCATGAAGAAGTTCGACCTTGCCAAACAGCACATGGAGCAAGGAATGATGCTCTTAGAGCAATATGGATTGACCTATAACAATGATACGGTCGTTCAGGCTGTGAACTATGCCGCTTTACTGGGGGATATGGGACAGGCTGAACAGGGATTGAGCGCATTGGAAAAGTGTGCATCCGTTGTGAAGAAATATAATTCCGACCAATGTCTGGACTATGCCGCTGTTCAGGAGGCCACCGGTTATCTGTGCTTAATGGCAGGACAGATCAAGCTGGCAGAACAGCACTTTGATGTTGTCCGCTCTATCTACCGCAGCTTCTACGCAGAGGAACCGGAACGGCTCACAGCGAAGGAAGATGAAATCTATCAAGCCTTTGTGCAAACCGGCATCAATATTGCAAAAACCATATCCAAGAGAAACAAATAAATAGTTCGATTTGAAAATGCCCCGGCACAGACTGCATCACCGCAATTCTGTGTCGGGGCATTTTGTCAATTCACACACAATTCGCGCTCAATGTGTCGAAGCCCCTTTTCTCGTAAACTAATCTTGCAAGGCAGCAGTACCAACTTCAAAAAATCGGTACTGCAAACAGCAAGAGAAGTTATGAGAAAGGGGGCTTTTTATGTCCAACATAACGCAGAACAGCATCCGGCTTTCCGCCCCGTATCGCAAGACTATCGGAAAAGTAACTTTTCAGGTATCCGCATTTGGAAACCTGAACGGAACGGAAACCGCACAGAAGATGATGATTCGCCTGCTTGAACGCAGCGCAGCCGAATATCAGCTTTGCACAGAGAAAGAAGGTGAAGGAGCATGAATCATGACCATATTCGCAGCACAAATCTGCGATTCAATCTGGAAAAAGAATCACAGCGCCGTGCTTGGGAATACCTGCAAGGTATGGACAAGGCAATATTCAAATCATACAGCAATGCTATTGCATTGGCGCTGGTGGATTATTTCAGCCACTACTACAAGACGCAGGACGATCCTTATCTGGAAACACGGGAGCGAGAGGAACGCTTTGTTGCACAGATTGTAGATGCCGTAGAAGCGGCGATGGAAAAGGCTCTTCCAGTTTTCCTCTCCGGATGTATCACCGGACTGTCCGCCAAAGGAACAGAGAAAAAGCCTGATGAGGTACCCTGATGAAATCAAAGGTGAACACATTGACCGACTATCTTACATCAAGTAGCCAGCTGCCGCCCTACCTCGCTTATCCCCGATTTCTGCTTGATATGGACATCAGCGAAACGGCCAAACTTGTGTATGCAGTGCTGCTCGACCGTGCAAGGCTGTCCCTGCAAAATGAGGGCTGGACAGATAAAGCCGGTCATGTGTTCCTCTATTTCACCATCTCCAATCTTGCCGCAACGCTCCATAAAAGCGAAATGACGATCAAGACGGCGCTCAAGGCTCTGGTAGAAAAAGACCTGATTGCCCGTCAGCGTCAGGGGCCGGGAATTCCGAATCGGATTTATGTAAAAATACCTGCTTTGACAGACAGTTTTCTTTCCTCTACACAGCAAGAAAACTGTCCTTCAGATGGACAAGAAGCTGTCTGTCAAGGGGATAGAAAACTGTCCTCTAATAATAAAGAGATGAATCATGGTAAGAGAGAAAAACGAGTGAGTGATACTCTCCGGCCACTCGGACGGTATCAGAATGTCCATTTGACAAAGCAGGAATTGACAGCCTTGCAGTCCGAATTTTCGGATTGGTCAGAGCGCATTGAGCGCCTTTCCTCTTATATGGCATCTACCGGCAGAAAATACCAGAACCACGCCGCTACTATTCGTCTGTGGGCAGAAAAGGATAAACCGGCAACAGCAAGACGGATTTATGAATGTGAGGAGGATGAGAGCTTATGAACGAATTTTTAGAAAAATTTCTGGCCGACAGGTCGGCGTCGCGCCCATTGGCGGAGGATGAGTACATTGATAAAACCAGCGGCCTTGTGTACTGCAAGAAGTGCCATACGCCCCGGCAGGCCAGCGTTGAACTGGGCGGTACGCTATTCCACCCGTGCTGCATCTGCCAGTGCCAGAGCGAAGCCCGCGAACTGGAGCTGGCAAAAGAAAAACAGCTTCAAGAGCAGCAACGCATTGCCCGATTGAAGGCAAACGGTTTGCAAGACGCTTCCCTGCGGCAGTTCACCTTTGCCAACGATACAGGTATCAACCCGGAAATGCAGAAGGCGCACAGCTATGTGGCGCATTGGCCCGAAATGAAAGCCACGGCAACTGGGCTCCTGCTTTGGGGCAATGTGGGAACGGGCAAGTCCTTCTTCGCAGGATGCATTGCAAATGCGCTGCTGGATCAGGGTGTCCCTGTTCTAATGACCAACTTTTCCCGCATTCTGAATGCGCTGACCGGGATGTTCTCCGATGACCGAAACAAGTACATCGACAGTCTTAACCATTACAGCCTGCTGATCATCGACGATCTGGGCATGGAGCGCGGCACGGAATATGCGCTGGAGCAGGTATTCAATGTCATTGATGCCAGACTGCGCAGTAATCTGCCTCTGATCGTCACCACCAATCTGACACTGGACGAATTGAAGCATCCGGCTGATCTCGCCCATGAGCGTATTTACAGCCGAGTACTGGAACGCTGTATCCCACTGAAAATCAATAATCAGAATATCCGTCAGATGAAAGCTCAGGAAAACTTTACCCGTACAAAGCAGCTTTTGTCTGACACGAAGAAAGGAGATTCCGAATGACTGACGAAGAAAAGAAAGTTCTGCAAGCCAAACACCGTGTGGAAGCCGCCGAAGCCCGCAGCCGTGTGCAGGAACGAAAGGCGCGAACCCGCAGACTCATTCAGGAGGGCGCAATTCTGGAAAGTGTCTATCCGCAATGCGCAGAGCTTGAGTTGGAAACGCTGAAATCTGAGTTGAAGCGTAAGTTCGCAAGCAGTCCGTAAGGGCTGCCGTTCTTCCCGAAGGGCGCACTTACTCACCACCGCAAAGCGGCGGTGGTATCCCCTTCGGGGATCGTGCGCCCACTGCGGTGGGAAGATTTGCGGCACGGAACAGGTGTGCGCTTATATGCTTCACACCATAGCCGTGCCGCTTGCTTTGCCCGGTGCGCCGGTCAAAGCAAAGGACGGAGGACGCGCAGGACGAGGGACGATGGACGGGAGTAGGTACGAAAAGCGAGGTGATAAAAACGGCAATCTACCACTTTGAAGCGAAAGTCATCAGCCGTGGCGCTGGGCGCTCTGCTGTTGCCGCCGCAGCATATCAAAGCGGCGAACGGCTTTACAACGATTATGACGGTATTACCCATGATTATACGAAGAAAACGGGCGTTCTGTTTTCCGAAATATTGCTGCCCGATATGGTCCCGGCTGAATGGGCAAATCGGCAGGCTCTCTGGAATGCGGTAGAGCAGGCCGAAAAAGCAAAAGACAGTCGGCTTGCCCGCCAGCTGATTGTTGCACTGCCCACGGAGCTGACCATGCAGGACTGGCAAGCAATGCTGCACCAGTTTGTGCTGGAAGAATGTGTTGCGAAAGGGATGTGCGCCGACTTCGCCATCCATGATACAGATGGTCACAATCCGCACGCCCATATCATGCTGACCGTCCGCCCATTGGATGCCAATGGCAAATGGCAGGCAAAGACGCAGAAAGAATATCTCTGCCGCCGCGGAGAAGAAGAAAAAGGGTTCACCGCAGCGGAGTTTCGGCAGGCACAATCTGAAGGTTGGGAAAAGCTCTATAAGTACCGCAATGAAAGCGGCGTTACCGGCTGGTTTACGCCCTCCGAAGCGGCTTTGCATCCGACATGGGAGCGCACCTCCAAGCAGCCGAAAGCCACCAAATTCGGGCGGCAAAATCCCATCTGCGAGGCGTGGAACAGTGAAGTGCAGCTTCTGGAATGGCGGGAACGCTGGGCAGAGTATATCAATCGCGCATTGGAGCAGCAACAGCGGTCCGAACGGGTTACACATCTGAGCCATGCTGCATTGGGACTGAGCGAGCAGCCGACTGTCCATGAGGGGTATCATGCGCGCAATCTGGAAAAGCAGGGTATGATTGCTGACCGCTGCGAGCTGAATCGTCAGATACGGGCAGATAACAAACTGCTGCGCGAACTGAAATCCACGCTGCAAAAGCTGACCAAAGCCGCTGAATACAGCATCAGCCGCATTGCTCAAGCGCTGGAAACGCTGCGAGATAAAATCATCGTTGCTGAATATCAGCTGATTCGCAACCACCGGCGTACCCGTGACTATCAGGAAACAAGGGATAAGATTACACCAGTCTTACGAGATATTCACGCAGTAGAACAGCAAATTAAGGATAAATCTGCCGAACGCAAGAATATGCTGGCCGAGAAGAAAGCCTGCGGCATCCTGCATCCTATCCGTCTGCACCAGCTTTCCGGACAGATTGCAGCATTGACGGAAGAAATCGAAGAACTGCGCGATAAGAAGTCTATGCTGCTCGCTTCTCTGAACTGCCATAGCGACAGTGAAGCGCACAATATTAAAAAGCGGCTGAAAATCGTTGAGCAGAACCTCACGAAGCTGACCGAGCAGCATGAAAAACTGACTGCCATGCGCAATGAAAGTGTCGCTGAGTTTGAGGCTGCCCACGCCGAAATTTGTCCAGAGGATATTGACTCCGTGAAAAATATCCGCATCGATATTCGCCGTGAGCATACCCGAACGCTCTCCGCGAAGCTAAGGGAAACCTTTGGCAGCGACTATGACTACCGCGCTATGATGAGCGCCGAACGCAAGGCAGATACCGTAATTGGCGAAACGACGGATAGCATTTCCGATAAAGCCATGCGGCGCGAATATGAGCGCCGGTATCCGCAACGGAAATCTAATAGGCAGAAGCAAAAGCACAATCATGATTTTGATATGAGCCGATAAAAATTCCCGGCAGCTACGCTTTGTAACTGCTGGGAATTCCTTATTTGTTATAAATCAATATTTCTTGTTTCTTTTGGGGAACCATCCCTTTGCCACTCTGCGCTCCTGTTCGACAACCTCTCGGATTCCCCAGAGTGCTGAAAAACCAAATAATGCAAGCAGTACGCTGATTTCTGTATTATCCGTAAGCATGGATACGCAAATGAATATAAACCCGATAATTGCAAAAATGAGGATGCATATTCTTTTTCCAAGCAGATACTCCCCTTTAATGACAATGAAGTGCCACAGTCCAATTATAGCAAGTGAAATCAATCCAACTATGATTCCAGAATAATTCATTACTTATCTCCTCCAAATAGCTGCTGCATTGGAGCGAACCGTAAGCTCCTCGACAGGAATATGTGCCGGACAAATATCCTGACAGGATAGAGATTTCCCGCAGCCATCAAAGAAAGCCGCTTTATACTTGGCGGACAGTTCTTCTCTGTGGGAGTGATCCTGTTCTTCGTTCAGAATGCGATATACATTCACCGGGGCAATAGCACCCGCAAAGCTGCCCTCTGCGGAGAAGTTGGGGCACACCTCAAGACAGCAGCCACACATCAGGCACCGGGCAGACTGATACCGTGCTTCATGGGTATATTCTGCCAGATAAGCATCGCTTTTCAGCCAAAGCTCTATCTTTTTCATGTTTTCAAACAGAATGGAACGGTCAACTACCAGATCCTTTACCAGCGGAAATTTACTCAGCGGCTCCAAGGTAACCGTTGTGCCTTTCAGCGTATTCAAAAACACGGAGCAGGCAAGGCGCGGAACGCCGTTGATACGCATGGCGCAGGCACCGCACTTGCGAACCATGCAGCCGCACTCCCAACTGATCGGCTTCGCCGGATTGCCGAAGGCATCTGTCAGGGGCATCCTGCCATTCAGTTCATTGAGGACTGCGGCAACAGAAGCATCTGCCGAACCATCGTAGGAAAATTCCTGCCAATAGGATTTTGTGTCCGGCGCAGACTGACGCTTGATCCGAATTTGATATGCCATTTGCGCTCACCGCCTTTCCGGAACAGCGTCCCACGAGATATGAACCGTCTGCCCGTCATAATACGCCGCCGTTGTTTTGTGAAACTCGGCGTCATTGCGCTGGGGATACTCCGAACGCCAATGCGCTCCACGGCTTTCATTCCTTGCCAGCGCACTTTTCAGCACGGCCTGCCCCAGCAGCGGCAGACTGCCGTGCATTCCGGCAATTTGGGTCAAAGCATCCTGCATGGTATCTCCGCTGCGCACAACGCCCAGTGCATGGAGCAGGATACGGTTCAGCTCTGCCTTGTCCTGCGGTTCGCAGGGCAGGACAGCGTTGCTTGGTTGAATCGAAACAGCTCTTTTTGATGCAGATTCTGCTTCTGCGCAGGCCGTCTGCGCTGCCACTCTGCCGCCGTACAGTGCGCCAAGCAGCGAGTTTCCGCCCAGCCGGTTTGCTCCGTGATACAGGGTGCAGCATTCTCCGGCTGCATAGAGATTTTGCACACCTGTCCGATGCTGCGCGTCCACCCGGATACCGCCCATGAAATAATGAATACCGGGGCTGACGGAAATCGGTTCCTTTCGGATGTCCTCACCTAAGTAAACCCTGCAATCCTCTGCCAGACCGGAAAGCTTTTTCTCGTATACATCCGGTGCAAGGCCGGTCATATCCAAGAATACTTCACTCTGCTGCCGGACTGTCCAAATCTCTCTTGCAGTGATGTCGCGGGGCATCAGGTTCCCCAGCTCCGGATATTTTTCCTCCATGAAATACCACGGCTTTCCGTCCCGCATGGCAAAGAGTCTGCCACCCTCTCCGCGGGCCGCTTCGCTGATGAGCATTCGCTTGTCGCCGATTGGTACGGTGGTAGGGTGATACTGAATCATTTCCAGATTTGCCATCGGAACACCCAATCGGAACAGCTCTGCCGTGACCGTCCCTGTATTGAACAAAGAGCCGGTGGTGTCACCAAATAGGCCGTGCATTCCGCCCGTGGCAATGATAACGGCATCTGCGGACAGCGTCAGACGCTCCCCAGAATATCGGTCACGAACAACACAGCCGCAGCAGGCTGCATCCTCCATGAGCAGCGTGACAAAATCGTGATGACTGAGCCTTTTAACGGCTCCGTTCTCTTCCTGCTCCCGCACAGCATCAATCAGTGCGGTCATGATTTGCTTGCCGGTGTCGCTCTGGGCAAAAGCAGTGCGCTTCTTCTTTTGACCGCCGAAATTGCGCAGATCCGGCTCATCGATTCCGCTGGTGTTAAACTGAACGCCGATGCGATGCAGCCACCGGACAAGCTCCGGCGCTGCATGGGTCAGATTCCAGACTGCGTTTTCGTCCGCAAGGCCGCAGGCAGCATGGATTGTATCTGCGTAATGCTGTTCCGGACTGTCATCCTCGCCTTTGGTGTTCAAAGCAGCATTGATGCCACCCTCTGCCATGACGGACTGCGCCCGTTCGGAGGGATAGGCGGACACCAGTACGGCTTTGTTGCCGTTTTCAGAGGTCTGCAAGGCTGCGGAAAGCCCCGCAAGACCAGCGCCGATAATAACGATTTTCTTTTTCATAGCTGCTGCCACCCCACATAATAAAGAATAACCGCAGCGGCGGAAAACAGGAAAATCACCGATAGAATCAGATAGAGATCGCCCCGCCGTTCCCGAAACCGGATAATACCAAGGGACACCAGCAGCGGGCGAATGTTGATCATCAGATGCACCGCCAGCGATGCAATCAGCAGCAGCTGCGCAATCAGCTTGACCGTGGTAAACGGAAACAGGATATAGGCACCGTCCTGCACACCGCCGAACAGTCCGATATGGAAAAACATCAGAATGAGAATCGCAAATCCGCTGGCGCGTCTTGCCCAGAACATAGCATTCTGTTTTCGATAATGATTGGGGCTATTTTTCTCTGCCCGGAGTGTCTGCACGGTCAAAATGATGCCGATTCCTGCATGAACCGCAAGAACAGCCACGCCCACCCATGCAAGAATTTTCCCGGCATTGCTGCCGATGCCGAGCAGCATAAAGCTGCCCATGATGCCGTGAAGCAGGAAAATCACCAGCAGAAGAACAGAGAGAATGGTATTCAGCTTTCGCATATCCTGTTCACCTCATTTCTGTGCTGTGCAGCGTGATACAGTCCGCATCGGCTACGGATTCGGCATCCATCAGATCTGCGGAGAAAAGCAGCAGCAGATATTGTCCGCTTACGGCTCTGGAACGCAACATGGTAGCGCTGCATTCTTTCACCTGAATATCCAGTCCCGATTCCCGCAGAGTTTGGCATACCTTTTCCGCATACCGAATCAATGCGTAATCCGTATCACTGACATAGAGTTTCAGCTTTTCCGATGGGGCTGATACTGATTCATCCTCGCCGGAAATCATGTCTTTCAGTTTCGTGCGGAATCCGGAATCCGGCAGCTCTGCGGCGTTGATGCAAAACACATAATCTCCGCTGAGCTGTGCAGAAGCCTGCTCCGCTTTCTTTGCCTTTGGTGTCGCGCCGCTGATTGCATCCACCAGTGACGGCGGTGAATGCAGCAGCGCGCCAAAGCCCGCCAGCAGTGCCACAACCACTGCCAAAAGAATCAACCTGCGCTTCATGGCAACACCTCTTACTTTTTCAGAATCCGCATTGCGTTCAGGACGGCAATGATCGTCACGCCTACATCACCGAATACGGCTTCCCACATTCCAGCAATGCCGAAGGCACCGAGAATCAGAAATACGCTCTTGATACCTAAGGCGATGATAATGTTCTGCATGACAATTCGTTTGGTGGCCTTTGCAACCTGAATGGCCTCTACCAGCTTAGAGGGTTCGTCTGTCATCAGAACCACATCCGCAGCTTCGATAGCGGCATCGGAGCCAAGTCCGCCCATAGCGATACCCACATCTGCACGGGCCAGCACCGGTGCGTCATTGATGCCATCGCCAACAAAGGCCAGCTTGCTACCGGGGCGCTTTTTCTTGTCCAGTTCCTCCAGCTTTTCTACCTTCTGGTTCGGCAATAGCTGTGCGCAGACCTCATCCAGACCTAACGCATCGGCAACCGCTGTGCCAATCTTCTCATCGTCGCCGGTGAGCATCACCGTTTTTTCAATGCCTGCCTGTTTCAATGCGGCAATCGCAGCTTTGCTGTCCGCCTTGACTTCATCGGAAATCAGAATGCACCCGGCATACACGCCGTTGATTGCCACATATACCTTGGTTCCGATTGCATCGGAGGGCGTGTAAGGAATCTGCTCTGCATCCATCAGCTTGCTGTTTCCGGCAAGAATTTTCTTGCCCTCGCTGCAAATGCTAATGCCATGTCCGGAGATTTCCTGATAGTCCGAAATAACAGACTGATCAACAGGCTTCCCGTATGCGGACAGAATAGATTTGCCGATGGGATGGTTGGAATAGCTTTCCGCCTGAGCTGCATGGAAGAGAACCTGCTCCCGGTCGAACCCGTTGGCGGTTTCGACTTCCGTCACCTGAAACACGCCTTTTGTCAGCGTACCGGTTTTGTCGAACACAACAACGCTGACCTTATTCAGTGCCTCCAAATAGTTGCTGCCTTTGACAAGGACACCGCGCTTGGAGGCTGCGCCGATTCCGCCGAAGAAGGTCAGCGGAATGGAGATTACCAGAGCGCAGGGGCAGGAAACAATCAGGAACACGAAACCTCTGCGCAGCCACTCCGCCCAGTTGCCGCCGGTGAGGATGGGCGGCAGGAGTGCCAGCAGCGCAGCCAGAATCACAACAACAGGCGTATAGTAGCGGGCAAATGTCGTAATGAAATTCTCGGTAGGTGCCTTTCTTGCGGAGGCATTTTCCACAAGATCGATAATTTTGGAAGCAGTGGACTCGCCGAAGCTCTTTGTGACCTGAATGGTCAGAACGCCGCTTTGATTGATGCAGCCGGACAGAACCTCGTCTCCCTTCTGCACCTCTTTCGGCAGCGATTCTCCTGTCAGCGCTTTGGTATCCAGCATGGAGCTGCCGTCCAGAATCGTGCCGTCCAGCGGGATTTTTTCTCCGGGCTTTACAACGATGGTTTCTCCCACGGCAATGCTTTCCGGGGAAACGGTGCGCAGTTCTCCATTCCGAAGAACGGATGCCACATCCGGGCGAATGTCCATGAGGTCGGAAATGGATTTTCTGGAACGCTTGACCGCCAGCGACTGGAAAAACTCGCCAATCTGATAAAACAGCATAACGGCAACAGCCTCCGGGTATTCGCCGATGGCAAATGCGCCGATGGTGGACAGGCTCATGAGGAAATGCTCGTCAAATATCTGTCCTCTGGAGATGTTTTTCACCGCTTGCCAGACAACATCTCCGCCAAGGATCACATACGCCACAATCAGAAACGCAAGCTCAACCGGAAGCGATACCTTTGCAAAGACGGTCAACGCCATGCCGATTCCGTAAAGCACGGCACCTGTAAACAAACGAATCGTCAGCTTTTTGTCCTCTGCATTGAAAATGGATGTTTTTTTCTGCTCCTGTGGCGCTGCGGTGTCTTCGCTTTTTTCCGACACCTCTACATCCGGCTCGTGGCTATGGACGATGGTTTCAACCTGCGGCAGAAGCGTGGAAGCAACCGCCGGAGCAGCCTTGACCGTCAAGGTCTGCTGCATCAGATTCATAGTAGACTCCGCAACGCCCTCCAGTTCGCCGACTTCCTTTTCAATTTTTGCGGAGCAGTTCGGGCAATCCAAGCCTTTTAGCAGAAAGGCTTTCGTGACAGTGGCAGTGAGCTTTTCCGACACTTCCACATCCGGCTCATGACTATGGACGATGGTTTCGACCTGCGGCAGAAGCGTGGAGGCAATCGCCGGAGCAGCCTGAACCGTCAGGGTCTGCTGCATCAGATTCATAGTGGACTCCGCAACGCCCTCCAGTTCGCCGACTTCTTTTTCAATTTTTGCAGAGCAGTTCGGGCAGTCCAAGCCTTTTAGCAGAAAGGCTTTCGTGACAGTGGCAGTCAGCTTTTCCGATACTTCCACATCCGGCTCGTGGCTATGGACGATGGTCGTGACAGTATCAAGCAGATTGGTTACAGATGCTTCTGCCTGAACCGTCAGGGTCTGTTTCATGAGATTCATAGAAGAAAGCTGGACTCCCGCCAGTTCTCCAACTTCCTTCTCAATTTTTGCAGAACAATTTGGGCAGTCCAGACCTTTGAGAATGAAGATATGCTCCATATTATCCTCCTTGATAATTGTGTAGTTGTTCAAGCGCTCAACTTCAATGGTAAAAAGAAAGGGGGTCAGCCTTTCAGATGCTCAAACCCCTTGTCGATGATTTCTTTCACATGGTCATCAGCGAGAGAGTAATAAACAATCTGCGCCTCCTTGCGGAATTTGACAAGATTGGCAAGCCGCAATGCCTTGAGCTGGTGAGAAACCGCCGATTTCGTGACGCCAAGCAGCACGGCAAGATCACAGACGCACATCTCGCTTTGCTCCAACGCATGAAGAATCTGCACCCGCGTTCCGTCACCAAACAGCTTGAACAGGGACGCAAGCTGGATATAGTCCTCTTTTGTTTGCAGCTTATTCCGAACCTCATTCACCACATCTTCGTGAATGACATCGCAGTTGCAGGTGTATTCCGAATGAGCCATGGCATGAACCTCCTTTTATTTTTTAGTTGAGCAATTACTCAATTACTATATTATACGCACACTTCTCGAATTGTCAATAGGGCTGTGAAAAAAGCATTGACAAGCATCTATGTATCGTGTATCATAAACACATAGAAAATCATCAATGCGAGGTGACGGGATGGACGAGAGAAAAACTGCGGCGGTATTCAAGGCGCTTTGCGACGAAAACCGCATCCGTATCCTGAAGCTGCTGACCGGCGGCGAGAAGTGCGCCTGCAAGCTGCTGGACGAACTGAGTGTCACGCAGCCCACACTTTCTCACCACATGAAAATTCTGTGTGACTCCGGCATCGTGTCCGGGCGCAAAGAGGGAAAATGGATGTACTACTCCATTTCTGAACAGGGCGCAGAAAACGCGAAAAAGCTCCTGCGGGAGCTGACCACCGTTTCCTGCTGCTGTAAAGCAGAGCCGTGCTGCGAAGGCTGAAAGTCACGGCTTTCCTTTTGACTTACATATCGATACATTTGAATTTATAAATCTTAGGAGGACTTTTATGAGCAAAGAAAAGAGCGGAATCAGCGTATTCCAAAAGTATCTGACCGTGTGGGTGATTCTCTGCATGGTGATTGGTGTCGGCATCGGTAAATTTCTGCCGCAGATCCCGGCATTCCTGAATCGGTTTGAGTACGCACGAGTGTCCATTCCCATGGCAATCCTCATCTGGGTGATGATCTATCCCATGATGATGAAGGTGGATTTCCGCAGCATTAAAAATGTGGGCAGAAACCCCAAGGGACTGTTCGTCACATGGATCGTGAAGCCGTTTACCATGTACGGCATCGCCAGCCTGTTCTTCTTCACGGTGTTCAAAGCGTTTATCACGCCCGACCTCGCCACGGAATATCTCGCCGGTGCGGTACTGCTGGGCGCGGCACCCTGCACAGCAATGGTGTTCGTGTGGAGCAGTCTGACAAAGGGCGACCCCGCCTACACGGTAGTGCAGGTGGCTACCAACGACCTCATTATCCTTGTGGCGTTCGTTCCCATTGTGAAATTCCTGCTTGGCGTTTCCAATGTGTCCGTGCCGTGGGACACGCTGATCTTGTCGGTGGTGCTGTTTGTGGTCATCCCCCTTGCGGGCGGTATTCTGACCCGCCTCATTGTGACGAAGCGCCGCGGCAAGGAATATTTTGAAACCGTATTCGTTAAAAAGTTTGACGGCGTAACCACGCTTGGACTCTTGCTGACGCTGGTTCTGATTTTTTCCTTTCAGGGCAATGTCATTCTGGAAAATCCGCTGCATATCGTCCTGATTGCCGTGCCGCTGATCTTGCAGACCTTCCTGATCTTTGCCATTGCGTATCTCGCCTGTTGGCTCTTAAAGCTGCCGCATACCATTGCCGCTCCTGCCGGGATGATCGGCGCATCCAATTTCTTTGAGCTTGCGGTGGCGGTTGCGGTGGCGCTGTTCGGTACGACCTCTCCCGCCGCGCTTGCCACTACCGTTGGCGTGCTGACGGAGGTGCCGGTGATGCTACTGCTTGTCCGTATTGCAAACAAAACACAGGGCTTGTTCTCTGCAAAATAAAATCATAATGGAGATATTCCCATGAAAAACATCGAAATCTTTGAACCCGCTATGTGCTGCTCCACCGGACTGTGCGGCGTGAGCGTTGACCCGGAGCTGCTGCGGATTTCCACAGTGCTGAATACGCTGAAAGAGAGAGGCATCGAGGTCAAGCGTTATAATCTCACCAATGCTCCGATGCAGTTCGTCACGAACCATGTTGTCAGCGAGTTTGTCAAGCTCTATGGCGCGGATAAACTGCCTGTTACCGTCGTGGACGGTGAGCTTGCCGTTTCCGGTCGCTATCCCACCAACGAAGAGTTCACCGAATGGCTGCAACTGCCGCAGGATGTTCTCGGCAAGCAGGAAAGCTGCTGCGGCGGGAGCTGCTGCTGTGGGGACGGGTGCTACTGATGGAAACCTTTGCACTTGACAAGCTCCATCTGACACAATACCTGTTCTTCACCGGCAAGGGCGGCGTGGGAAAGACCTCTGCCGCCTGTGCGGTTGCCGCCGGTCTTGCCGACAGCGGAAAACGCGTGCTGCTCATCAGCACCGATCCTGCCTCCAACTTGCAGGATGTGTTCGCCATGGAGCTTCGCAACAAACCCACGCCCATCCCGGAAGTACCGGGGCTGTATGCGGCAAACCTGAACCCCATCGAGGCGGCGGCAGAGTACCGGGAAAGCGTGATCTCACCCTATCGCGGTGTTCTGCCTGACACCGTGATCTCCAACATGGAGGAACAGCTCTCTGGCTCCTGTACCGTTGAAATTGCGGCGTTCAATGAGTTTTCCGGCTTCATCACCGATGAAACCATCCAGAAAAGCTATGACCACATCATCTTCGATACAGCGCCTACCGGACACACGCTGCGGATGCTGCAACTGCCCTCTGCATGGAGCAATTTCATCAGCGAAAGCACCCATGGAGCGTCCTGTCTTGGGCAGCTATCCGGTCTGGAAGAAAAGAAAGCCATCTACAAGGCGGCAGTCGATACCCTTGCAGACGGCAGCAAGACCACGCTGCTCTTGGTGACGCGACCGGAAACAGCACCGCTGCAAGAAGCGAATCGCGCTTCCTGTGAACTGCGGGAGCTGGGTATTCAAAATCAGCTTCTCATTGTCAATGGCGTCCTGACGCAGCATGACGATACGCTGTCCTCGGAGCTGTACCGCAAGCAGCAGTCCGCCCTTGCCGGTATGCCGGAAAGCTTGAAACGGCTGACGCAATACGCCGTACCGCTCCGTGCTTACCCGATCACCGGCATTGCCAACATCCGCGCCATGCTGACGGAGGATCGCTTTGAGCAGCAGAAAGCAGAAGTAGATTTGACAAAGCTGCACCGGCTGAGCGACCTTGTGGACGAACTGGATGCAGAAAACAAAAAGGTCATCTTCACCATGGGCAAAGGCGGCGTAGGAAAGACAACGGTTGCCGCCGCGATTGCGCTGGGGCTGGCAAAGCGCGGACGGAAAGTTCATCTGACTACCACCGATCCTGCGGCGCATCTGAAATTTGTGCTATCCGAGCAGGACGGCATCACCATGAGCCACATCGACGAGGCGGCAGAGCTGAAAAAGTATCAAGGAGAAGTGCTTTCCAAGGCGCGGCAGAACGGTTTGTCCGGCGAGGATCTTGCCTATATTGAGGAAGATCTGCGCTCTCCCTGCACACAGGAAATCGCCGTATTCCGTGCCTTTGCGGAAGTCGTGGAAAAGGCGGACGATGAAATTGTTGTGATTGACACCGCCCCAACGGGACATACACTGCTTCTTTTGGAATCCACGGAAAGCTATGACCGCGAAATTCGCCGAACCAAGGGCGAAACCCCGGAATCTGTCAAGCGTCTGCTGCCGAGATTAAAAGGTGAGGAAACGGAAGTCATTATTGTGACGCTTCCCGAAGCAACGCCGATCTATGAGGCGCTGCGCTTGGAGGACGATTTGAAGAGGGCAGGTCTTTCGGCAAACTGGTGGGTTATCAACCAGTCATTCGCCCTCACTGGCAGCAGCAATCGGACGCTTTCGGTCAAGGCAAGCAATGAGGCGGAGTGGATCGGCAAGGTGGATCGACATACGGACGGTAAGACCGTGCTACTGTCATGGCACCCGGAAGAAGTTAAGGGCGACAGCCTTTTGTCACTGTAACGGAGGTCAAAATGAAAAAAGTAGCCTTTATCTGTGTTCACAATTCCTGCCGCAGACAGATCGCCGAGGCGCTGGGAAAGCATCTGCGCGGGAACGAGTTCGAGTTCTATTCCGCCGGAACGGAAACCAAGCCGCAGATCAATCAGGACGCTGTGCGGCTCATGAAGCAGCTTTACGGCATCGACATGGAGAAAACGCAGTATTCCAAGCTGATTTCGGATATTCCGGAGCCGGACATTGCCATCTCCATGGGCTGTGATGTGGGCTGCCCCTATATTGGAAGAGCGTTTGACGATAACTGGGGGCTGGACGATCCTACAGGGAAAAGAGATGAGGAATTCAAGAAAACCATTGCCGCAATCCAAGGAAAAATACTTGAATTATGACAGATAGAGTAATGAGTATATTTACACAATAATTTAAGAGAACCCCGGCCGCTGCTCTGTTTTCAGAAGTGAACTGCTCCAGTTTGTGCGGACAGCACAAAAAGCCCCCATGTAGGCGATATGA
>ERZ773187.1045-NODE-1045-length-22795-cov-5.900264_pt1 | contig 22795 bp, 25 predicted proteins | sample MGYA00511242_ERZ773187 | MGnify/ENA primary metagenome ERZ773187 (study PRJEB29015, sample SAMEA2737744) | human gut metagenome | biome: human gut; feature: human-associated habitat; material: faeces | place: China | collected 2012 ... | reverse complement strand
GGCAGACCATGATGCGATCGCCTTCTTCAATCATGTTGAAGTCTGCAATGGCTTCGCCCACGTTACGGCGCAGTCGCTTTTGCAGTTTATTCAGGTTGTATTGCTCTTTCTTTGTATTTGATTGATTTTCTTGCATTTATTACTACCTTCGGAGCCAGTAGGGGCATAATAGGGGCAAAAATTTTTCAGCGTGCGAGCTTATCGTTAAGCATCAGCACCTGTTCGCCATTCATTTCTTCAATCCACGCACCGTAGACTTCATAGACCATTTGCGCGTTTTCATGCCCCATCTGGCTGGCTATGAAAGACGGGTTAGCGCCGGCAGATAACAGCCAGCAGACAAAAGTATGCCGCGTATGGTACGGATTCCGACGACGAATGCCAGTTAGTTTTGCAAATCTCCGTATTGCTGTTCAATAAATTACAAGGCACAATGAGTTATAGACAACCACCTTTCGAGTGAAGTATGGATAACTCTACGAAAGAACCGCCATCAGATACTCGGTCATCCGAGTTGAAAAAAAAATTACGTACAAAATTGCTGCAAAATATTTTCTGGGGAGTTTGCACGTTAATTGTTATATTGTTATTGGCTTATATTCTTATTCTTAGTTTCGGTTCTTCAATAAAATCACTGATTAATGAATATCAGAATTTTGTTATTCCTGTCATATCAGTTGTAACAGTTTTACTTTCATCGATGTTATTAACTATATTTCTGAAGGGGCCGTCAAAGTCTATATCAACGAATGATCCATTAATAAGTAAACTTGCAGAGTTAATACCATTTTTTGGGAATGCTCTAAAATTGGCTGCTTTGATTCTAAAAACTCCTCTTATATTTGAGGATAATACTAAAGATATTGAAAAGTCTGCTGGTTTTGACCAAGAGTATTACAAAAAATCCGTTAAAAATAGATTGATGGCGAAATTGGTCATAGGAGCTTCGGCGGAGTTAAAAAACGATATCACGAGATTTTCATCAGAGAAATACTTAGATGATTTGTATGCTTCAACGAAAAAAAGATTATTGGATGAAATAGAAAGCCAAACAACTAAAGGTATTTTTAGTTTGAGCTTAGGTGTTATAACTGCTTCGATAGGGATGATTATATTAGCATCGTCAGCCTTTGGAGAAACATCAGACAATTTTAGGCTTTTTATTGTTCATTATTTCCCTAAGCTTTCTATAGCAATTGTAATTGAGGTTTTTGCTTATTTCTTCTTAAGACTTTACAAGCAAAGTTTAGATGAAATAAAATACTTTCAAAATGAATTAACAAATATTGAAATGAAATATTTCAGTGTTATGGTTGTAAAAAGAGAGCCTGATGAAACAGCCCTTGTCAATATTGCAAATGAACTAATGAAAACAGAGCGTAATTATATATTAGAAAAAGGGCAGTCAACTGTTTTTCTTGAAAGGGATAGGTTGTATTCCGAACAGCAGAAGGAAGCATGGAAAACGATATCAAACTTAACTGAGAAATTATCTAAGCAAGAATTAAAATAAAATTCTGGGCCAGTATTATGACTGGCCATAAGCTATAGCCTTAGCTTTTTATTCAATTCATCAACTTGACTATTATTTAGATCTTCAATCCAAGTTGCATAAACTTCATAAACCATTTGCGCGTTTTCATGCCCCATTTGGCTGGCTATGAAAGACGGATTAGCGCCGGCAGATAACAGCCAGCAAGCAAAAGTATGCCGCGTATGGTACGGATTCCGGCGGCGAATACCTGCACGTTTTACAGCTGCGTTGAATCTCGCACCTATGCTCGATAAAGAGTAGTAGGCTTTCTGTTCTCCCTTGCGCATCCGGGGTATGAAAACGAATCGCAGACTTTGATGTTCCACTGCGCCATACTCGCGATGATTAAAGACAATTTCGGTTTTAGGCTGTAGAGCTGTCAATTTGCGCTGTGCTTTCAAGGCTTCAAGTGCCGGCTCTAAAAGGGTGATAACCCGGTTACCTGCTTCGGTTTTTGGTGGGCCGAACATGCCCAAGGCATTAAGATTGCGCTGTATATGAGCCGTACCTTTTTCCCAGTCGATATCTTCCCAGGCAAGAGCTGCGAGCTCTCCATGACGGACACCAGTATAAACTGCGAACGTCCACATATTGAGGCTTTGGCCACGCTCGGATTCCGCAAGCAAACTAAACTCCTGCTTCGTTAAAGGATCCGGTTTTACTTTCCCTTTGTGTAATTTCTTGATCCCTTCGAAGGGTTTGCCACTAATAAAGCCTGATTTGTGTGCAAACCGAAGAAGGGAACAAAGTAGCGATATATAGTTATTCACGGTACGCACAGTGCGTCCCTGTTTGTTGCTTCTGGGATTTGCCAGGTAAAGTGTCTCACCGTTCAACAGTTCCTTTCTGTATTTCAGAATGTCGCTGTGGCGTATAGTTGAAACCGGCGTGTCTTCGTTAATGATGTGCATTAACGTACCGAGTTGTGAGCGCGTCTTACGCATCGTATTCGCGCTAATTTCTGTTTCTTTAATGTTCGTCCACAGTTCACACAGCTCTGAAAAGGTTTGAACTGAAACAGTGGTTACGGTTTTTTTTGCTCTGGAAGATGAAGGAAAGCGCTGGTGGTAATCAAACTCTCCAAGGTTGATCTCGCTAACGATCACAGCCCGAAGATTCCCGGCTTTTTTGATGTTCGCCGGGGTGTTAATCCAACCTTTTAGAATTTCGCGGCAACGCTTTCCCCGGTACATAAACCAGATACAAATCTTATTGTTTCTGATTTCGACACCTGTAGGCAAAGCTGTCATCTTACGCATCCCTTATTAACTGATTAATTCTCGGATAGTTATACCAGGTTGTGCCACGCAAGGTTTTTTCTCCAGAGGGAGATACCCGTTTAAAATGGACACCTTCCACCCAACAGCCCTGGCGATACTTCTCAATCTGTCGTTCGGTCAGGCCTGTTTTTTCTGTGAGCCTGGCGCCAACAACCCATTCTTCGTTAAAAATTACCTGCGACATGGTTCACCTCAGGTAACCGGCATGAGTATAGATATGCCGGTCTTCAGTCGTTGATATTTCAGTTTCAGTTTGCCTGGCCGGGCAGGGAACGCAGTCGGCGCATGCCGGTCATTGCGGTGGCCACGTAGCTTTCCTTGCAGTTGACCACTTCAACCCAGACCTTCACGCCTTCCACTCTAACCGTATAGGTCTCTTTCATCTTGCTGCGCCCATAGTCACCATATCTTTGCTGGTGGGTTGCGAGTGCGATTTCACATGCCTTGCGAGCCAAAGGGGATTGCTTACTGCCTCGATTAATCAGTCGCATTTCTTCTCCTAGAGGGAGGGTTTCCCCTCCCGATCTCGTTAGTCCACGTATTCCGGTTTCATATCCGCCAGGGTGATGCTGAACTGACCATGCAGTTCGTCGCCCAGATGGCGTTTCGACGATGCAAGAACGAGCTCTACTTCTGCGAACCGCGCAGCTGCATCGGGCTCATCTGAAGGTGGCAAGGAATTGATGGCTGCTTCGACTTTGTTCCGTGCATCAACCAGGTAATAACGCTTCACGGCCTTGTTTTTCAGCTCAGTGAACAGGGCAGAACCCAGCGTTGCTTTCACGGTTTCAATATCTGCGCGCAGAGCTTTAGCGCTATCCACATCCTGAGCTGCCTCGATGCGATCACGGAAATCATCAGCAAGTGCATCGATGTTTTGAGCTGATTCCTGAGCCGTTTGAGTCGTAGTGACGTTGTCACCTGAGATGTCTGCAAGGCTAACGTGCTGCGCCGGTGCCGGGTTTACCTCTCGTTCTTCACGGCGATCATCCAGTTCATCCGGGGTATAAACGCCCAGAATCACATCCGGGCAGAACAGTCTCGCCCAGCGTTTGACTGCCAGGTACGCCAGCTGCTGGCGAGGGTCGTCAGCCCAAAGGGTAGAGTTTCGGGTACGGGCCTGAGCCAGCAGCAAATCGAGTTCTCTCGGCTGATCTTCGCCTTTAAGCGTTGCGCGGATAATGATGCCGATCCCGGCTTCGTCAGCCATGGTCCAGCCCGGGACGCGGTACTCGCCTTTGTCTCCTTTACGGATATGGAATTTTCCAACGACCTTTTCCCATGGCCCGTACCACTCATATTCAAAACGGCTGGCCAGCACGCCGCTGCGCGAGATGACGGCATTAACCAGTTGCGCTTCATACCCGAGCACACCGTTAATCAGGTGCGTTTTCTGCGCCACGGCAAAGGGATTCATCTGCCACTGTGCCGCTTGCATCGCAACCGCCATGCAGTCGGCCTGGTTGCCCTGCAGGTGTTTAGGAACAGTCGCGGTGCCTTGCGCCATGATCTGCGCAAATGTGCTGATTGCGTTCAGATACTGGGAATCGAACAAAGCCACGTTGGAGTTAATAACGGTGTTCTGGTCAGCAACGGTAACGTTTGTGTTATGCATAAATCACCCTTAAGCCTGAGCGCGCAGCGCTTCGAGGCGGCGCAGGTCGAAGTCGTTCAGTTCATCGGTGTAATCGGTAGTGATCGGCGCTGGCCATTCGCCCGTGTCGAATCCGGTTGCGATGGCGCGCATCGTTTTCCGGTACTCGAGCATGCCCAGTTCCAGCAGTTCGGTTGACGCCTCGATGATGGCGATCCAGTGGTAGTTCTCGTCCTTGTTGACGAAAATCCAGAAGAACTGGTCCAGCGCCGCGGTCTCGCAATACATAGCCGCACTGAGGTGGTAGTCACGGTCAATGATTTCCCGATGCAGCCTGGCGCGCAGGCTTTCCTGCTTAACGTTCCACATGCTGATGGTTTTCAGGTCAGCACCGATGCGCACGCCGTCCAGTTCAATCTCGAGGTCAGGACGTACACGCACTTCTAATCCGGTTTCGTCGTCGAAACCGAAATAGCTCACTTCAACGGCGCGGCTTGGATGTGTCAGCAGCATGCCGGCGGTCGGGTGCACAAGGAGTGCAGACTGAATTGCACGCGCTGTGGCCAGCTGATGGCGGGTAACCAGAATCTTTTCGCCAGGGTTGTCGCGCCAGGCATCCAGCAGTTCGTCGGCGAACACGGCATCGGGCTTAACCGATTTAACTGCCTGGATCATGTCTGCTTTGGTACCGGACACTTTCAGCGGTGTCGGTTTCTGCGCTTCTTGCGCCACCAGGTCTGGATTGATGATCGCTAATTGCTCGAGTAGCACATCACGGCTGCCGCTGGTTTTAACCGGCACGGGCAGGGTGGCGTTGTATTCTTTAATGCATGCCTTCATTGCCGATGCTGTCTGCTTCTGGCCTTCTTCAATACGCTGGTACTCAACTGGGAGAGCCATATAGCTTTGAGCCGTTTCTTCCAGACTGGCTCCAAGCGGCACTTGAGCGGGAATGGATGCGTTATGTTGTTCAAGCAACGCTTTTATCTTGTCAGCGCTTAACAGGGCCGGCAGGCTGGCGTTGTAAGCGTCGATGAACTCGCGCAGGGTTGCGGTGGTGGTAAAAGCATCCTCCGGGATCTCAGGTTCTACGCTGAACTCTGCTTCGAGGTTTTCCGGCTGCAATGCAAGGGCGTGCACCAGGTTCCCCATGTCCAGAACTTTGGATGCTGTGCGCGGGATAGTTTTAGCCACATGGCGCGCATTGAAATACATCAGGCTGACCCTGGCATCTTTTACCTGGGTTGAGCTAATACCGTTTACTGCGTGATAAACATCATTCGGCAGACCTTCATAGCGGCCAGGCTCGAAGTAGGCCGGGTATTCGATTACTGGCTGTGACTGTTGATCTTCTGGCGCTACGGAATCTGTCTGCGAATTAGCTGCATCAGTGCTTTTGCCCGGTGGTACCGAATCAACATCTTCGTCTTTCTCTGGCTTAGCCGTTTCCATCTGCACATCGCTGGTGGTCTCCGCTGTGTTTTCCGTTTTTTCGACTTCATTTGAGGAGGTATCGACGACCGGTTCGGTATTTCCACCCATCAGGCCATCGATGGAGAACACGCCACTGCCGAGATTTGCAACCTGCGGTTGTTCAACTGGGGCTTCAGTCTCAACTGCAGGACTAGGCAACGGCAGTAACTCCACTGCAGAGTTAAACTCAGCCGTCATGGTTTTATTCACAAACTCAAGATGAGTCGCTGGTGTGTGGTGGATGTTTTCCGGCGCTATGCGGATCAGATTGAAGATTGCCGCACGGTTCACTGCCAGTATGCCAGGTTGATTGCGTAAGATTGCGCTCCATGACTTCCATGGCTCTTCTTTCTTGGCCACGATTTCCTTGGCGCGTCGTAATACGCTCGAAGGAATTTCGAAGTGGTGGAAGTCCATAGGCAGGAGGGCACAGGCAATCTCAAGATCGAGAGTATCCAGAGTGTGATGCGCGCCTTCACCGCGATCCGTTACATAGCCGCCGTCGGCATTGGTACCAGAATCGGTGCGTTGGACATTACAGATGCGACTTCCTGCTGCCCACTCGCGAACGAGAATGCCGCGGTCAATATAATCAGTCGCCGCCCAGATTCGGGTGAAACGGAGAACCAAAGCGAGTTCGTGGCGCTTCTCCTGGCTGAACACCTTGCGAATGGCGTCGGTATAGCGCCAAAGGTCTTTGGTATCGTAACCCTTCACCTCTTCGCAGTTTTCTGCCGCCAGCAGCAGGTTCTGGACATAGCTGTTGTCAGTGTCCATCTCCAGAGCGCTGATACCTTCGTATTCTTCGCGGGTTAAGTGGTGGCGCAGTTCGTCGGCGGTGAACTGGGCGAGTAGCTGCTTGCGGAAGGGCATACGAACGACTGGATAACGAGTGGTTTCGTCATCATTCTCGTCAATGTGAATACCGTCATCAGGTTTTAGATCATGACCAGTTGTAACGTCGGCGTCGCTGGTGCTTTCTGATTTGAGAAGAGCAAGCTTTCCGCTTCTCCATTCTTCAACTAACTGATTGCGGTCGCCGGCATCTGCTCTCGCCCAGTCAGCCATGAATGCAGCGATAATTTCAGTTTCGTGCGCTTCATCTGGCGCGAAGACCTGCTTTATCGCCTGAACCAGTTTCCACTCAGCGTTCAGGCTGAGCTCGGCAATTTCAGGGATGTCGTTCTTCGCCAGCAGCAGGTTCTGGAGATAAGTGTTGCCTTCATCCAGTGACATTTCGCTGGCAGCCAGCTGCTGCTCTTTAGTGATATGTGACTGGTATTTGTCGCTGGTCAGGTGGACGGCAAAACGTACCGCTGGAGTGCGGTTTTCAAGAGGGATACTTTCGACGGTAGTTTCGACATTAACGGTCATTTCCGGTTCGGCAGTGTTGTCCACGGCACCAGTCGACTCAGTACCAGCCTTTGGCAGCCACGTGCGTCCATCGTCCTGCAGTTCGTAGCGTTTGCACCAGGTGTAATCCACTGTGCTTACTTCAGGCAGATCGTTGTAAACAGGGAAATCGGTGCGAACCGGTTTGGCGTAATCCTTACCGCGTCCGGTTTCAATACCTGCATCTTCCAGCTCAACATCGAGCTGCAGGTTGGCACGGGCTTCTGATTTAGCAGTGAACCAAATCACTGCGTCTTCTTTGCCAGATTTCTGCGTAGCCTTAACTACATAGAAAAATTCCATGTGAGATCCTCTTTTTTGGATGTAAGATCCCCGGGCCAGAGATAGCGCCCATTGGGTGAACTTTGGTTCTTTAAGTAGTTTTCCGGTGTAACTTTGGTCGGGAGCACCGGACGTACGGGCCGCCTTGCGCGGCTTTTACGTTATGCCTCGTGGGCCATCTGGTCGTACGAAGCACAACGTTCAGAGCAGTATTCTTTTTCTTTGCGCGCCAGCTGGGCGCCGTTGCGATAGAGAAGGGTACTTTTGACTACTTCCTCCGGTTCAACCGGCTTGCCGCAGTACCCGCATTTCGTTGAGTTACACATCTGGATTCCCCTTTTGCGCCAGCAGGTAGCACAAGCGGCGAAGAATCACCTCGAAGAAGTTCAGTTTTACGGCCTGCTGCCGTCTTGGTTTGCGTGCGAAATCAATCATTCTCACCCTCGTTTGCCTTATCGCCGGCCAGCGGAACGTTTACACCTGATGCGCGTTAATCTCTCCACCTCATCCGACTCTTCATATGCCGTCGGCGGCTACTTCGTGGGCGTCCTGCCTTGGTGGTTTGTAGTGCGTCTTGGTAATGCAATATTAAGCCTGGGGCTTAAATGGTGTCAAGTCTAAGGTTGAATTGAGGTGTAAGTTTCAGGCTTAAAGATGATGATCGACGTACGGGTAGCAAAAAAAATCTCGACTCAGTGGTCGAGATATGAGGAGTGGATGATTGAAAGCTGCGCTTAGTATAGAGAAGGGGCCAGTAGTAATGAAATTTGAAGGAAAACAAGCAGGGGGGTTAAGCTACATATAGTGTTGCAGGTATTTGTACAAACCAGTACCAATCGCGATTATTGCAGGGACACCCAACAAAATTGCTAATTTAGCATCTGCTATTTTCTTTTCGACAATGTCTGTCGATGGTTTTTTATCAAGAGAAAGCCGGATAGCTTCAAGGCGTTCAAGAGCTACAGTCATGTTTTGGTTGATCAACCTTACATCAGCTCTTAGTTCGTCGACATCACGCCTTATGTAACCAACATCAGACTCAAGCTTTGCTACCCTTGCTTCAAGCATGCCATTGCCTCCGCCATTACCACCGCCATACTGGGAGTATGCATCTTCACCAGAGGACTGTCCATAATGCTTGTAGACGTCCTGATTTGGTCGAAGTTGCACTATCGTATTATCTAAATTCATTACGAATCATCCCTGTTGGTTTGATGTCAAAAAATGAACTTGCGACGCTTAGTATCTTTTTTGTAGAGGCATCGATCAGTACAGCTTGAACCTCATAGATGCCTGGATTCTCGACTTTAACATTGTCGAAGTTAACTTTTAGGGATGCTGATACAACAGTCTCGCCATCAGGAGAAGCAGAAACTCGAAAAGAACGCTTGTTCATGAACTCATCAGAATCAATAGCGATCAGGGTTTCATTGTGATCTTCACTGAGAACTTTTACAGCAACGATGTAATCTTTGCCTGCATGAAGACCTATAAAGAAAACGCCAAAAGCTATGTCTGCCTCTCCACTCCATTCGTCGAATTCATAAACCAATATAGGAATACCGGAGGTGTCTTCTACAACCGCAATTGGGATGACGTAAGAAATTCTTTCTTGGATGGTCATAACTTTGCTTTCCTGAACGAACAAACGTACGTATTTGTTAGCTGACTAATCTGACTCACCTTTTAAGCGTCTACCCATATATTTTGCATACAATTCGTCTAGCTCTTTCAGTCGCAAAGAAACAATACGTAGCATGTTGCGTTGCTCTTCTTCTGGCAGTTGTCGGTAGAGTTCCAACAGGCGCTGTTCATCTGGCTTCAGACCATCTTTCTCACCAACGTCCTCACCGAGCAACCATGGCACAGATACGCCAGCTGCGTCAGCAACGGCAAGTGCGGATTTCTTACTGATCACACCTTTCTTAAACCAGCCGTTTACAGATTGCGGAGTTACCCCAGCAACCCTGGCCATATCGGATTTGGTCATACCACGTCCATTCAGCTCTGAAAGGCGGTCGACAAGTAGTGGATTAAGTACGGTTTTCTCTTTCATAGATAAAAGAATAAGCCTTTTGCTTAAACTTGAAAATTCGTCTGGGGCTTGACATGTTATTAAGCTTTAGGCTTAATTTGGTTGTATTCAAGACGGAGACAATAATGAACGGTTTAACTAAAGCTATTAAATCAGCTGGCACAGCAACAAATCTAGCATCCATGCTGGGTATAAGACCTATGTCGATCAGTCGCTGGAAAAACCGATACCACGGTGTGGTACCAGCAGATCGGGTCCTGCCAATTTACGCAGTAACTGGCGTAACTCCCCATGAACTGCGCCCCGATCTCTACCCAAACCCAACAGATGGTTTACCTAAACAGGAGCCTTAACAATGCCGACTGTTTCATTCCAACAGAGTAACAGAGCTTCCTCTTATCCACTGATATTCCAGTGTCATCAAAGCGAATCGGCAGTGCAGGATATTGCTCATCAAGATATCTGCTCTGCGGTTCGGGCGTGGGCAGCGGCAGAAGGGCGCGTAGCTGTTGCGCTTCAAATCCAAGAAGCGGCGGAAGAACTTCAGCTTAATGGCGTGGACTTCTCAGGCCAGGCGGATGTCTGGAACGTGAAGCTGTTCCGTTGGCTGGACAACAAAGAAGATTCCACATCCTACCGTAGAAACGTCGAGCAACTGTTGCCCGCGATCATGTCTGTATTGCCACTTCGGTACCGCGACCGTGTCATAAAGAACGACTCGTTCGCGTATCGCATGGCCAGGTTGGAAAAAGAGGTGAGTGAGGCGAAGCAAGCTCTGATGCTCGATGCACCGAAGAAGGAAAAGCTGAAGGAGTTAGGCGAGGGGATTTTCGAAATGTTCAGAGTCGATCCTGACCTTACGGCACCTCTGCTGGCGATGGTGACAACCATGCTGGGGGCAATGTGAATACTCTAGAAAAGGCGAAAGCCGGTCTGCGCGAACAGAACCGACTTTCAGGTGCAAAAACGGAGTGTAATTGCGGAGCTAAGTATGTCAAACACAGCTGAAATTATCAATTTCCCCCACAGAACCGAACAACCGGGAGGTCGTATGGCCGACCTGTCGAACGGGTATACCAAGGTCGCTAACGAGATTCAACAGCTCAAGCCTCGTCTGAGAATGTCAGGCCGGGAGTGGCAATGTTTTGAGGCGGTGATCTGGCTTACCTACGGCTGGAACAAGAAACAGGACCGCGTTACGAACACGGTGATCGCCGAGCTTACGGGGCTGAGTGATTCCCACGTTTCTGATGCACTCAAATCGCTCGCAGAACGCAAAATTATCTTCAGTCAGAAGCAGGGTGTGATGAAAACCGTCGGTATAAATACTGACCTTTCCGCCTGGATTTTAGACAAGCCGAAAACGGGAAAAGTCTTCCCGAAATCGGGAAAAGTGTTACCGAAAACGGGAAAAACCTTCCCGGAAACGGTAGACACCCAAGACTATAACAAGAACAATATTAAAATATCCTCGTCTCGGAATTCTGACGAATCCCGAAACCAGAAAACTCAAAAGTTTCTCTCTCGCCATCCAGAAGCTGCCGCCGGGATATACACCCCGGCAGGTAAATCATGGGGATCCGCTGACGACCTCAAGGCGGCTCGCTGGATTTACGACAGGCTTCTCACCGTCAACGCATCGCTATCTGAGCCGAACTGGGCGGAATGGGCAAACACTATCAGGCTGATGCGTGTTCAGGACAATCGTACTCACTACGAAATCTGTGACCTGTTCCAGTGGGCCAACCGGGACGAGTTCTGGAAAGACAACATCCTGAGCCCTTCAAGTCTGCGCAAGCAGTGGGATCAGCTCACCACTAAACGGCTGCGTGCAACCGGAACGGCAAAACCTTCCCGGGGCGGCATCGACCTGCATAACACCGACTGGATTGACGGGGTGCTGGAATGAAAAACTTTGCCGAGAGCATTCGCAATTTTGACCGGGAACAGGCTCGCCGTGTGGCGCATAACTTGCCTGAGCAGTACACCGAACGCGAACAAACACAGCAGGTGGCGCAGATTATCAACGGGCTTTTCGTACAGCTGGCGGCTGCATTCCCGGCAAGCCTGGTTAATCGCAGCCAGGAAGACGTGAACGAGATCCGCCGGCAGTGGGTGTTGGCCTTCAAAGAAAACGGGATCACCACTCTGGAGCAGGTTGAAGCCGGCATGCGCATGGTACGCCGTCAGGAACGCCCATTCCTGCCTTCGCCAGGCCAGTTCATCAAGTGGTGCAGGGAAGGGCGCAGCGTGCTGGGTATCACCACTGCTGACGTGATGGCTGAATACTGGAAGTGGCGAAAGCTTGTATTTCGGTACCCGAGCAGTGAGCAGTATCCGTGGCCGAAGCCGGTTTTTTACCACATCTGTCTTGAACTGCGGCGCCGGGGAACTGATGGCCAGTTGAGCCACAAAGAACTAGAGCGCGAAGCCAGCGACATTCTGGATATGTGGGAAAGGCGGGTGCTGGCCGGTAAGCCGATTCCGCCTGTTCGACGGGTGCTGGCCGCGCCAGTATCACCAAAGGGGCCGACACCTGCAGAGCTTCTGAAAGCAAGATATGAGCGCATGAAGGCTGGTGGAAGGGCAGAGGGATGAAATGATCCGCTTTGAGCGGAAAGCGGGAAACTTAGGTTTACTCTGCGTCGGGTTAATACGAAGGCGAAGCAGACTCCTTATTCTATCAGCTATCAGCGCTTGTTATTGATCATAAGTATTTTATTCTCTTGCAATTTTGTTCTATGTCCACGAAATATATCCATACCGATATGCACATCACATGCTTGAGCATAATTTGCGTTAGGAGATGAAACCTATTTGTAGGGGGGGGAGAGCCACTCTTCACCGCACGATATCCACGAAATCATTGGAGGGCAGTTGATCAGAGAACGGATTAAATTTTCGCATTCTGCGATATATTATAGATGTTGCGCATGGTAATATCATTGTCATGAGAGTGATTAAAGTCATATTCTGCGTTGTTATCATTAAATTTGGGGGTTGCTGTGAATGTAATTAATGGTTCTTATCATGAAGGCGAGCAATATTTTATTCTGGATACAGATCAACTTAAAATAGGTGATATAATTCTTGAACATGGATATGCAAAACATTCAGATGTCATCTGCAGTCAGACCGGCAGTCGATACTCTCATGCAATGATTTATGTTGGCGGAACCATTATCGAAGCTACACTAGATGGTGGTGTCTTCAGTCGGGTCCCAAACAGATCAGCGGTACGGGATATTAATGATTTTAAAGTTTTGAGACTGAAAGAAACTGCTGATGTAAATATGTTCCTGCATATTACAGATTATGCCCGTTCGCTTTTAGGCAGTAAATATTCTGTCGCTCAGGCGTTGTCGGTTAAAGGGGGGCGGAGTTTACAGAATATTTATCAGAATAGCAGGAAACAATTCTGTTCACGTCTTGTCGCACAAAGCTATGCAAAAGGGGGGGTTATACTTGTACAGGACGTTAATTTTTGTTCCCCTGCTGACATCGAGAGAAGTGATAAGCTCTTCGAAGTTCCAGACGCAGTAAGGCTTGCATCTGCATATGAAGCACAGCATGCTCTTGCTGTTTCACCTCATAGTGAACATGCAAAAAATACTGTTAAATTTATTGATTTTTCTTTGAAAATACTTAAAAAGCATGGGGTAAAAAGTGTTGGTACGCCTGATGGTGAGGTACTGATAATGACCCTTAATGATATATCTCAAGCTGTTTATGAAAACAGCAGTAATCATAGTCTCGATGAGGAGCTAACTCAGGCCATGCACGACTCTGGTTATCTTGATCATATTGACATTGACAGGAAAGTAAATTCATTCAGATATAATTATGACCAGTTTAAATTGATGTTAGATACCACTTCAAGTCAGGAAGTCATGTTTGAGGTGTTATCGGATGAATTTTATCAGGTATGCTTGGGATTTTCAGCGAGACTTCAGTCTTATATAAATGGAAGAGAAAACCATCGTAAATTTAGCCTAAAGTATACTGAGGCTGAACTGCTTATAGCCAGAACGATGCTGCAGTGTCTGTATGATAGAATTGTTATTATAGAAAAATGTACAGCAAATAAAAACTTTTCCGGATTCAAAGATATTAATAAAGCTTGCAATGATATGCTTAAATTAAATCACAGTTACAATCTGAAAATGCTGTAACGGGGCGTAATTATCTGATGCTTTTGTTCAGCATGTATTATGGTTCTTCCAATAATGATTTCAAAAAAAACGGCGGGGCGACTATGAAATAGGTTGACAATTTTCAAACCATGAATAGACCAGTCGGACATCTGGTATCCGCTTGGAAAAGGGAAAACAACCATCGCTAGAACTTTTTTTTTGAGCATTATAGCAGACAGATTAGAGCACGGAATGCACATTGTGTACGTTATAATCAACCCTATGCATTTAGGATATGCATTGACAGAGTAAACCAGTTAATGGCAATTGTGATGAAGGCGTGAGCGATTTTGATTAAAGATTTTTAGATGTAAATATGGCTTGAGTGGTTTTTATCCAAAAATTTGGCAGGTGAAATTGAGTTAAGAATTTAACAAAAGGTAAGCCAATACCGTATATGCGTGGTGCGTTTGCAGCGCCAATACAGTTGACAGGCCGACACCAGCGGAGATTTTTAAAGCCAAATATGAGCGGATTGAAGTTGAAAGGAGGGCACTGGGATGAAATGGTCCGCTTTGAGCGATCAGCGGACATTGCTAACAGCCTTCTGAGTGAATTATCAGGGAGCAGTTCACGAGACTAAACTCTTAGCTTTGAGTAAAACGATGTTTTATCAAAGGTTATCGACCATTTAGAGCTAGTGTATTAAGACCTAATGCATGATAATTAATAGTAAATGACATCACTGTATAACTAAGGAAAAATATGACCACTTATAAGCAACAAGTTAAAGAATTAAGTCGAGAAGAAATATGGAGTCAGGCAATAGATAAACTAACAATAAACAGAGCGCAACAAAAGATAATAAAAACAGAAACGGTTAGAAAGTTATGGGAATATTCTTTTAATGAAGTATTACCCCATAAATATTCCAATCCAAATATGAGTGTGCTTCAAGCGTGGGAAGAATTTGCAGATGAGATTTATGGAAGCAGAAAGCCTAGCAATCTAAAAATTGCTTTTTTCTGTGGTCCAGAACCTGAAAATGATTTAAATATACTGACTAAGCTTGGCGTAAGGGTGGAGAACGTTTGGGCAATTGAAATGGATGGGACTACTTATAGGTCAGCATTAGATTCTGCTAAGGAAAAATATCCTACACTAAAAATATTCAATGGGGATATTGTTGACTTGATGAAAATAACCTCATTTAAATTTGATATAATTTATTTGGATTTTACAGCAACATTACTGACAAGAAAACCTGCCCCAATTCATACAATAAATAGTATTTTTGAAAATGATTCATTAGCGGACTTGGGGGTTCTTATCATTAACAGTGCATTACCCAATGCAACTGAAGATAATATTAACTTCCTTTCTAGTTATTTCTCTTCACATGCTTTCCTTGAAAAATCCATTTATTCTGGTTCAGATGAAGATTCATACCATGTCGAAGGGAGATTGTCGCAATCATATTTTACAAAGCGTGAGATAGCGGAAATTGGGGATCCAGAAGATAAAGTTTTTGAATATTTGATTCGAGACAATTTTAATCAGGCATACGGCGCATTTTCCTCACATTATCCATATTTATTTGCGAGCTATCTTGCGCCAATTTTCAAAGTGGCCAGTAACGAACGCTTAAGAAATCTTTTTTTGAATACAAATGAGGCGAATATAAATCAAGCCATAGAAAAAATCTCTACTCCTAATGAAATTATTGAAGAATACATGAATAATGAAGAAGAGTGTATGAGAGGTGGTGAGCTTATAGAATACTTGAATGAAAAAAGTGATGAAAATATTTATGAGATTGATTTTGGTACGGTATTGAAGTATTCAGAGATAGCACCTCGTAAGGAAGAGGAAGAGGAAGAGGAAGAGGAAGAGGAGGATTTTGAAGGCATGGAATTATTTGAAGATGCTGGAAATTATCCATTTTGGAGTTTCGTTAATAATCTAAATGATTATGAAGGCAAAGCATGTAAATTTTGGTACAGTGAATTTACCAAAAACAGACATAATAAAACATCATATCTTAAATGCGCTCAATTATATGACCTCCTTAAAAATGGAAGCTATATTTATAAAAAGGTCCTATCACCCACTTTGTCCGATTGTATTAGTGAGGTTGAGAAATCAATTCCAGACAGACGTAGTCGTTTCTTTTGTGATGTTCCAATGCCACACCTTTGGGTTGAGCTTGCATTAAATCATCTTGGTAATGCCTATCATATTAATACAGATCAACACTGGAGGGCAAGATATAAGGCTAAGAGTCGAGAAATGTATCTTGATATGTTTTCGTTTGATAACTGCCGCCCTCTTTATGACTGGCTTCCTATGTTGGAGTTATATGGTAATGATTTAAAGGCAATGGAACGGCAAGTTATCATCAGAGCTTGCATGGACTTAATTACAAAACAAAGTCATTACTTATCGACCGTAAGTTACTATGGCGCAAATTTAGTTGATGCGCATACAAAAGAATGGCCTAATTTCTCTGAATTTGAATCGAGAATTAACCTTAACGATCTTCTAAAAGAGAGCGATGATTGAAATTCTTTATTTTTAAATTCTTAGAAGGTTAAGTTAGATTCAATTCTCACAGTTAAACTTAGCCTTCAAAATATGCGTAAATTGAACGTAAGCATACAGTTCATTTATCATTTAAATGAAGAGGTCGCAAATGTGACCTTTTCAAGGCCTATAAACGAGCTATTTTTATACAATTGTAGCTAAGATACTTTCGTGAAAAATACTTACCTATCAAAGCTGGCTGTGTTCTCCAGCATCCGCTTTTGGCACAATGCGGACATGCCATCAAGGACTAGAACAGATAAAATAACTGACTTATGATCATTTTTAATCACTACGGTTATGACTAGGTGTGTATATGTCATATTTGAAAAAATGTCACAGGACTCGCCTTAAATTATCGAGCATTACGCTGGGGCCAGCTCATTTCTGGCCACCAGCCTGAAAGGAGCTTCAGTTATTGTGTTCTTATGAAAGCAATCCTTGAAAGGGTCATTTGCGTCTGACAGTCGACCATTTTCTTAACTTCTGAATCAGTTCCCTGCATTGAAACTTTGCCACACATAGCATCCTTTGTTTTGATCCACTGGCGCTGAGAAGGCAGTAACTCCTTTTTCTTTGTCGGCGTTAATGTGCTCCAGGCGGTATTCAAATCGGAGTCGGCATTCGCAAAGGCCATTCGGGATTGATCAAGGCTCCCAGTTTTTTGCTGTTGGGCCTGCTGTTCTGCCTTTTCTTGTGCCTGCAGCTGTGTCTGTCTCTCAATTTGCTGCTCTGCCTCATACTGGGCCTGTTGCTGCGCCCTGAGTTGAGCCTGTTGTTGCGCTTCAATTTGGCTCTGCTGGGCATCCTTCGCCTGCTGGATCTTCTGCTGTTCAACGATCGGGTTGATGATTGAAAGCGATGTAAGTGCAGCAGCACCCACAGATATCGGATTATCAGAGGAGGCTTTTACGAAAACGTTTTTCTGATCGTCGGTCGCCTGTGCCGTGTAGGAGATGCGTTTTGAAAAGCTGTTTGCGTTGTTATCTAAAGACAGGCTTTCCATTTGCTTATCGAGATTACGGTTAAAGTTTTTTCTGTAAGCATCAGAAAGCTGAGCGTACTCATTCGCCGGTAGGGTCATCGTCACGGTACCTTCACAAGTTTTCATTGTGCTACCCGTGTCACTTGAGGTTGTAGAGATTTCAGAGATGACCAGTTTGATCTTGTCCAAGGCGCTTCGTTTGGTCTGATTAGTAACATCAGGGTATTTATCCACCTGTTCAGAGAGCCCTTCATAAGCAGATTTTTTTAATAAATCCATGAGCGCTGACTGGGTCATTTCAGAAGAACAACCGATCACGTCTTTTTTATCATCACAGCCTGTAATGGCAACGGCGAGTATGAGTGCTGCATATTTTAATCTCATAAGTTCCCTTTATATTAAGGATTGGCTTTGATGAGGCGGTATGTAATCAGTCCGGATGGCCTAAGCAAACAGCACTGAACACTGAACGCGTCACAAGCAAGGACCAGAGTAGTATCGGCAATGGCTGAAAAATCTTTAATTCAAATGATGGGAACATTTGCAACGGGGACTTGAACGATGATCTCAAAGCGCGAATCTACAAGGCAGGTTCTGGCTGGAGAGTGTGATCATGACATGTTGCTTGTGAGCCATGATACATATCCAAATGTTCATTCATGCTTCCGCTTTAAAACACTCAAACCACAGAAACTTCAAGTCTTCACGCTAGAACTTACCTGTTGCTTGTTTGGGGGGACACATTCTCCGTGCGATACATTGTTATCACATAAAACGTTGCAAAATCCGTTACATAAGTTTATAAACATACTGTACATACATACAGTAATTCATTGCGGAGGGAAAAATGAAAATCGAACTAACCATTGATCGCATGAAGAAACTTCCTGATGGAGCTATACCTGCGCTCGAGTCAGAACTGTTGAAAAGGCTCAGCAAGCAGTTCGATGATTGTCAGCTTACGATTAGGCGTGCCAGTAATGATGGTTTGACTGTTTTCGGGGGCGACAAGAAAGAGGTTGAGCATATCGTACAGGAGACCTGGGAAAGCGCGGACGAGTGGTTTTATTAATCGCGTGAATTTCACTGGAGCAGTTTCAAAGAGTATCGCTGTTTGCGTTCCCCTGGCTGTTCCCGATTACTGTTTACCGCGTCATTAAGTCGCTCTGGGGGAAATAGTGTGTAGTGCAGTTGCCTTTAATGCAGATGATCAATGGTACGACGTGGTCAGAAGGGCCGATAAAGCAGTTATCTATAGCTTCCCGGCTGAAGGGAGATATCTGGTTTATCGAGTAAATGGAATAGTTTCATTACGACCGTTACTCGAAGAGGAAGAAATCTTCACTCTCAACGGGTTCATGCAATTTGCAAAACGGCTGGGGTACCGAGTTACACCACCGTCTGATATTATTCTTTCATAGGCCTGAACAACCTATACCTGATGCGCCACGGAGAGAACCATGGCGCTAGAATTACAACTTATCAAACACCACTCAGGAATACTGATCCCGGCAACGCCCGAGACCAGCGATATCCTGCAATCCAAAACCCGGCTCGGCGATGTTCTTGTTGCCGAGTTCAGGCGGCTACGAAACCCGGCATTCCATCGACGCTTTTTCGCGCTTCTCAATCTCGGTTTTGAATACTGGGAACCAACCGGCGGGGCTATCTCTAGCAACGAGCGGAAGCTGATTACTGGCTACGCCAAGTTCCTGGCTTCATATGCCGGCAATGAGGGCGCGCTTATCGATGCTGCCGAGCAGTATCTTGAGCAGGTTGCTTACCGGCGCGTCACGAATGGCATTAGCCTGTGCAAATCCTTCGATGCTTACCGCTCATGGGTAATCGTTGAGGCAGGGCACTTTGATGCCATTCAGCTGCCAGACGGAACACTCAAAAAGCATCCTCGTAGCATCTCATTCGCTAACATGGACGAACTCGAATTTCAGCAGCTCTATAAAGCTGCGCTCGATGTCCTCTGGCGCTGGGTCCTGTCCCGTTCATTCCGCAGTCGTGATGAGGCCGAAAACGTCGCCGCTCAACTGCTTGGCTTTGCGGGGTGATGGGGATGAAACATAGCTGGTTCCATCATACCGATTGCACAACCCAGCAGGCCGAAGAGCTCATGGCGGAATACCAGCGCCGCGGCGTAATGGTAGAGCGCAGCCTGAACTCCGATTATCTCACCTGGACCGTCAGCGCCCGGCTGCCTGAAGGCAATAAACCGCCGCGTATAAATCGCCGGTGGCAAAACCGGATATGGGGGTGAGCATGGCTATTTATCGCAGCAAAAAATGGCTCGCCGCCGTGGGGCAGATCGAGCGTTGTGTTCTTTGTGGAGCATGGGGAACGCAGGTGGCACACCGGAACGAAGGAAAAGGCATGGGATTAAAAACTGATGACTGTGCGACAGCTGCGCTCTGCGTTTGCTGTCATGAGAGCATTGATAACGGGAATAAGCTGAACAGGGAAGAGCGCCGGCATCTTATGGACCGTGCGATTGTTCTGAGAGTGATTGAAGTTGCCCGCCGCGGGCTGGTGGTGCCCGCATGAAAATTTACGAAATTACGCCGATTGGCAAGCCCCGAATGACTCAGCGTGACCGATGGCATAAACGGCCAGCAACAGCAGCGTACTGGGCATACAAAGAACAGGTCAGGCTGTTGGGCATCCGCCTGCCAGAGTCCGGATATCACGTCACGTTTGTCATCCCCATGCCAAAGAGCTGGAGCAAGACAAAGCGGGCGCAATATGTCGGCCAGCCTCATCAACAAAAGCCGGACAAAGACAACCTGGAAAAAGCTTTGCTGGATGCAGTGTTTGACGAGGATAGCCATGTCTGGGACGGACGGGTTACCAAAATCTGGGGAGAAACAGGGCAGATCATTATCGAGGAGGCCAGATGAAGCCAGAAACGCTTGAGATACTCCGGGCGCGCTGGCAGCGCCTTCGCATTTACCGCTACCGGGGATCGGTGCTGGTGGATTACCGCATTCTTCGTAATTTTGTTCGTATCTATCATTCAGCAGGAGCAGCCTAATGAACCTCGAAAAAACCGTGAAATACCACTTCGCCAAGTCGACGCTTATTAGCGACTCTCCGCGCGCTACGGCGTCAGACTCATTAAGCGGAACGGATATCATGGCCGCTATGGGCATGACGCAGGAACGCGCCGCCATGGGATACAGTGCCTTCCTCGGCAAGATGGGCATCAGTTACAACGATCGGGCAAGGGCGATTGAGTTGCTGGCTGAGTACGCGTTAACCAAATGCGATAAGGTTGCCGCGCTGCGCAAGCTGGACGATGCGGTTAAGCCACTGGTAATGCGCCAACTGGCCGCCTTCGCTTTTGAGGATTATTCTCGCAGCGCCGCCAGCGTGAAACAGTGCGATGGCTGCAAAGGGGCAGGGTTTATTGACGCTGAGGTTTTCAGCATGAAGTCCCACACTCCGGCAAAAGAGAAGAAATTCGTGAAGATGTCGCTGAGTATGGGTGTCGAAGATATTCGACCTTCTGAGTATGAGGTTCGGAGGCAGGTCAGGGAGGTAGCGCGCGTTCTATGCCCTCAGTGTAAGGGTAAGAAGGTTGTAAGTTGCGCCTGTAAAGATTGCCATGGACGCGGGAAAGCCGTTAATCAGGCTCTTACAGAACGGCAGGGCATTCCGGTTCTGACCGATTGTAAGCGCTGCAGCGGGCGCGGGTATGAACGAATTCCATCAACTGAGGCTTACGCCGCGATGTGCCAGATAACGGATGCAATCAGCCTCGATACCTGGAAGAAGTCTGTTAAGCCCTTCTACGACCAGCTCATAACCAAGTTTGATATCGAAGAGGCGTGGGCTGATACGCAGCTGAAGCAGATAACAAAATAGGGCGTGAATTTATGGTGAGCTATTTACTTTTCCCTAATCTGTGGTAATTTTGCTCTAACGATGGGTTATTGCCTTCGTTTAAAGCCCTGCGGTTAACCCCGCGGGGCTTTTTGCTATTGGCGATTTATGAATTATTGAAGAGCTAGCGCTGTAACGGAAAAAATAAGCGATGCCTCGCCAGCTGCGAGCCTTTTAGTATCCATGGAAGAAGAAGCGAATCTTCAAGCCGACAAATTTCAAAACTGGCCAGACATAATGCTGGATTAAATATAGGACTGGTGGAACAACCAATGTCGCACCAGTTGCGCAGAGTGCGTATACCGCCGAGTCCTTTGCGATTAATGAGTAATTTAGGTTAAGTGTCTCAAGATTAAATGCATTGGCTGTACTCGAACCTACAAATCCAGAGCCAAAAACAACCAAAAACACATAAAGTGATACTGTTAGAAGCCTTAAAATTAACCGAATGTATTTCACGATGAACACCTGCTGATTGATGTCATCGTTTTACACAAATGCCATCTGTTTAGCTAGCTTATCGGTCGCTTGGTTCTAAATAATATCCTGTTCATTGCCTTACCCTCACATTGCCAGCCTGTCGCTGGCTTTTTTATTTCAGGCTCCAAGAACTTAATCGACACGCCTTCTTGTTAAATCGTCCCGACGGACAGACCCTTTTCAAACACACAGCACCCGCTAACTACGCGAGGTGAGAGTATGTATCGCATGGAAAAAATAACCACTGGTGCAGCCTATGGCGCTTCAGCCGGGAGCATCTTAAACGGCATGCTAAATGCTTACAGCCCCGAGCAGTGGAACGCTATCGGTGTACTGGTGGGCATTATCATTGCCGTCCTGACATACCTGACGAATCTTTATTTCAAAATCCGCGAAGACAACCGGCGCAACAGGAGTCGAGATGAATCCGACGCTCAGGAATAAACTGATTGGCGCAATTGCTGGCGGTTCCGGTGCCATCGCAATCGCTTCTGTGATGTTGGGTAATGCTGATGGCCTGGAAGGGCGACGCTATTACGCATACCAGGATGTCGTTGATGTGTGGACTGTATGCGATGGTCACACTGGTTCCGATATTCGCCGAGGTCATCGGTACACCGACAAAGAGTGTGATGCTCTGCTGAATTCAGATCTGCGCAAGGTGGCAACGGCCATTGACCCGATGATTAAGGTAAAGATCCCCGACACCACCCGGGCAGCACTTTACTCATTCACCTATAACGTTGGCGCTGGCGCATTCAGCAAATCCACGCTGCTGAAAAAACTGAATTCGGGAGATGTGCCTGGAGCCTGTAAGGAATTGCAGCGCTGGACATATGCCGGTGGTAAACAGTGGAAGGGTCTTATTACCCGACGCGAGATTGAGCGTGAAGTATGCGAGTGGGGCCAGAAATGAGCCGGTTAACAGCAATCATATGCGCTGTCGTTATCTGCCTCCTGGTTTCCATGGCCTGGGCGATTAACCACTACCGCGACAATGCCACTACCTACAAAGAGCAGCGCAATATAGCCATTGAAAAGCTCAGCCTGGCAAACTCCACCATCAAAGACATGCAGACCCGACAGCGAGATGTCGCTGCGCTGGATGCCAAATACACGAAGGAATTAGCCGA
>ERZ773187.1038-NODE-1038-length-22885-cov-13.720018_pt1 | contig 22885 bp, 15 predicted proteins | sample MGYA00511242_ERZ773187 | MGnify/ENA primary metagenome ERZ773187 (study PRJEB29015, sample SAMEA2737744) | human gut metagenome | biome: human gut; feature: human-associated habitat; material: faeces | place: China | collected 2012 ... | reverse complement strand
CCTTATCGACGGCTTTCGCCACAATGGCGTCAATTTGTTCCTGAGTAAATTCTTGGGCCATAACAGAGGAAAAAGGGCAAAGCGCGGCGATAACCGCCATCGTTAATGGAAGTTTTTTTATCATGTTCATGTCTATCTCAATATAGTTTAATTGTATTCAGATAATAACAATCCCATTCTGGGTGACAGAATATGTCGCTATCATAAGAACAATATCATTGTTATTTTTACGGTCGCAGAGGCTTTACGCTATTATCGTGATAATGTCTCCATGAGTGATATTTGCTGATGCGCGCTGATGCAGATGAATCATATCTTCGGATAATTCACCAACCAGCATTATCGATGATTGCCATTACAGCGGTCTTTGGCCCTCCTTCTCGGTTTGTCGTAGACAACAGGTGCTGCCCCGGCAGAGGTTGTCGGCAAAGGCAGGTTTCATCAATGGTTCTCTTTAACTTTATTCTCCGCAATTTCTATGGCCCGAGGATTCTCTGTATTTTTTGCTCTTCGGTAGTGCTGAGAGTGTATTTCTCAGTACACAGAAGTCGTCTATATATCAGTACCGCCTCGGGTTCACAGCGAGTGCGCCGAAATAAATTCCAGTCACGATAAATAACACTGGCAATAAATGCCCCCGCAGGGGCATGCAAGCAGGATTCAGTCGAAGAGATACGCGTTAACCAGGTTTTCGAGTAATTCCTGATGTCCGCTTTGATGCTGAGGATTAAGGTTATGCTGTTCAGCGTAGCGAGCAGTTTGCGCCAGCGACATTTTCCCTTGCAGAATTTGCTGACCCACTTCATCGCTCCAGCCGGCATAGCGTTTTGCAACACGTTGCTCCAGCTGGCCGTCTTCAATCATGCGAGCGGCCTTTTTGAGTGCCAGCGCCATCACATCCATCGCGCCAATATGGCCATGGAACAGGTCATATTTATCGGTGCTTTGGCGACGGACTTTGGCATCAAAGTTCAGGCCACCGGTGGTAAAGCCGCCGGCTTTAAGGATCTCGTACATGACCAGCGTGTTTTCTTCTACGCTGTTCGGGAACTGATCCGTATCCCAGCCGAGCTGGGCATCACCTCGGTTGGCATCAACGGAGCCGAAAATATCCAGGGCAATGGCGCTGGCGATTTCATGGTGGAAAGAGTGCCCGGCAAGCGTTGCGTGGTTGGCCTCAATGTTCACCTTGATCTCTTTTTCCAGGCCAAATTGCTTGAGGAAGCCATAGACCGTCGCGACATCGTAATCATATTGATGCTTCGTGGGTTCCTGCGGTTTAGGTTCGATAAGCAGCGTGCCACGGAAACCCGTTTTGTGTTTGTGCTCAACCACCATCTGCAGGAAGCGGCCAATTTGCTCGCGCTCCTGGCGCAAATCCGTATTCAGCAGGGATTCGTAGCCTTCGCGACCGCCCCATAGCACATAGTTTTCGCCGCCCAACTGGTGGGTGGCATTCATGGCGGCAACGACCTGGGCTGCCGCCCAGGCAAAGACGTCCGGATCGGGGTTGGTTGCCGCCCCGGCGGCGTAGCGCGGGTTGGTAAAACAGTTAGCAGTCCCCCACAGCAATTTCACCCCGCTTTCCTGCTGTTTTTGCGCCAGCACTTCGGTCATTCTGGCGAAGTTATTCAGATATTCTTTTAACGATGCGCCTTCTGGCGAGACGTCCACATCGTGGAAGCAGTAATACGGCACATTGAGCTTATGGAAGAATTCGAAAGCGACGTCAGCTTTATATTTTGCCTGGCTCAGCGCGTCCCCCGCTTGTTGCCAGGGTCGTTCAAAAGAACCGCTGCCAAACATATCGGCGCCATTCCAGCAGAAGTTGTGCCAGTAGCAGGCAGCAAAGCGCAGGTGGTCTGCCATCCTTTTTCCCAGCACGATTTCATCCGGGTTGTAGTGGCGAAAAGCCAGCGGGTTTGCTGTTTTTGGACCTTCAAAACGTATGCGGTCAAGCTGTTCGAAATAAACTGGCATAATGAACTCCGTCATTCAGGAAGCGAGAAATAAATAATTTTGACCTATCCTGTATTTTCCTGGCAGGTGGCTCAATTACGTTATTTCATTCGGCAATTAAGAAAATGCGCAAATGTGAACCATCTCGCAAATAATAACGTCATATATTAAATACATTGATAACCATACTTCCCCTTCCCTTCCCGAGGGTTTCAGGTGACAATCACTAAAATAAAAATCAGCTGTTGCCGGGGGACATTTACCTGCCGCAGATATTGCCTGTCAGCGGCGCGTCAACAGGCGGGATACGCGGCCTCGAGAGAGCCTGAGTTTCGATGATCACAGAAGTAAAAAAACATAATTACTTAATGTAAAATCGTAATGGATTCCCGGAGGTCATCTGTGTCAGAAAGTGTTTCACATTCTCAAAAGAAACCGGAGACTTGATTAGAATGAGCAAAAACATAATGCAAAGTCGGCATGATGAATATCATAAATTAACTCGTGGGGAACGCATTGGTTATGGGATGGGTGATTTTGCGCAAAACCTTGTTTTTGGTACGATAGGCGGTTTTCTTGCTCTTCACATGTTGACGGTAAATACCATCAGCACCGCGACGGCGGGGTTTATATTTCTGTTTGTGCGCATCGTTAATGTTTTCTGGGATCCGATGGTCGGCACCTATGTTGACAAAAGAAGTTCAAGTGCGGGCAAATATCGTCCCTGGCTTTTAAGAGCGGGCATTCCCCTCGTGATTCTTTCCGCGTTGCTTTTTGCGCCTATTCCCGGAATAAGAGGTTCGGTTCCATTTGCGTTTATCATTTATCTGGCGCTGGATTTAGTTTATTCATTGGTGAATATTCCTTATGGTTCGCTTAATGCATCATTGACGAGAGATCCTGAATCGATTGATAAACTGACCAGTACCCGCATGATGCTGGCAAACAGCGCCAACCTGCTTGTTTATACCCTGTTCCCGATGTTTGTGCAGATGGCCTCCCCCAAAGATCGCAGCCTCAAGGATACGGGTTTTTTTGGCCTTCAGCTGAATATGGGTAACTATACCGACCCGTCGGCTAACTATGCGTGGTTTGGCGTTTACTCAATTTATATGTTAATCGGCGCAGCGGCGCTTTTCTTCTGCTATAAATTCACCAAAGAGCGTGTGGTTGCGACAGCAGAACAGACGGCTAACGTAAAAGCGACAGATTTATTCCTTGAACTCAAAAATAACCGGCCGCTTGTCATTCTCGGATTCTTTTTCATGTTAGCTTTTACCTTCATGTTTTTCATGAACACGGTAAATGGCTTTTTCAATCAGTTTGTTGTCGGTCATTCTGAATGGATGGGAGCGATTGGTCTTGTCGCCTCAATTCCCGGCATCATCTTCCCTATTTTCTGGTCCAGACTGAAGAAAATCTTCGGTAAAAAAGGCTTCTTCCATCTTTTCCTTGGCATGTTTATTGTGGGTGAATTACTGACCTACGTGTGGTCACGCGAAGGCATGCACGATGCCCTGTGGCTTGCTTACGTCGCAACCTTCATTAAACAATGGGGCTTAACCTCGGCGACTGGCTTCATGTGGGCGCTTGTTCCAGAAGTGATTGCCTATGGCGAATTAAAATCAGGCAAACGCAATGCCGCAATCATTAATGCGATTATGGGACTGTTCTTCAAGATTGGTTTCACGATTGGCGGCGCGATTCCACTTTGGTTACTGGCCGCCTATGGCTTTAGCGAAACCGGCGCGCAACAAAGTGCCAATGCGATCGACGGAATCATTATGACCGCGGTGTGGATGCCCATTGTGTTAGCCGCTATTTCGATGATCATTATTCAACTCTATCCTATCTCAGACAAAAATGTCACCGAGATCAACCGTCAGCTGGATGAGATCCGGGTATAGTTAAAAATTAATAAAAATTCAGAAATATAAATTTGGAAATTTTAAAAAGGTAGAATGATATGTCACTTATTCAAAACCCTGTATTACCCGGATTTAATGCGGATCCCAGTATTATCCGTGTTGGGGACACCTACTATATCGCCAACTCGACATTTGAGTGGTTCCCTGGCGTTCGTTTGCATGAGTCAAAGGACCTGCAACACTGGAATCTGCTCCCCAGTCCCTTGTCGACGACGACCCTTTTAGATATGAAAGGCAATCCTTCATCAGGTGGGATTTGGGCGCCGGCGCTCTCGTATGCCGATGGCCAATTCTGGTTAGTGTATACCGATGTGAAAATCACCGAAGGCGCCTTTAAAGACATGACCAACTATCTGACCACCGCGACCGATATCCGTGGTCCGTGGACAGATCCTGTCAAACTGAATGGCGTCGGTTTTGATGCCTCGCTTTTCCATGACGATGACGGGCGTAAATATATCGTGCAGCAAACCTGGGACCATCGAGAGTACCATCACCCCTTCGATGGCATCACGTTAACTGAGCTTGATACCAGGACACTGAAATTAAAACCGGCAACCGCGCGGACCATCTATCGGGGCACCGCCGTTGCACTCGTCGAGGGGCCACACCTCTACAAACTGAACGGCTATTATTATCTTTTCGCCGCGCAGGGGGGGACCGTCTTTACCCACCAGGAGGTTGTTGCGCGCTCCAAAACCTTAGAGGCCAACAGCTTTGAAACCGAGCCAGGGGAAGTCTTCTTAACGAACGTCGATACCCCGGACAGCTATATCCAGAAACAAGGGCATGGCGCTTTGGTCTCCACCCCGAAAGGTGAGTGGTATTATGCCTCGCTCTGCGCCCGTCCGTGGAATCGTCCAGGTGAGTCGGCCTATGATCCTCGTGGCTGGTCAACTCTGGGCAGAGAAACCGCGATCCAGAAAGTGTATTGGGATGCGGACGGCTGGCCGCGTATCGAAGGGGGCCACGGCGGAAAAACCTTTGTCGAAGGACCAACCGATGCCATTTACACCGAAAGTGCCAAAGACCATAGCCAGTACGATGCGTTTAAAACAGCAACGCTCGATCCTAACTGGAATACGCTGCGGGTTCCGTTCACAGAAAAAATGGGGACCACCGGCGATGGCAAGCTGACGTTAATCGGCCAGGGTTCATTAGCCAATACGCATAATCTGTCGCTTATTGCCCGACGCTGGCAAGCCTTCTATTTTAATGCCCAGGTTAAAGTGAAATTTAATCCGTTCAATTATCAACAGATGGCAGGATTAACGAATTATTACAACGATCGCCACTGGAGCTTTGTGTTCATCACCTGGAATGAGATTAATGGCTCAGTCATTGAGATCGGTGAAAATAATCGTGGGAAATACACGTCATATTTGAAAGATGATGCCATCAAGATCCCCGAATGGACCGAGTTCGTCTGGTTCCGCAGCAAAGTTCGCAAACAAACGTATAGCTATGAATACAGTTTTGATGGGGTCAATTTCACGGAAATCCCCGTTAAATTAGATGCCGCCATTCTTTCCGACGATTACGTGCTGCAAAGCTATGGCGGATTCTTTACCGGGGCGTTCGTTGGCCTTGCGGCTGTAGACTACTCAGGTTATGACGCCAGCGCAGAGTTTTACGATTTCCATTATCAGGAGCTGGGCGATGCGTTAATGGCCGATGGTACATATAGCTGGCAAGCCAGCGAATCACGTTTTAATTAAATAATAATGAACCTACGTTATCTTAACGATAACGTAGGTTTTTGTTGCTGTTTTTCAGCCTTCACGTTATTCATGGCATTGTCATCCCACGCGGTTAAGTCCTTTCATTGCCACACAGAAATAAGCCTATCCAGGTGCTTTGCTTTCGCAGCGTAAATATCCACGTCAAATATTATTCTCTGGTTCTTAAAGCAAGCCAGAACGCGTCTATTAAGTTTTATCATCCGCTGGACTTTGTCTTTTTCACTGGTTAAATTTACAGGTGTTATTTAGCGCGATGCGGATATGCGCCAACACATCCGCATCGCTCATCACAATCACTATTTATACGGAATAGCAATTATGACTGAAGTCGATTGTATTGCAGATTCATTCGATGCAGAAGCGCCAGTGAAAAATAAGCGCCAGCTTACCGTGAGCTATGCGAGCCGTTTTCCGGATTACCGCCCTATTCCGGCGTTAACGATGAAGGGTCAGTGGCTGGAAGCCGCGGGGTTCGCGACGGGTACAAAGGTGGAAGTACGGGTAATGGCAGGCTGTATCGTGCTGACGGCAGTAGAGCCGGAACCGGAGCTGGAAGCAGCGATGCGTCGGGTTGAGAAGCTGTCGGCAAGGAAGCAGAAACAGGTAAGAGAGTTTATCGGGGTGATTACGGGGAAACGTGTACGAAGCTAATAAATATCGCTCCTGATGCGTCAGGAGCGGTTATTGTTCAGATGGTACGTTAAGGGACAGAAATAGCCATGTCCCCTTGATCTATCAGACTATGTTCTCACGTTCCAGTCATCGGTATATTGCACGTTGCCATCGACATAGCGCCATGTAATTTTATCGTACATAAGAGCAATAGATTCCATGTGATTGATCTGCGCATTACCCGCCATTTTAGCGTTTGGCATTCCGGGATTCACACCTGTAATCTTCACGCCCTCAAGAGTCATAATAAAATAGCACTCTTCCTGCCCTGCGTAGTTAATACGATACCAGCGAATCTCCGCGCTCTTCAGCGTCTGACCCGTAGACACAGCTTTATATAGATACGGACTGGAACTATCAAATTCCTTTTCAAGCATCATCGGAGAGTGCGATCGCTTGCCAGTAATCTTGCCATTAGCACTGTCCACAGGAATGTTCAAACCATGACTAAAACCAATAATTTCGATACTCCCTTCACGATCCTGGACGTCTACAGATCCCTTAATATCTGCGCCGCCATCGTCTTTAAGCCACATGTAAGCCGGAACAGGCATTTTAAAAATTCCTTTTGGTGGTGATTTTATTCATGATGAACCAATAGCAAGCCGTCGTTAGCAGCAGATTGAAAACCACGGCAGCCGCAATAATGAAAGCAGGATATGTTTCTCCGTCAGTAAAAACAGACGAGTAAGGCAGGAAGCGGAACAGTGCCCAGAACAGGAAAGTGAACGCGAATACCTTAGCCAGACGTCGCAGGGTGGATAAAATCCAGTCAGCAAAGAGGTTGGCTGGATTAACTTTGCGTGTCATGCCGTTGTAAGCGGTGATCATCGCACTCATGACAGGAACACTGATCAGGATATTGATCAGAATAGCGAAGTAAAAATATAACGATTCCCACACTTCTGGATCAGGTTCACCCAGTATGAAACGAGTAAAACGACTGGCGCTGTGGAAATCGAAAAGACCGATGATTGAACTGACTAAACCGTCGTAAGGAATCACCTTAGCGACGAGCAGCATGACCACTGAAAACAGCACTATCTTAAGGAACAAGCTAAGGGCATGTTTTACCATTGGCGATCACCTCAATTGTGCCGTATGCCTTGAGTTTACTCATACAAGGAACATCTACCCGCTGTGTTCTCAGTAATGCATTGCGCAACATGGCAAAATCTGAATCATGTGGCAGAGTAATACTGCCTTCTGATCGCACGCCAGAATGTAGTGTTCCTACCCCAGGAAACGTTAAGGGAGAATAATGCGCATCGCCGCTTACAAATTTTTCATGCAGAGTCATAAACCACCCAATACCCTTTTGTGAACTGTGGTTTAAGGTACAGATTGCTTAGTAGACAATCCATTTTAAAAGTATGATTTTATTTAAAATAATCTTATTTTATGTTGGTAGTAAGGCAAATATACCTGTTTTAGGGATTATATCCCCTCCTTCCAAAATGGATAGAGCAATGTTACATTACTGTTCAGTATCGATAAGAAAAAATAAAGTTCTCATAAGTGAATCAAGATACTATTCATAAACCAACTATGCCCCTCAAAAGAACTTCACCCGTTATAATTTTTCCCCCACGGTAGGTAATATAAGTAATTCAAATCGTCTAGTTTGAAATTTATATAATCACCAGCATTACTTCTTACAGGCGGTAACTCACTGAAAATAAATAGATAAAGCGGTCTTGATGCCAATGATAGTTTATCTAAAGTTTCCCTTGACGTTCTTTTGTATTCTGAGCTATCAACAAGTCTGGCGGGGATGAAAAAAGTTGGTTTGCACCTCAATTCCCCTGCCCGCATTTCACTATCAAAACGTACAAGATAGTAATTATCCTTACGGTTAAGCCATGCCTTCCCGAAAAAAATGCGCGGTTCATCTGAATATGTACTCAAATCTTTGCTATCGTTAACTTTTATGAAGAAATCTCTAAGGGGAAGTTTCCCGTCTGCCGTATTGAGGAAAAAATTCTCTTTTCTAATAAAGGAATGAACGAGGCCAGAAAGTCGCTTCCTTGAATGTCGGTGTTTCAGGCTTTCTTCGTCATCATTGACGACTGGTTTACGCAGCCGTTTTGCAATTGCGTCTTCATCCTCTAATGTGGGTAAATCATGAACAATACGTTTGCCTGGCGGGGATAAATCTATATCTACTACATCGTCGAGTATGAATGGGAGTGCTTCAGGATCTTCTTGAGTTGTTTTCACATAGCGTATCTCTTCATCAGACTCTGCTTCAAGTCGGCAAGTTGAGCTATGTTCGGATACAAATTTGAAGTAAGGATCTCGCTTACGAAGGCGTTTTGGCCTATCCAAATTTGCACAGGTAACCTGAGCATTACAGCCCTGCTCAGGACATTCAAAAAGATGCTTTGAAGTTAAAGCTCCCTCAGTAAAAAATTTATCAGCCTCGTCTGCTGTGATGTCCTTACCTAATTCCAGACTATATGCTTGCTCCAGTCTCATCAAGTCTCCTCCCTGATTAAGGCTACCTTTGTTTAAACATCACTTTGCATTTAAAAATTTTATTACACATTAATAAATTGATTTTATTGAAAGAGGATTGCTTGAAATCAACTTACAGTGCATTTCTCCTCTGTTTGGTAAAAAAAGATCTCACTATTCATTAGTGATGTAATATTTCGAGACTGGATTGACCTGCTCCCAGTTGATTAATATACCGCGATGTTAGTAATGTCTTCATCAGTAACGTGAAGGCATCTCTATGAAGAAGCATTTTTCCGACGAACAGAGTGTAAGCATCCCTGTTAAACGAACTATTCACTTACATGAATCCTTGAATAGCCTGCCCCCAGAAGAGTACCAGTTGATGGCTGAAATCTCAAAAAGTGCACGAAACTAAAGCGGGTGTGCTTACACGTACACCTTGACTCAGACGTAAAAGCAGAAGCACGAAGAAAGAAATTATGTATATTTATCAGTAGACTGGATTCTAACATGACCGCTCAGGACTGGTACTGTGTCTGCTATGGAACCCATTACTGTTGACTTCGGTATTGATTACACAGCAACGTGTCAACTTCATGTGAGACTTGTGACAGTGCAACGCTTCCATTTCAGAATAGTCTTTTGCTACACGTTTTGCCACATATTGAATTGCCCTCCTGAGACTGAGCATTTCTTTGTCCCATATCGGTTGCGATAGTCCCTGTAGCAGGTATTATTTTGCGCATTGCATTCCAAAACTGAATTTTTGCCCGAGCATTTTGCTCCAAGGCTGCGATCTCTTCCGAGGGCTTCATGACTAACACAAATTTTTCTCAAACGGCTGCGTTTATCTGGTCGGTGGCCGATTTGCTGCGCGGTGATTTCAAACAGTCTCAGTACGGGCGCGTGATCCTGCCGTTTACGCTGCTGCGTCGTCTTGAGTGTGTGTTGGCGGAGACCAAAGACGCGGTGGTAGCGAAGTACGATGAATTAAAAACCAGCCCACTGCCGGAAGATGCCAAAGAAAAGTTTCTGCTGCGCGCCAGCGAGCTTTCCTTCTTCAACACCTCGAAGATGGATCTGGGCAAGATGGGGCAGAACGACATCAAAGCCAATCTGGAAAGCTACGTACAGGCGTTCTCCCCGGATGCCCGTGAGATCTTCGAGCACTTCAAATTCAGTGAGTTTGTTGGCCTGCTTGAAGATGCCAACCTGCTGTTCAAAGTGGTGAAGAAATTCGCCACCACCGATCTCAGCCCGAAAGCGATTTCCAACTATGAGATGGGCCTGGTATTTGAAGAATTGATCCGTCGTTTCGCGGAAAGTTCTAATGAGACCGCCGGTGAACACTTTACCCCACGCGATATCGTGCGTCTGACTACTTCGTTGGTGTTTATGGAAGATGATGAAGCCCTGACGCAGCCCGGTATCATCCGCACCATTTACGATCCGACGGCCGGGACCGGCGGCTTCCTCTCTTCAGGCATGGAATATGTGCACGAGCTGAACCCTAACGCGGTGATGCGTGCTTTTGGTCAGGAGCTGAACCCGGAATCCTACGCTATCTGTAAAGCTGACATGCTGATCAAAGGTCAGGACGTCAGCCGTATTAAGCTGGGTAACACCCTCTCAAACGACCAGCTGCCGCTGGACCAGTTCGACTACATGCTCTCTAACCCACCGTTTGGCGTGGACTGGAAAAAGATTGAGGGTGAAATTAACGACGAACATACGCAGAAAGGTTTTAACGGTCGCTTTGGCCCAGGCCTGCCGCGTGTTTCCGACGGCTCGTTGCTGTTCCTGATGCACCTGATCAGCAAAATGCGCGACAACCACAACGTGGATGGCACTGTGAGCAACGGCGGGCGAATCGGGATTATCCTTAACGGTTCTCCACTGTTTACCGGTGGTGCGGGCAGCGGTGAGAGCGAAATCCGCCGCTACATTCTGGAAGCCGATTTGCTGGAAGGCATCGTCGCGCTGCCAACGGACATGTTCTACAACACCGGCATTGCCACCTATGTCTGGATCCTCTCCAACAAGAAAGCGCCTGAGCGTAAAGGTAAAGTGCAGCTGATTGATGGTACTAACCTGTGCGGCAAGATGCGTAAATCGCTGGGTTCCAAGCGCAACCTGATGGGCGAAGATGATATCAAACTAATCACCCAGACCTTCGGTGATTTTAAGGTGGTGGATGCCACAACCCTGGAAGAACTGGGTCTGGAAAAAGCCGCCGAGCAAAAATCCAACCGTGGCCGTCAGCCTGCCACCGCTAAAACCGAAGAGCTGAAAACCTTCGCCAGCAAAATCTTTAACAGCACCGACTTTGGCTATCGCCGCCTGACCATTGAGCGCCCGCTGCGTTTATCCGCTCAGGTGACGGATGAGGGTATTGCGACGCTGCGCTTTGCGCCGAAGCCGTTTAATGCGCCGATGGAGCGCCTGTATGACGAGTTCGCAGCCCAATGGCAGGAAGATAGCTATGGTGATTTCTCAGAGCTGGAAGCAGAAGCGCGCGCCATCATCAAAGCTGAATTTGCCGAGCTGAAAGAAAAGCAAATTAAAGATCTGCTCGACAGCAAACTGTGGCTGGCACAGCGCGGGTTGATGGAAAAAGCGCAGCTGATTCAGGAAGCACTGGGTACGCAGGCGGGTGGTAAAACGCTGGTGAGCAACGACTTCAACCAGTTCCAGCTAACCCTGAAAGGGGCCATCAAAACCGCTGGCGTGAAGCTGGACGCGAAAGAGAACAAGCAGTTTATCGACGCTATTACCACCAAAAACCCAGATGCCGAGCCGGTAGTGAAAAAGGTGCTGAAAGAAGCCGCTCAGCCGCTGTACGGTGCATTTGAATACAAGGGCAAAGTGGTCGAGTTTGAACAAGACGGCGAGCTGCGCGACAACGAAAACGTGCCGCTGAATCCGGCAGTATCTAGCAGCGACCTGATTGAAAACTACTTCAAAGCAGAAGTACTGCCGCATGTGAATGACGCCTGGATCAACGCCGATAAGCGCGATGCGAAAGATGGCGAGGTGGGGATTGTCGGTTATGAGATTCCGTTTAACCGCCATTTCTACGTCTATCAACCCCCGCGCCCATTGGAAGAGATTGATGCCGATCTGGATGCAGTGAGCGCCGAGATTATGAAGCTGCTGCAGGAGGTCCATTCCTGATGGCTAAGTATAAGGCGTATCCGGAATATAAGGATTCTGGGGTTGAGTGGTTTGATGTGAAGCCGTTGAGTTGGAAAGTAACTCGCTTAAAACTTGAAACGTTCATGAATATGGGCCAATCTCCTAGCTCAGATGATTGCAATATTGAGGGGGATGGCTTGGCTTTCCTTCAAGGCAATGCTGAATTTGGTAAGGTAACCCCAGTAGAAAAACAATATTGTCCGGTGGCAAAAAAAACTGCCAATCCAGGTGATATATTGTTTTCTGTGCGAGCTCCTGTTGGGGCCATGAATTTCGCAGATAAAAAATATGGCATTGGGCGAGGGCTATGTAGTATCGCTGCTTCAGCGAAAGTTACATCTCCTTTTTTATGGTGGTTACTTCCAACATATAAATACCAACTTGATGCTATAGCGACGGGCAGTACTTTTGAGGCAGTATCAGCAGAACAATTAGGTAACTTGTGTTTCGCTTTGCCTTCTATTTCTGAGCAGAGTCAGATTGCAGCTTTCCTCGATCACGAAACAGCAAAAATCGACAACCTGATCGAGAAGCAACAGCAACTGATTGAACTGCTAAAAGAAAAACGTCAGGCAGTGATTAGCCATGCCGTTACCAAAGGGCTAAACCCTGATGTGCCGATGAAAGATTCTGGTGTTGAGTGGTTGGGGGAGGTACCGGAACATTGGCGTGTAGGTCGTATTAAAAATTATGCAAAAATAGAAAGTGGACATACGCCTAGCAGAACGAAACCTGAATACTGGGTCAGTTGTAATATCCCATGGGTGTCGTTAAATGACTCAAAGCAATTGAAGGAAGTAGACTACATAGAAGATACTTTTTATAAAATAAGTGAGCTTGGAATGGCTAATTCCTCAGCTCATTTATTACCAGCACGTGCTGTAGTTTTCACACGTGATGCATCTATTGGGCTTAGTGCGATAACAACAAAGTCGATGGCTGTTTCACAACATTTGATTGCATGGGTTTGTGATGAAAAATTTATCATTCCAGAATTTCTGCTCCTTGTTTTTTATGCGATGGAGAAAGAGTTCGAGCGTTATACTTTTGGCGCTACTATAAAAACTATAGGAATGGACAATGTTAGAGGGTTAAAATCTACATTTCCGCCTGTTGAAGAACAGCATAATTTAATCGACTGGGCATTTAACAAAATTGAGAAAATTAAAAGTAGCATAAGTAAAGTAGAGGATATGCTTTATTTACTCCAGGAACGCCGTACCGCCCTTATCTCCGCCGCCGTCACCGGAAAAATCGACGTCCGTGATTGGGTTGCCCCTGACACGCAGGACGCTGAGGAGCCAGAGGAGGCCAGCGCATGAGCATGGACAGCACCAAAGAGCTGATTTTCCAGAATGAGATGATTGCTCAGATGGAAGAAAAAGGCTGGATTTCTGGCAAAACCGACGGCTACGATCGCGAACGTGCGCTGTACTCGCAGGATGCGCTGACCTTTGTGCAAACTACGCAGCCGCAGGAATGGGAGAAGTTTGCCAAAATTTACCCTACCGATACCGAACGTCATTTCCTCGATGCTCTGGTGGCGCAGCTGAAAAAAGCGGATATCAACGCCACCGATGTTTTGTCACGTACTTACGGCACGCTCGGCGTGCTGCGTCATGGTATCAAAAGCCATAACGCGCGTTTTTCCCTGTGCCAGTTTAAGCCGGAACATAACCTCAATCCGGAAACCCTGACGCGCTACAAGCAGAATATCTGCCGCATCGTGCCTGAGCTGGTTTACAGTCCGCATGCGTCGAACGCCGCATTTGAAGAAACGGGCGTGAAGGCAAAGAAATGGCGTATCGACCTGGTATTGTTTGTTAATGGTTTGCCGATAGCGACCTTAGAACTGAAGTCTGAATTTAAGCAGACGGTGCAAAACGCCATCACGCAATATAAGAAAACGCGTTTGCCCAAGGACCCTGGCACCAATAAACCCGAACCGCTGCTGACCTTCAAACGCGGGGCGCTGGTGCACTTTGCTGTCAGCCAGTATGAAGTGTTTATGGCGACTAAACTCGATGGCGATAAAACTTTCTTCCTGCCGTTCAACAAAGGCACCCATGACAGCGGCGCGGGGAACGACATCCCGGAAGATGCCAACGACTACGCCACCAGCTATCTGTGGAATGAGGTGCTGCTGCCGGACAATCTGCTGAAAATTCTCGCCAGTTTTGTGCATCTGCAAATCGTCGAAAAAGAAAACGCCATTGGCCTGAAGTATAAAAGCGAGAGCCTGATTTTCCCGCGCTATCACCAGTGGGACGTGGTGAACAAACTGATCATCGCCGCCACGGTGGAAGGCACCGGCAATAAATACCTGATTCAGCACAGCGCGGGGTCGGGTAAATCGAACTCTATCGCCTGGACGGCCCACCAGCTTTCCCGCCTGTACGATGAAAATGGCGAGAAGCAGTTCCACTCGGTGATTGTGGTGACGGACCGCACCGTGCTGGACGATCAGCTGCAGGACACCATCTATCAGTTTGAGCATCAGGACGGCGTGGTCGGGCGTATCAATAACAAAGAAGGCGACGGTTCTAAATCGGAGAAGCTGGCCAGCGCGCTGGAAAACTCACAGCCGATTATCATCGTCACCATTCAGACCTTCCCGTTTGTCCTGAAGGCGATTGAAAACAGCGTCAGCCTCAAGCAGCGTAAGTACGCGGTGATTGCCGATGAAGCGCACTCCTCGCAGAGCGGTTCTACCGCGCGTCAACTGAAAGAAGTGCTAATGACCGAAGAAACGGATGACGATGTAGAGATGTCGTCAGAAGATATTCTGGATGCCACCATCGCCGCGCGTAAAGGCAGTAACAACCTCAACTATTACGCCTTTACGGCCACGCCGAAAGATAAAACGCTGCAGCTGTTTGGCCGTCGCCCTAATCCGCAGGAACCGGCATCTAAAACCAACAAACCGGAAGCATTTCACGTTTACTCCATGCGTCAGGCCATCGAAGAGGGCTTTATTCTTGATGTGCTGAAGAACTACACCAACTACAAAGTGGCGTATAAACTGCTGCAAAAGCTGGACGATCCTGACCGGGAAGTGGACAGCAAAAAAGCCAAAATCAAACTGAATCAGTGGGTTTCGCTACACGATCATAACGTGTCGCAAAAAGTGAAGGTGATTGTTGAGCACTTCCGTAAGCATGTGATGCACTTGCTGGCCGGTCAGGCGAAGGCGATGGTGGTGACCAGTTCACGTAAGGCGGCGGTGCGCTACAAGCTGGCGTTTGATAAATACATCGCCGAGCAAAAATACGACAAGATAAGCGCAATGGTAGCGTTCTCCGGAGAAGTGGAATTCCATGAAGATGACCACAACAGCCTTGCCCTGCTTAACCAGAAGTTCACCGAAATCAATATGAACCCGGGCCTGAAAGGCCGGGATATGCGTAAAGCGTTTGATACCGACGACTACCAGGTAATGCTGGTGGCTAACAAATTCCAGACCGGTTTTGACCAGCCCAAGCTGTGCGCCATGTATGTGGATAAAAAGCTGGCCAACGTGGAGTGCGTACAAACGCTGTCGCGCCTAAACCGTACCTATCCGGGGAAGGCGCAGTCCGGTACCTTTGTGCTCGATTTCTGGAACGAACCCGACGAGATTTTGGGTGCTTTCCAGCCGTACTACCAGACTGCGGAACTGACGGATGTCAGCGATCCACAGTTGGTCTTTGAGCTTTATGAAAAGCTGCGTACCAGCGGCATTTTCCTGTGGAACGAAGTGGAGCAGTTCTGCGAGGCGTTTTTCAGTAAAAACAAATCCAACGCGGCCATTAGTAATATCTGCAAACCAGCGGTGGAACGCTGGAAGCATCGTTACTCCTCGGCAATTGATGCCTATGTATTGGCCAAAGAGATATTTGAACGCACCAAAAAAACCGGCGATATTGTTCTGATTACCAATGCGGAAAACACCTTCAAAGAGTGCGAGAAAGAAAAAAGTAAGCTGGATATCTTCAAGAAAGATCTCGGCAGCTTTGTTCGCTTTTACGAGTTTATGTCGCAAATCGTCGATTACGATGACAAGAACTTAGAAAAACTAAGCCTGTTTGCCCGTCACCTGCGTCCGTTGCTGCATGAGCAGCGTATCGAAGAAGACGAGATTGATTTAAGCAACGTGGAGATGAGCCATTACCGCCTGTCGAAGCTCCATGAACAGCATCTGAAGCTACAAGAAGATGCTGAAGACTACAAAATCAAACCGGGTAATGATGTCGGTACGGCAAAGCCGAAGGACAAGAAAGAAGAGTTTCTGTCGAATATCCTGGCGCGTCTTAACGAGCTGTTCGTCACCGACAATCTGACCGATAAAGACATGATCAACTATGCCTTCGCGGTGCGTGACAAGCTGTCAGAAAACCAGGCGGTGATGACCCAGATTGCGAACAATACGCGCGAACAGGCGATGCTGGGCGATTTCCCCAAAGCCATTGATGATGCCGTGATGGACAGCAACGACGCCCAGCAGGAGATGATGGTGCAATACCTCTCTAACCCTGAACTGGCGAAGGGCTTTGCCCGCGTGGTGTTTGATATGTTGAAAGGGGCTTAACGCTTTTTCATCAAGGAGTGGTGTAGGAAATGCTGAATTCTTTCGAGATATACCAAGCGTTGAATGAATTGGGTTACCGGCTTGAGGCTGGAAAATTCGAGCCAAGCTATGCATCCGAACATGCGCTCGGGAATGGAAAGTATCTGTATGTCAAACGCAGTCGGGACGGCGTGGTTAACAAGAGCCCATTGGTTCTTGCACCAGAAACCCTTGCCTTAAAAGCGGAAATTGATCGCATTTCGGGTATCCACTGCCTTTGGGAAAAAGTAAAAAGCACCAGCTACCGCCGTTACCCGAAAGATCACGGTACATCCCAATATGGTTTCGCGGCTGATGTTGAGTCAGTTGAAGCGTTGCAGGCGCTGGTAGCTTTGCTAGGTGGTCAACCATCGATAACTACCCAACCCGGGCTAAAAAGAGACAACGAAAACAAGGAACAATCGTCAATGTATCCCTTAAACCAGATTCTCTTCGGACCACCCGGCACGGGTAAAACCTACAGTACCACCGAAATGGCGGTCAAAATTGCCGATAACGCGTGGTACCAACAAGCGACGCATGAACATCATGGCAATGACTTACGGGAGTTGGTAAAAGAACGCTATAAAGCGTTGGTAGAAAAGCAGCGCATTATGTTTACCACCTTCCACCAGAGCTTCTCCTATGAAGATTTTATCGAAGGGATTCGCGCGACTACTGATGAAAAGTCAGGTGCGCTTCGCTACGAAGTTGTGGATGGTATTTTTAAACAGCTGTGCCTGAATGCTGAAGTTAAAACGCGTGGTAGTTCAACCCAGTCATTGTCCTTGAATGGGAGACGGATTTGGAAAATGTCTCTTGGAAATACTCTTGACGGTGAAGATTATATTTTCGATGAGTGCCTTGCGAATAATTATATTCTATTAGGTTGGGGGGATAATCTTGATTTTAGTGGCTGCACGACAGCGGCTGATGTCCGACTGCGCATAGATGGAGCGAGTGATAGCCTGGTTGAGCGAAGTGAATACATGTTGACTGCGGTCAATATGTTTAAAAACATCATGCAGAATGGTGACCTGGTTATTATTTCCGATGGCAACCATAAGTTTAGGGCCATTGCCGAGATAGCTGGCGATTATCAATATCTACCTAATGATGAACGCGTAGGTTATCATCAAATGCGTAAGGTCAACTGGCTACGAACCTATTCGCCGAGCTTACCGAAAGAACAGCTGTTTTTAAAAGCACTTTCACAGATGACGTTATATGAGTTGAGGGACACCTCAATTGAAAGGGAAAAACTGTCTCAACTACTGGCTCCTGTTGAAACAATTGATAATCAAGCATTGCCGCACGTACTCATTATCGATGAAATAAATCGTGGTAATATTGCCCGCATCTTTGGTGAATTGATTACTCTGTTGGAACCCGATAAACGATTGGGTGCCGAAGATGCCCGCACCTTAGTGTTACCGTATTCTAAACAGCTGTTTTCCGTGCCCAGGAATGTCTATGTGATAGGCACTATGAATACGGCTGATAAGTCGTTAATTCAGATGGACCTGGCGTTAAGACGCCGTTTTAGCTTTAAAGAAATGCCTGCACGACCAGAGTTGTTAGCTGGGGTCACTGCGTTTGGCGTTGATGTCGAAACGTTGTTAACGCGTATTAATCAGCGCATTGAAGCACTACTGGATAGTGAGCATATGATTGGTCATGCTTACTTTATGCCACTAAAGAAATTAGAAAATAATGCCGACCGCGAAACCTGCCTTGCCAGTATCTTCCAGGACAAAATCATTCCATTGCTGAGAGAGTATTTCTTTGATGATTATGAGCGTATCGGTTGGGTGCTTAATGACTCGGTAAAAGTGAAAGAAAACCGTTTTATTCTGTTGCAGCAGTCAGCACAACTACCATCACTTTCTGCACTATTCCCGAAAGATATTGCGGATAGTTTGTCTGACAGGCGCTTCCGTATCAATGAACATGCTTTCGCGTTGGCAGAAGCTTATCAGGGTATTGTCGCATGATGATCCAGGTCCGGGAATATGCTCTGCTGACTTGTGATAACTCCCAACTAGCCAGTATGGATTTGGGAATAGTCTCTGAGACAACCTTTTCCTGGCTTGAGCAATTGCAACAAAAGTGGAGTGGTACCTCTCAAATTCTCAGCCGGGAAGGGAAGCGTTTTTTGCGTTTGGGAAGCTATGTCGGTTATCTACAATCCCCGAATGGCGAGTCAATTGAAATTCTGCCAAAAACCACATTTGAAGTGCCAACTGAGATAGCCCCCCTACGTCAGCTTTTACGCCGAATGCTAAGCGCCTCTTTAGGTATTACACCCCGTGCGGCGAACCAGGCGGCATTGCAGCGTAGTGAACAGCCTCTGCATGAATGGATAATCAGTGAGTTTTTGCGGCATCTTGCTGATTTAGTACGCAAAGGACTGCGTTTCGATTATCACCTCATCGAGGACGAGCATAGCGCGTTCATTCGTGGTCAATTAAATGTCACTGCGCAAATGAGAATGCCTCCGGGCAGAGGCACTCATTTTCATGTGCGCTATGCCGATTTTTCCCCTCAGCGTATTGAGAACCGTCTACTACGGACGGCTTTGGATTGTGCGTTTAAAATGACCAGACAAGGGCAGAACTGGAGACAAGCAAATTCACTTAGCCACCAACTGGATGGCATAGAGCCTGTTTTTGGCAGTACAACACAACCCTTGAGGCAATGGAGTGACGGCAAATATCTCTTCGGCTATCGCGCCATAAAGCCGTGGTGCCAGCTCATTCTTGAACAGATGAATCCAGATTTTCAATATGGATCGCATCAGGGAATTTCTCTGTTGTTCCCTATGGAAAAGTTATATGAGGGCTGGGTAGGATACGGTCTGGCTGGGGCGTTGCATCACGATTACCAGCTCATAGAACAGGCTAAGAGCCGGTACTTGTTAGAGCATGTTCCTGTCGGTGAAGAATCATCTCAACGCTGGTTCATGCTTAAACCGGACTTTCTTATCACCGGCGGGCAGACGGTGGTTCTTGATGCTAAATGGAAATTATTAGATAGCAGAGCTGATGATAGTCTGAGAAAGTATGAAATCAGCCAGCCTGACCTGTATCAGATGTTCGCCTATGGGCAAAAGTATCTTCATGGAAAAGGCAATATGATGATGATTTATCCGCGTCATCAGTGCTTTGTTACACCGCTGCCGGTGTTCCGTTTCGACGAAGATTTATCTCTATGGTGTGTACCCTTTGACCTTGAATCTGGTGAGTTGGTAAAAGGCGAGTGGCAGGAATCGTTCCGTTGCTTCCCTGGTGATGATCCTACAAAAGCTTATGACGAACAAAAAAAAGCCACGCATTTCTTGAGTGTTGAAAGATGAGGGAGAGATAATCATGGCCTATAAGGATTTCTATCATTTACTGTTGGAGTCATTTCCCCAACCTGTTGAGCTGTTCACTGGGTCAAGGAATGTCCCTTTTACTCTCTATGCTGAAGAACAAAAGCTATTCGTTCGAAACGGAAAAGATAATACCAGCCGTATCGATCCCAAAGAAGTTGCAGCATTTGTTGAGCGGTTTGAAGAAAGTGAAAGTTTGTTAGCTAAAGACTACCGGGATGTGACTTTCAAAGCCTCCTATTTGCTGGCCGCGATGAAATATATCACTGTAAAAACTCACTGAACCCTGATAATAAATAGCCACCTTTTACCGCTGGATGGCTATTTATTAATATCTCCTTCCTCTCTCACTACAGACCTATATTTCCCAATATCATCAATATAAGTCACATACCACCGCATCATATTTCTACGCTCAGCAACGCATCAACCTGATTAATGCATTACTTATTGATTAACCTGGGCAGAGTTCCCGTCTATGCGGTTCAATGCAAAGAATTGACTCGGTGATAACACTGCTGCCCTCTCCCCACTTAAATTATTCAGCAGCTTTTAAATTAGACCTAAATGTACATTCGTAAATAACTCACAAACTATTACCCCGATTGATCTTCACATAGTTAAACGGCGTAATCCCCTTCTCCCAGTTCGCATCCAGGAAGTCAGCCCACCATTGCAGCATCAGCTTGCGTTTGTCGATAAATTCCGCCTTATGGATATAAGCTGCTCGTACTGTGTTACGTTCCATATGGCTCATCTGGTGTTCTACTGCATCCTTCGACCACAATCCAGATTCAATCAACGAGTGACATGCCATAGCCCTGCCCCCAAACGCCATTAGGTGCTGCTTACCACCAAAGCGAAAAAGGAACCGCCAGTATTTTGAGCCGTTAGGGTGAACCAGCAAAAACATGCCATCCCCATCGACATGGGTATACTCCTTTTCCAGCGGTTTTACAGAACGCTTTGATATCCGTCAGAGCCATAAAAGTTCTCCTTTCCTGTACCGCTGCGAGTATACGATCATTATCGACCCAGCCTATGTGCTCGGTTCTGCATTTACAAACGGCTTGATATGGGTTGACTCAGATTGACTTCTGTTGAAAGGAAAAGCGCAGAAAACCTTGCGATTACTGAATTTCAGACACAAAAAAAGCCGCTCTTGAGCGACTTGATTGTATCTTTTGGTGCGAAGGCCGGACTCAAAAAAACATGTATGTTATTAAAAAATATAACATTTATAATTATAAAAACGATGAGTGCCCCCTTTTATGCCCCCAAGCATTTTTGTGCTTATACAAAACCTGAAATCTTATTGTAAATAATGAAATATCTCTTGGTTAGGTTCCGAGTATCGGATCCAAACCAGGACAAACCATCACAAGGATGCTCATTGGAATGAGTCATTATCCACTTCATTCCAAAGCTGATGCCTTAGATATGAGAGTAAAAAGTTTTTTAATAGAAAACTGTTCACACTGTTCACTGATGATTTTTATTGTTAATATTCAATAAATTAAATAGTTAACACTTGGTGAACAGTGAACACTTTACTGTTCACCAACACTGGCTTATGGGCAAAAGCAATATAGACTTCTACTTGTGAGCAGTTGGAATTTGTAACATTCAATGCAAGTCATTAACCAATTAACGATATTACGCTATGCAACCGATGGGGAAGTAGGGCATCTCATGCACATATAAGGCCGCAACCCAGTGAGGGAGGTATAAAGGCAATTCCGTCTAAACGCAAAAACTATGCATAGGATGGCTATCCGCAAATGTCTATCTGCTTCTGAAAGCTATACATATAACTTCTAAGAGAAGCAGCTCTAGGCGGTCAAAACATGTAGTAGGGCTACGATGAAGCCAATAGCTTCATCGCTGCGATCTATGCATAAAACTATCAGGCGCTTTTTTCCAGCTCTTTAGCTTGCCGTAACGTGTCCATAGAAATGAACATGGGGATTGTATTGTTGGCAGTGATCTCTTCGCTAATAGCTTCAAAATCGAAACTTTCGTAAAAATCCTTTACACCAACTTTAGCATCAAGGTAAACACCTTTAATGCCCCGCACTAAATCTGCACTATCAATGCAATAATCAAGAATCGCTCGCAATAACTCATCACCCCAGCCCTGCCTTTGGTATTGCTTATCGATGGCAATCATAGGGATCTTCATTACTGTAAATACAGGAGGCACAGAGTAAGGAAATGTTCCTTTAGGAACGTCTTCCCGACTCAACTGATACAACGAGGCCGTGACAAAACCTATAACTTTATCACCTTCAAGAAGCAATAACCCGTTAATGTTGTCATGGCCACACTGGCGCTTTAATTGCTGTAAATATCCATTCAGCACTTTATCGCCACAATCAAACTGCTTAACTCCAGTGAGTTTCACATCGGAATCAGCCTTTACTACACGGAACTGACTTTCAATATTCGCGGACATATCTCGGTTTCCCCGTCATTAGCGCGCGAAGCTTATCTCCAGGTTGACGTGGTGAATTGATAATATCGTTTAGATGATTCCACTCCTGTTCACTGAGCACCCGCATTCGCTGTTCATCCAGCGTTTGCTGAGCTGCGCGTGTAGCAGCCATCAAAATAAACGCACTCATGTCCACCCCAACTAGAGATGCCGCTTCTCGCAGTTTCTCTTTTATGTCGACGCTTGTTCTAAGCTCGACACGTGTATCTTTGGCTCCGGCCAAAGCCAAGCTTGCGGAACCACCAGTTAACTTGGTGTTTCTCATAACCTAAACCTCACGATGTAATAAATCTCCTAAAATCAGAATGTTACCTCACTACATTTAGGTCATCGATAACGTTTAGATGAAGCATTGATATTTTTAATAGTCATATAATTTCCTTTCACGGTTTCACGGTTTCTACGTTTCACAGTTTCTACGGTTCTACGGTTCTACGGTTCTACGGTTCTACGGTTCTACGGTTCTACGGTTCTACG
>ERZ773187.1036-NODE-1036-length-22908-cov-18.371242_pt1 | contig 22908 bp, 19 predicted proteins | sample MGYA00511242_ERZ773187 | MGnify/ENA primary metagenome ERZ773187 (study PRJEB29015, sample SAMEA2737744) | human gut metagenome | biome: human gut; feature: human-associated habitat; material: faeces | place: China | collected 2012 ... | reverse complement strand
CCTGCCGCCGCCACGATGACGACCGCACCGCCGCCGTCACCGCCGCCGGTAGAGCCGCCGGGGGTGGTGCCGCCCGGGGTATCGCCGCCGGTGGAGCCGCCGGGGGTGCCGCCCGGGGTCAGACTGCGGACATAGCCGCAGACGTTGCAGGTGGTGTCCTTGTCGTCATCGTAGACATGGGCTTCGGTGTCCTGCACCGTATGGCAGATGGGACACTCCATCCAGTGACTGTGCTCGTCGTGGGTCATTTCCATCTTGTGGTCGTGCTCAAATCCGCCCGGAGTCAGCGACACCGAATAATGCTTTATTGCGCAATATTCCGTATCATCGTTCTGGGTCCAGCTGAGCTCTGTTTCCCGTCCGTTCACTGTACAGACGGTTTCCTCGCTAAACTTATATCCGGGTTTTGCGTACAGACCCACCTGAAGGGTGTACCGTTTGCCCGGCCTGAAGGAGCCGGTGATCGGCTTGCCGCCTACACCATCGCCCTCGACCCAGTAGATCTTGGCGTCACAAACGTCTGCTCCGTTGTCCAGAATAACAACAGTCTCGTCCGGCATTTTGCCATTTTTGGGGGTGTTTACACGGAGATTCACCTGCTTGATTCTGGTAATGGTCAGCACCTGCAGACTGAATACGCTGGTCAGTCCATTGCCGCAATCGTAGGTGTAAGTTACCTGCGTTGCACCCGGGTTCACCTTCAGGGTGTTGCCCTCCACAGTGCCGCCAACCCATTCACTGGTCTTAGTTACGTCAAACTCAGCAGGGAGGGTACTCAAGTCAAACGTACGTTCGGTCTCATCAATGGTAATGGGGTACTTGTTTCCAGTGCACTTGAGGTTTTCTTGCGTTAGCTTGGTGTTTCTGCTTAGGTTCAAAGATGTCAGCTGGTTATCGGAGCAATTCAGCTTCTTCAAGTTGCGAAAATTCGAAATGCCCTTCAGGCTGGTAATTTCCATACCGCTGACATCGATCGCAGTGACAAATTTCCATTCGTCTGGATCCAGAATTCCATTCGGTTTTCCATCCGGTCCGTTGTCTCCGTTATCAAACGTCGTTCTGATATATTCCAGGAACGTTTTGTCCGGAAAGTTTTCGCTGTTCAGGGGAACCCAGATATCGACGTAATCGTCCGCAAAGGCGCTGAAGGGCAAAAAGGTGAATACCATGGCCAGCGTCAAAAGGGCACTGACAAGGCGCGTTCGGGTTGAGAATCGCTGTTTCATGGGGTGCTCCTTTCTGTTGTAAAAAATATTTTTTTCAGGGCCCCATTCGGGAGAAGCGTCAGCTTCCCCCGAAAAAAGGGTACCCTTTTTCAAAAAGTGGTCATTGCCCGGCAGGGGGCAAAATGATCCTTCGGTTGTCAGCCTCCTGCCAGCTTGCGGTAGGCGTTCAGCACCTGATAGGCCGGGATGCTGCTGCCGGGGGCAAATTTGCCGTTCAGGCGGCGCTTCATCAGGCCCTGCTCCACGCACCACTGGGCTGCCTTAGCGGTATCCGGGTCTGCCACGTCTGCAAAGGCCGGGGCCTCGGCAGGCTCGGGACGGCCTGCAGTGTTCCACAGCAGCAGCGCGGTCTGGGCGCGGTTCTCGGGTGCAGCCACGCCTTCCGGCAGCAGGGCTTGCAGCTTCTGGCCGGAAACATAATTGTACACGCCGTAGCCTACAACGCCAGCCGCCACTGCGCCTGCCGCCGCCACGATGACGACCGCACCGCCGCCGTCACCGCCGCCGGAGGGAGGCGTCACCGGGGGTTCCGGAGGCGTTACCGGGGGTTCCGGAGGCGTTACCGTGCCGTCCGGGACGACCTTCACGTTCAGGGTAAAGTCTCTGCTGAGGCCCTTGCCGCAATCGTAGGTGTAGGTCACCTGGGTCGCGTTTTTGTCCACCGTCAGGGTGCTGCCGCTCACAGCGCCGCCGCTCCAGTTGGTGGCCTTGGTCACGTCAAATTTGCCGGGGAGGGTGCTCAGGTCAAAGGTGCGGGAGGTCTCTTCAACATTGATGTCGATTTGGTTGCCGGCTGCGTACAGTGTCGATACAACCGTTGGGCTCAGATCCAAGCTGGTCAGGCAGTTTTCCATCACTTGCAGGTTTTCCAACGCGTGGTTCTGGCTCAGATCCAAGCTGGTCAGCTGGTTTCTGGTGCAAGACAGCCACACCAATGCTGGATTCTTGCTCACATCCAGGCTGGTCAGCTGGTTTCCGTAGCAACGCAGTTCCTTCAATTGGGTATTCTGGCTCACATCCAGGCTGGTCAGCTGGTTTCTGTAGCAAGACAGCTTCTGCAATGCTATATTCTCGCTCACATCCAGACTGGTCAGCTGGTTTTCGGAGCAATTCAAATACTTCAATGCTTTATTCTGGCTCACATCAAGACTGGTCAGCTGGTTATTGTCGCAATACAGCTCCTCCAAGTTGGGGAAGAACTCAATGCCCTTCAGGTTCGTGATTTTTTGTCCGTTGTATCCGCCTGAGACATCGATCTTCTTGACAGCTTTCCGTTCCGCCGGTATCAGCCTATTATCGGGCTTTTTGTCAAACTTCGTTTTGATATATTCCCGGAACGCTTTATCCGGGAAATTTTGTTCGGACAGTTCGATGGTGCTATCATCCGTCACCCCCTCTGCCGCAAAGGCGCTGAAGGGCAGGAAGGTAAATACCATGGCCAGCGTCAGCAGAGCACTGACAAGGCGCGTTCGTTTTGTGAATCGTTGTTTCATGGGGTGCTCCTTTCTGTTATGGGTTGTATTGTTGCAGGGCGTTTTTTTGGGCGGGGGCGGTGAGGGCATCCAGAGCGCTCATCACGTCCCGGTAGTTTGGGGGAAACCTGTTTTCCCCGTGGGCTTCGATGCGGGTGCCGTCGGCAAGGACGGCTTCCAGCCGGAAGCTGCTGCCGTCCAGCACGTTGGGGTCATGGCTGGAGAAGCCTGCCCAGCCGCCCACGCCGTGCTCTTCCAGAATGGCCTTGGCCTGTTCCAGAAGCTCCGGCCCGGCCTGCTCTTGGTACACTTCTTCGTGGTACAGCTCCAGCTCCACCCGGGTGCCCTCGGGGGTGCGGGTGAGGCAGGTGCGGGAGATGGGCTGGATATAGCTGCCCTGCTCCCAGAACTCCAACGTTTCAAGGTCAGCCAGCGCCGGGGCGGAGGCCGCAGGCTCCGGGGGTGTTGGGGCGGGGCGGCTGGGGCTGCGGCTGAGCAGTGCCGCCCCCACCGCCAGCCCCAGCAGCACCAGCGAGAAAGTGCGCATGGGTCGTCTCCTCCTTTCTGTGCGCATGGGTCAGTCTCCTTCACTTGCCGTGGGGGGCAGAATGGTCATCCGGCCGTCCACCACTGCGTCCAGCATCTCGTGCTCCCGGAAATACTCCATCAGAATATCCTGACAGGAGGTTGCCACGCTGCGGGGCTTCTGGAGCTTGCAAAGGGTGTCGTAGGAGATGTTGAAAAAGCTTTCGATGTTTTTAAAGTGGTAGTTCTGCAAGCCCACGGTGAACAGGGCGTCATCGCCGATCTCCTTGCCCACCTCCCTGCCGCAGTAGGTAAAGTAATCAAAATCGCCCTTGCGGCGGTCGTACCGCAGGCGCAGGGTGGAGGGCAGCTGGTAGAACTCCGTATGACCGGTGTAGGCTTCCTCCCGCAGCATGTAATGGAGCATCTGGCGCAGCTGCTGGCCGGTCACCTTGAACATGAATACGCCGTCATCGTAGGGGAAGCCCTCGATAAGGTCGCCGTAGGTAACGATGGGGCCCAGCTTTTCGGCCCGGATGCTGCCGGAGCCGATCAGCATCACATCCACCCCAAGGCTGCGGGTAAAGATATCGGCAAACAGGTTGCCCAGCTCGGTCTCCTGCGTGCGCTGGGGGTGGGTAAGCTCCCGGCGGAAGCGCCCTACGATGTGGCTGTACTTTTCGTCCACCTGACTGGTGAAGCGGTGCAGCACCTGCTCCATGGCTGGGCTGCGGGGGCAGGTCTCGGCGCAGATGGGCACGGTGCGCCATGTGTAGGAATCGATGCAGTTGTTGTCGGTGTCCACCACGATGTCAAAGCGCCCGATCTGGTCGGTGCCGGTGCCCGCCTGCGCAATGACCACGCCGTTTTCCTCCACCGCGTGCTCCGGCAGGGTGTGGCTGTGCCCGCCGATGATCAGATCCACTCCCCACGCCGGGTCCAGCTGGCGCGCCAGATGGCGGTCCTCCTCAAAGCCGATGTGGGTCAGCAGCACGGTAAAATCAATATCGATGCTGTTGTGGGCGTTGCAGATCTTGCCCACCTCGGCGGCAGCTGCGGCGGTGTCCACAAAGGAGCCTACCAGAGATTCGGATTTGGTCTGGTTGATCACGTCCTGCGTGATGATACCGATGAACAGGATGTTCATGCCGTCCATCCGCAGGATCTTGTAGGGGGTGAACAGCCGTGTGGGGGTGTTTTTGATGTAGAGGTTTGCGTTGATGATGGGAAAGCGCGCGCATTTTTCGATGAACAGCAGATGTGCGATGCCGCAGTCCACCTCGTGGTTGCCAATGGTGACCACGTCCGGGGCAAGGGCGTTCATGATCTCGATGGTGGAAAGCCCCTTGTATTCGGAATCAATGACCGAGCCCCGGAACATATCACCTGCAATGACGTAGATGGTGTTGGGCTGTTCTGCCCGCACCTTTTCGATGTAGCCGGACAGCATGGAAACGCCGCCCACCAGTTTTTCGTCCACCTGCTCTGCCAGAAAGTCTCCGTGCAGATCATTGGAGTGGAGGATGGTGATCGTTTTGGTGTGTTTCATGGTGCATTCCTCCCGGTGTGGGTCGGCGGCGGTGGTCACCCCATGGCCTCCTGCCGTGCAAAGTAGACCGTGTTGACAAGGCTCAGATAGCTCTCCTGACCGTCCAGATAGAACTTCAGGGCAAGGGTGTCCTCGTCCTCCAGCGTGACGGCGTAGCGGGAGCCGTCCTCCCCGGTAAAGGTGGCGTACCACTCCTGATTGGAGCGGAAGGGTACCTCCGGGGTGCCCTCCTGATAGAACAGGTCGGCTTCCTCCACGTTCAGCTCCGGGTAGGGGGTGATGTAGCTGGCGGTGAAGGGCAGCTGGCTGCCCTCGGTGTCGGCATCGGTGGGCAAAAAGCACATCCGGTCGGCGTCTGCGGGGTCGGTGTCAAAATAGCCCTCGTCGGTGTCGCGGCCGGTCTCCAGCCAGTTGCCTTCCAGCGACCATGGGCTGGTGTCGGTCTCCCAGTCGTCCCCTTCCGGGTAGATGGTAAAATCGCACACGCCCTCGGCTTCCACCACATGGCCGTTCTCGCCGGAAAGGAAGGGGCTGAACACCAGCTCTTCGCCGGTGCTGGGGTACAGCTCCACCTCGGTGTTGGGGGCGATATCGCTGATGTTGCACAGCAGCAGGATGGGCTGGCCGTCCTCGCTGTAATAGAGCTGTTTACCGCGCTGGAGCGGGTTTTCGGCATCGTCTGTCAGGCTCGTCTCGTAGACGAACAGGGTGGCATCCGGGTCCTGCGGGAAGATGCAGTACAAATCGCACCCGCCATCCGGTGCCACGACCCAGTGATCCTGCGGGATGTCATAGACGAAGCTCCACAGCTGGCGTAAGTCCGGCTGGCTGTCCAGCACCTTCTGCACATCGGTGGTCACCTCGTAGGAGCCGCCCAGATACAGCACACAGACGCGGTATTCGTCCTCCCCTGCCAGAAGGCGCATGTAGGTCACGTCCTCCGGCTCGGTGTACTCCTGTTTGGCGGAGGACGATGCGATCATGTTGTCTCCGTCCAGCATTTTTTCGGGCTTGGAGCTGGACGCGCTGCTGCCTTTGGACGACCCGCCGCAGCCTGCAAGGCCGATGGTCAGCGCCAGCAGGGCTGCCAAAAGTTTGATCTTTTTCATAGGTTCTCCTTTCTCATGCCCTGCCGGGGCGCACCTCAGGGGGCAGCGCCGGGCGTTGGGTGTTGGGAAAAATTGTCTACGCCCTCCACCGGCACAGGGCGGCTGGTCTCGGCGGAAAGCTGCGGGTTCCAGTCCAGCGGGCGTCCGGTGCTGCAATAGACCGTTACCATGGTGTCGGTGTCCTCCCTGCTGCCGTTGCACAGCAGCAGAATGGGCTGGCCACCCTGCCTGCCGTAAAGTTCCTTACCCGTCTCGTTCGGGTACTGAGGATTCTGCTTTTCATAGACAAAAAGCGTATCCTCCCTGCGCACGGCAAAGATGCAATATAGCTCCCGCCCGCCGCCCGGCGCTGTGATCCAGCGGTCTGCCGGGATGTCCGCAACGAACTGCCACGGCTGTTCCGGTAAGCTGTCCAGCACGGCGTGCACATCGGTGGTGCGCTCCGGGACGCTGCCCAGATAGAGCACCCCGGCAAGGTCTCCGTTTTCCCCGGCCAGCTGCCGCATTGCGGCAAGCTGCTCCGGCTCAGCGGAATCGGCACCGGAAGCCGCTGTGCTGCTGCCCTGCCCGGCGCTGCCGGGGGCGGGGCGGACGGGGTCGCCGTCCACCGCACCGCACCCTGCCAGACTGAAAGCCAGTGCAAGCAGTGCTGCAAAGGTTTTCATGGCTTTCATATCAGCTCCTTTTGTTTCAGGCCCACGGGTCGGCAGATTTCGGTATCCGGATACCGGTCATCAGGTATTGCTCCCACAAGAACCACTGCCCGTCGCCCTTGCGGCGCAGCTTGATGGGGCGGGGACTGTCGGCGCCGCCGCAGGGGATGAACAGCTTGCAGTAGCCCTCCTCGGTGTTGGAGGTGTGGTTGCTGCCCACCAGCAGGGTGAAGGGCTGGCGGGGGGTATAGCCGTTTTCCGGCGACGCACCCACAAAGTAGGAGAACGGGATATAGCTCTTGCCGTCCCGGAAGCGGTCGTTCAGGAAGGAGATCTCCTGCCCGTTCAGCGGGCGGGGGCCCCGCAGCCAGTTGAGCATCTCCAGCCCGATGTTTTTATCGGCACCGTAGGCGCACAGCGCGCAGACGGTGAGGGCTGCGGTCTTAAAGGGGGTGTCCAGACTGGCCTCCGGCAGTGCCTGCATCTGGGCAAGGCTTTCCGGCAGAGCCTGAAAGGTAAAGGTGACGGTCTGGTTGCCGGAAACATTTGCGGCGGCCTGCTTCATCTTATCAAAAAGTCCCATGAAAATACTCCTTTCTGTTTCAGCTGTGAGGGTTCAGCTCCGGTTCGGGTCATGGCGGGGCACGGTCCGCCTGCGGACGATCTTCTGGTTCAGATCCAGACTGAGGTTTACAAAATAACCGTTTTCAAAATACCATGCAAGGTCTTTAGTGTCCATGCCAACGCTGTTGCACAGCCACCGCAGGGGTACCTCCGGCCCGGAGTGGCTCTCCACCTTGCGGGCGATGGTTCTTGCATGGTAGCGGCGTTTTTCGTTGCGTGCGAACGGAACAAGGGGCACTGCGCCCACCACGATCCAGAACACATAGCCTCCGATGTGGGAATAGTCCTTATCCTGCAAACTCAGGCAGAGGGTATACAGCCCACCAAAGGAGCAGAACACGCAGAAGGCAAGCCCTGCGTTCCGCAGCCATTTGAGGACACGGGGAATCTCGCCGCGGGCTTTTTCCGAAAGATAAGGGTTCATAAACATACTCCTTTCAGAACGAGCCGCCTCCACCGCCGTGGGTGGTGCCGCTGGAAGAGGTGTGGGTGGAGCTGCCGCCGGAATCGCTGGAGCTGGACTCCTTCGGCCGCTCGGTGCGGTGCACGTCACGGTACAGGAACAGATCCCGCTGGTTGGTCAGCTTCATGCTGCCCTCCCGCACATAGCTGGCGGCATTCTCCTGAAACGCCACGCTGCGCAGCTGGCTTTTCATCACATGGACGACGACCCATGCCAGCACAAGGCCGATGCCCAGCGCAAGGAACAGGTACATGAGAGACAGCGGCTCCCGGGGCAGGTTATTCACATCGTAGGGGTGGCCCGCCCGGGCAGCGTCGATGTAAGTATCCGACCATTGGACAAAGGTGCGGAAGGCACCGGCGTAGTCTCCATCGGCCATGAAGGGGGTTATCTGCTCGCCAAGGTACTGGATGCCGGCATCCGTAAAGGCGGTGATGCCGTAGCCGCAGGTGGAGATATGCCACTTGCGGTCGCCTACGCTCACCAGCAGCAGCACGCCGTCCATATCGGAGCCGTAGCCGAACTGGCAGAAGTCATACAGGTCATCAGCATAGGCCTCCATGCTGTCGTAGTCCACGCTTTCCAGCGACTCGATGGTGGCAATGACCACATCAAAGCTCTGGCGGACGCTCAGCTCCTCCAGCGAAGCCTCCAGTTCATTATCCTCGTCCTCGGTCAGAACTTCTGCGCTGTCGTTCATGCGGTAGTACAGGTCGGCAAAGCCGCCCTCCACCGCAAAGGCCGGAACAGCCAGCGCCGCCGCAAGAATCAGTGCTGCCAGCGCCGCAAAGAGGGAGTGCAGTCGGTTGGAAGTCTTTTTCATCGTTCGTCCCTCCTTTACAGGATCCGTGCCAGCCACAGCAGCCACATCACGCCGTAGGACGCGGCGGAAAGGGCAGCCGTAAGGCCCAGCATCCACTTGCGGGCAGCGCCCTTGTCCACGGGCAGGTCACCCACGAATTTTCCGGTCTGACCATTCATGGCAAACAGGTAGTTTTCGCCCCGCCAGCTGGTGCTCAGCAGCCAGACCGGGAACAGGGCGTACTTTGCCTTGCCGCCGTGCAGCTGGATGCTGCTGTTTTCCACCTTGACCGAATCGTAGCCGGTAACGGTCTGCTGGAACGTCTCCTCAGTGGAGCGGCGGATGCGCTTGTTGGCCCGCTCGATGCTGTCCTCGGCGTTCACATCGTATTTGTCCGCCACATAGCCGGCCAGATAGGCGGTCTGGAAGGGGATGGCATCCTGCATGGCGAAGGGCTCGATGGACTCCATCAGGTCGTCCTCGATCTTGGACGAGCCGTCCACCGGCACTGCATTAAAGCCCAGTGTGCCATCCCGCCGGACGGAGTAGTAGTTGGTCTCGGTATAGTCGTATTCGCTGTCCGACCAGCAGCGGGTCCGGGTGGCGGTGAACCGTAGCTGAGCGTCGGCGTCGCTGTCGTACAGCCAGAAGGGCACGTACACGCCCTTGATCTCGTCGATGTGGTTCTGGCTGCGGAACACCCGGGGCAGCAGGGTCTTGCCCTTGAGGTGTTCCTGCAATTTGGCCTTAGCGGCCTTTTTGTCCAACTTGAAGGGGATGATGAAGTCTGGCCGCAGCGTCCCGGCAAACTGTCCGGTGAGGACGATGGGGTTGCCGCAGAACGGGCAGGCGGACGCACCCATGGTGTCGTCGCCCACGATCTCGCCGCCGCAGCTCTTGCAGCTGTAAGTATGCAGACCGGCGGTCTCCCCTTCTGCCCAGCTGCCGCCGGGGGTCGCCCACTCCATCTCGCTGGGCTTTTCGTCCTTCAGCTCCTCGTCGTAGCCCTTGAGCGTATCCACCTCAAACTCGGTGTCGCAGTAGGGGCATTTCATCTTCTGGGTGGCGCTGTCAAATTGGATGGCGCCATCGCAGCAGGGGCACTTGTATTCCAGCATTCCTGCCATAGCGTTTCCTCCTGTTGTTCCAAAGGGGGCCGAGGGCTTTTCCCCGGCCCCGCTGTTTTTGCGTCAGTCTTCCCGCCAAAGCGGTCGGCTCAGAAGTCCGTAGTGATGCGGAACACCACCGGTTCGTCCGGCTCGCTGGCTTTGCCGTGGTGGCCCACTGCAAGGAAAGCGTTTTCTTCCAGCGGCAGGAAAACATCAAAGGTGCAGAAGTCGCCGCACAGCTGGCACAGGGTCTCACGCTCACCCACGGGAAGGGACTTTTCCAGGAAGGTGCCGTCCGGCCCGTACAGCTCCCACATATAGCCCGTGTCCAGCAGATAGCCGTTGGGGCGCTTCATCATCACGGCGTCAAAGCTGCCCACCGGCTGCGAGCTGCGGGCCAGCTCATTGCCGTCCAGATCAAAGGCGGCAAAGTAGTAGTCTCCGCTGGAGTCCGGCTCGCCCACCGTCAGCAGCTCGTCTCCGCTGAGGTTCAGGGAGGGCATGCTGCAGAAGGGGCCGATCTCGTTGTCGCCCTCCAGCGTCAGCTCAGTGTACTCGCCGTCCTGCACCAGCACCGGCGCGGAGTTGGTCCAGTAGATCACGGTCAGATCCCGGTCCTTGGAGGAATAGCAGCTGCCCCAGTAGTCCAGTGCGTCGCTGGGCTCCTCCGGGTCGCTGCTGTTCAGATCGTAGCAGTAGACATCAAAGGGATCCATGGCGTACAGGATGCCATTGCGGTCGATGCTGAGGGCGTTGCTTCCGTCAATGTTGTACTCTGCCACCGGGGTCATCCGGTCGTCCTTGATGGCATACTCGAAGATTTTAGCAGACTGCTCTTCATCGTCCTCGTTGTAGAAGCTGAAGAAGTAATTGCCCCGGTAGCTGTCCGCATGGATGCAGTGATGCGCTCCGTCCAGTTCCCGGCGGACGTCAAAGGGGATGTACTGCGCCTTGAAGGTGTATTCGCCGATGGTCAGCTCCCCGGTCTGGAACTGGGTCACAGGGGCCCCTGCAGGGGCGGCTTTGTCCACTGCTGATTCCGGCTGTGCCGAAGCGGACGGGGCACTGCTGCTGGAAGCCGGTGCACTGGAAACGCTGGATGCGCTGGCGGCACCGGAGCCGCCGCAGGCGGTCAGCCCGAGGGCGGCGGTGGCAAGGCCCATGGCCTTGAGGAAATCTCTGCGCTGGATCTTTCTCATATCCGTTCCTCCTTTTGGGGTCACTGCACTTTTGCAAAGGCTTCGTCAGCACGGCGGCTGTACAATGCCATGCCGCCGGTCTGGGCGTCGTTTGCCAGATTGATGTTCTCCACAAAGCGGGCCTTTTCCTGCTCAGAGAGCTGCCCGCCCTTCATGGCGGCGGATGCCACGGCACCCATGGCACTGATCATGCCCACCTGGCCCTTCAGCTCCCGTTCCTCGGCCGTGGACATCCGGCGGCCGAACAGGCTCGTCTCGTTGTCGTGGACCCCGAAGATGTGGTCCAGATGCTGCCGTGCGATGTGGGCATAGCCGATCTCCCGCCGGTCCCGCTTGCTGAAGCAGATGACCAGCTCCTGCTTGATGTAGGGGTGGGGGCGCATGCCCCGCTGGGTCTGGGCCTCGGTGATGCTGCGGGGCTGCACCAGCTTCAGCTTCAGGCCGCCGCCGTTGAGGGTGGGTTCCTGGCCCGGCTCCTTGGCGGGGGTCTCGTCCAGATACTCCTCATAGCTGGCGATCTGGTCGTAGCGGATCAATTCCGGCATCTTGCCCCGGCCGCCCGTGCGGTCGTCGATGTACAGCATTCCCAGCTCATCGCAGAACACCAGCCCCATTTGCGACGGGGTGGAGGGGTATGCGTTGACCCGGAACTCGGTCTTGTCGAACACCTCGTCGAACACCCGCTTCATCCGGGCCATGTACGCCATGTGCTCCTTGGCTTCGTCCAGCGTCAGCTCGCTGAGCCGGATATACTTGGAGCACTGGTCGCCGCAGTCATCGCAGAGGAACTGTCCGTCCCGGAGCTTGGAGCGGTGCAGAGTGCCGCACTCCTTGCCGCAGACGGCACAGTTCTGTTTTGCGAACAGGTTGGAAAAGAATCCCATCATGGTATGCTCCTTTCATTGCTCTGTATTGTCAGGTTCGGTCGCTGTCGTCAAAGGGGTCGCCGCACTCCGGGCAGAACTTGGGCGGGTGAGCGGGGTCTGCCGGTTCCCAGCCGCACTTGTCGCACTTATACTTGGGGGTACCAGCAGGCTTGGGTTTGCCGCACTCGGAGCAGAACTTGCCCTTGTTCACCGCGCCGCAGCTGCAAGTCCAGCCCTCTGCTGCCGCCGGGCGGGGTTTGCCGCACTCCGGGCAGAACTTGCCCGTAACGGTAGCACCACAGCTGCAGGTCCAGCTGTCCGCAGCGGGCTTCGGTTCCGGCTTTTTGCTGCCGCATTCCGGGCAGAATTTGCCGGTAACGGTAGCGCCGCAACTGCACTGCCAGCTTCCGGCAGGCGCTGCCGCAGGCTGAGGACGGCTGACCTGCTGGGGGGCATCCACGCTGTCCGGGCGGGCCTGCTGGCCCATGGCGAACAGGTTCTGGGCGCTCATGCCGCCCATGCCGCCTGCACCGGCCGCCATACCCATGCCCATAAAGCCGGTCATGGCACCGGCGGTGTTGCCGGCGGCGGTCTTCATGGCATCGATCTGACCGCCCACCAGACGGGCAGCGGCGGTGGTGGGGTCGGTGGTCATGGCGTTTTCTTCCCACTCGGTGATCTTTTTCTGCTGCTCCTCCGGGATGGACAGGGAGTTGATGTTGAAGGAGAACACTTCAATGCCGCGCTTTTTGCGCCAGACATTCGACAGCTGCTCGTTGAGCGCCTCGGAGATCTCCAGCGTGTGGGCGGGGATCTCGTAATACTGCACCTTGTTGGCAGAAAGAGTAGCCAGCGCAGGCTGCAAAGCGTTCAGCAACTCGCTCTTCAGCCGGGGTGCGATCTCGGATGCGTCATACTGGGTAGAGACGTTGCTGCACACGTTGGTGTAGAACAGCAGCGGGTCGCAAATGCGGCAGGTGAAGCTGCCGTTGCACCGCAGGTTCACCGAGAGCTTGTAGCCCCGCTCCTCGCTGACCACCACTCGGAAGGGGATGGGGGTGGCAGTGCCGTACAGGATCTCGCCCAGCTCCTTGGTGTTGATGTAGTACACCCGCTGGTCCTTGCCGGTGTCGCCGCCGTAGGTAAAGCGCTTGGCTACGGTCTGGAAGGTTTCCGCCAGACTGTCGCCGAAGTTGCCGGTGAACACGCTGGGCTCAGTGGAGGAGTCGAAGGTGAACTCGCCCGGTTCGGCGCACACCTCCACCACACGGCCCTGCTCCACAATGAGCATGCACTGTCCGTCTGCCACGGCGATGCCGCTGCCGTTTGTGATGATGTTGTCCTCGCCGTTGTTGGAGCTGCGGCGGGAGGTGCGCTTCTGGCCCTTGACCATCAGCACATCCTTGTCCAGAGAATCGCAGTAGAAAAATTCCTTCCACTGGTCTGCAAGGGTTCCGCCCAGTGCGCCCATACCTGCTTTGATAAGACCCATAGTAATTTCCTCCTGTTATTTGTTTGTTATAAGCGACAACGCTTTGTCATCGCATTGCGTTCGGTTTCGGTCACGGTACAAGGGTTAGATCTGGGGAGTCGTTTTTCCAGTAAATGGGACGCGTATCCCGGTCAAACAGCACTTCTCCGGCGCGGTATTTCAGGCTGCAGCCGCTGGGGCTGCCGTCATTGTTCAGCAGAATGGCCCCGAACTCGCACGGCTTGCCGTTCTGATCGGTCAATGTAAAATACAGCTCAGTGCCGTCCTCGATGCGGCCCTGTGTTCCCTCTGCGGTGCCGGTCAGAATGCCGTTCCACCCGTCCCATTCCACGCTCATGCAGCAGCTGCCGTCCGGCAGGAAGGTCATCCATTTGATGCCCGCTGCGGCATCCCCTGCGCGGAAGGTTCCCCACAGCCTGCGGGGGATGGCGGTGTAGCCGATGTCATCCCACGCCGTGGTGCGCCGGAACACATACCACACGGTGCCGTCCTTTTTCGAGCCGGTGGAACGCATCAGCAAAGCGCCGTCCTCCATCATGGAGATAATCCAGCGGCTTCTGCCGTCCTCGCTGAGGCATGTCAGGTTCCAGCCCTGACTTTTTTCCCCGTCCCAGTCGGTCACAGCGCCGGCATTCAGCTCTCCGGTACGGGTCTCGGCAGCGGACTGGATCTGCGGGCTGACGTATGTTTCCCGGATGAAGGAGACGGTCACCGTGCCGGTGATCTCGGCCTTTTCCAGCCGCAGGGTAAAGCTTTCGTTGCGGTCGGCGGGGGCATAGCTTTCACCCTGCGTCACCGCCGTGACTGCCATCCACTCGGTTAGCACCTGCTGCTCCCAGTTTTCCGGCAGGGCTGGAGGTTCTGCCACAGTCTGTTCGGTGCGCCGCCCGTCTGCCCCGGGCTTTTTTTGCGTCGGGCGGTCTTCCGGGGTGGAAGCAGCGGCGGAGACAGAGGCCGGGGCGGCGGTACTTGCCGGGGGTGCGGTCTCTGCCCCGCAGCCTGCCAGCAGCGCCGCCAGCAGAACTGCCGGTATCCAGCGGAACGCTTTGTGTTTCATGGTGGTTCTCCTGTGTTCTCAATAGTCGTGCCGGGGTCAATAATCCGGGCAGCGGATCAGCTGCAGCTGGGTCTTTCCCTCGGCAAAGGGGTTTTGCCCGTCGATCATGGTAAGGTTCAGGGTCTCGTTGAACAGGTCGTACTTCACCGCCGCCACAAAGGTGATGCCCGGCATCCCGTCTGCCGTCTCGCTGGTAGAGACACCCAGCACCATGCCCTCCGGCACCACGCCCAGATAGTCGGCGTAGCCCTGATAGAAAACGTTGTTGTCCTGCACGCCCATCTGGACGCAACCATTGCTTTCCACGTCCATCCAGTCAAACTGGTTGTCAGACATGTCGTTGAAGGCACCGACGGCCTCCGAGGGGATCTCCTGCCCGTTCCACTCTTCCGTCAGGGGAGCAAGTTCCAGCACAGAGCCATCCTCCTGATGCAGGTTCACCTTGCTGCCGCTGCGTTCCAGCGCCACGCCCTGATTCGCAATATAGATGGGGTCCTGACAGACCAGAGCATTTCCGGACATAAGGCAGCGCAGCACGTCCACGTACTCCACCACGCCGTCCTTGGTCAGCAGATAGACCACCGGGTGGAAGGACGCGCCCAGTTCTCCGATGCACACATCCACATACTCATTGTAGATGCCAAGGATGGGGTAGGTGCGGTCCTGTTCCAGCCGGATGCCGTAATCCGCGTCCCATGCGGCGGTCTCCGGCGTGCGGCGGAGGGTGATGGTGCCCTGCGTTCCTTCCAGCTGCACCGAAGCGCTGCCGTAGGTATCGGTCAGCACCGTCTGCGGCTGCGGGTCAGCAGCCTGCAGCGGGATCTCCACATCCAGCTCCCGCCAGCCGCTGCCGGCGGGGGAGCTGCACCCGCCCCGGAGCACCAGCCGGTTTTGTTCCGGCAGCAGCAGGCACAGGTCATCCAGCTGGTTGTTTTCCAGCGTGTTCATCCGCATGCTTGCCAGATTGCCGCCGCTGAGCAGACCCTCGTAGTAGCCGCCCTGCGCCATGTGCCGGTCAAAGGTCTGCATGGCCCCGCGCAGCATCTGCTGCTGCACGGCATCCGGGTCCAGCCCCATGCGCTGCAGCATTTCGGTCACGGAGACCTGCTTGCCGGTGGCAAAATCGAAGCACCAGCCCCGGGAATACCCCGGGTCGGTACCGCCGTCGTAGCGGAACATCACAAGGCTTACGCAGTCCCCGTACCAGTAGGCGTCCCAATTGATATAAGTATCATAAGTATCCGGGCTCCCCTCGTCCTGCTGGGGCTCGATCTCCGGGCTGTCCTCGTACTCTCGGAAGTCTGCCGCATACATGGCGGCAAGCTCATCGTTGAGATAGGCGGCGTCCGGACTGTCGCATTCCAGCTGCGGCACATGGACCGTCAGCTTCTGGGTGATGCCGTACTCGTCCCGGATGGTCTTTTCCAGCGTGAACTGCTCGGTGATGCGGTCTTTTTGTGCCGTCTGCACCGCCGTGTCTGCGGCGCTTTGGGAAGCTGCGCCGGAGCCTGCGGGGGCAGCGGGAGCCGCCGCGCCGCCGCAGCCGGTCAGCCAGAGAGCCGCCGCCAGCACCGCAGCGGCAAGGCGTTTGTATTTCATGGTCCTTCTCCTTGTTTTCTCAGCCGTAGCTGCGGGTCATCTGCAGCTGGGTCTCGCCCTCGGCAAAGGGGTTTTGCCCGGCGATCATGGTCATGGTCAGGTTCTCGTTGTACAGGTCGTTCTTGAACGCCGCCACAAATTCGAGTTCCTCATCGGCAGCGATGCCCATCACCACGCCCTCCGGCACCACGCCCAGATACGCGGCGTCGCCCCGATAGATGCGGCTGTTGTCCTGCACGCCCAGTTGAACGCTGCCGTCGCTGGTCAGGTCCATCCAGCTCCAGCCGTTTTCGGCTGTGTAGTTGTAGGAGCCGGTGACGGAATAGGGGATCTCCTGCGCGCTCCACTCTGCCGACAGGGGAGCCAGTTCCAGCACAGAGCCATCCGCCCGGCGCAGGTTCACCTCGCTGCCGCAGAGTTCCAGCGCCACGCCGTTGTTGGCAATGTAGATGGGGTCCTGGCAGACCATGGCATTGCCGAACATGAGGCAGCGCAGCACGTCCACATACTCCACCACGCCGTCTTTGGTCAGCAGATAGACCACCGGGCGGAAGAATCCGTCCTCCTGCTCCCCGATGCACACATCCACATACTCGTTATAAGCGCCAAGGATGGGGTAGCTGTGCTCCTGCTCCACCCAGACGTTGAGGTCTGTGCCCCACTGATCGGTCTTGGGCGCGGGGCGGAGGGTGATGGTTGCCTGCGTTCCCTCCAGCTGCACCTGCACACCATCGTAGGTATCGGTCAGCACCGGGGTGTCAGCGGGGGGCAGCGAGAGCTCCATATCCAGCTGCTGCCAGCCTTCTTCGCAGCTGTACTTACCCCGGAGCACCAGTTGATCCTGCTCCGGCAAAAGCAGGCACAGGTTTTCCAGTTCATTGTATTCCAGCGTATCCATCCGCATTTGCGAAAGCTCTCCGCCGAGACGCAGGCCCTCGTAATACGCGCCCTGCGCCATCTCCCGGTCAAAGGCCTGCATGGCCAGCCGCTGCACCTGCTCCTGCACGGTATCCGGGTCCAGACCCATGCGCTGAAGCATTTCAGCCACGGTGATCTGCTGGCCGGTGGCAAAATCGAAGCACCAGCCGCTGTAACGCCACGGGGCGGTGCCGCCGTAGCGGCTGCGCACCACCAGACTGACGCAGTCGCCGTACCACCAGTCATCCCAGTTCACACCGATCTGCGGAACCTCGCCGTCCGGCAGTTCGGCTTCTTCGTAGGTCTCATACTCCCGGAAATCTGCCGCATAGATGGCGTTCAGTTCATCGTTGATGTAGGCGGCATCCGGGCTGTCGCATTCCAGCTGCGGCACATGGACGGAAATGTACTGCACCGCGTCCTCCCCCCACACGCCCGAAACGTTCTTTTCCAGCGTGTACTGGTCAGTGATGCGGTCTGTCTGGGCGGCCTGCGTCACCGCGCTGGGGGTGCTTCGGCTGCTGTCGGAGCTTTGGTCGGCAGCGGCGCTGGGGCTGCTCTGGGTGCCGCCGCAGCCGGTCAGCAGCGCGGCAGCCAAAGCAAGGCTTACAAGGTGTTGGTATTTCATGGCGGGCTCCTTTTCTATGGTATGGTTCAGCCGTCTCCTATGCCTTGCCACTTGTCGATGATGTAGGCGGCCCAATAGGTCTTGTCGTTGATATCCACCACGGTGATGCCTACCTTATTCACCACCGGGTCGTCCTCATGAAGCCCCGGCACACCGCCGTAGTCCTTGATCAGTTCATCCACCAACTGCTGGAACTTGGCCTCGGTAGCGGGATAGAGACGATCCATGCTGTAAAGGTGCTTTCCTTCGTGGTCAAAATCCACGCCTACCCGGTACTGATTGAGCATACCGAAGATAGCCGTGGAGCCGGCACTGTAACCGGCTTCGTTCAGACCTTCCCACATCTTTGCGGAATAGTCGCCCTCCATCCGCAGCCTGAGCCCTTCGTCCGACGGGAACTCCGGGCTGCCATTATCCACAAACATCTGCACATCTGCCTGAATGGCGTGTTCCAGACCCTTGCTGTACTCGAACTTGATGTTCTCCACCTTTCGCCGGGCCAGCTCTGCGTTGAAAATGGTCAGGATCTTCTGCCCGTCCCGGATCACAGGGATCGGCGGCGAGGGAGGCGTTTCTGTGGCAGAGCCGGAACTTGTGGAGCCGGAGGAGCAGCTATCGTCACAGCCTGCCAGCGCCAGCATCACCGCCGATGCGCCGGAGAGCTTGAGGAAAGTCCGTCGGTCATATCGTTTCATGGGGGTGCTCCTTTCTACCGATAAAGCCCCAGGCACAGGGGGGCCGTGCCCGGGGCAAACAGGGGGTAAATGGGGATTGTTGTTTTTACGGCTTCACTTTGCCTTTGGCAGCTACTGCGATCCAGTATTTCACACCGCCATACTCGAACAACTGAATCGCAATCAGACTGGCCGATTTTAGATTGGTCTGATCAGTTTCGTCCAGCATCGACAAGTTATTTACCAGCAGGTCTACGGTTTCCGTGTAAACACATACCGGCATCATATTGCCTGTATCCTTATCAAAAGCTATGCCGATCGGGGCGCCAACATCAATATAGCCGGCTGCTGCCTTATCAAACGCTTCCGCGGCTTTCTCGTCATATGCCATTTCACCCTTTGCAATCTTCACCACAAGTTCAGCTGCGGGCTTCAGACCGTTCTCCAGTATGAGCGGTTCCTTCACCCCGGCTGCTGCGCGGTATTTGTTGATGGCTTCCAGCACCTTGGCTTCTTCGCCGGTAGTGGGTACTGCGGGCGTGGGAGGGGTGCTGCCGCAGGCGGCCAGTGCCATCATTGCAACGGCTGCGCCGGTAAGGGTGAGGAATTCGCGTCTGTTCAGTTCTTTCATGGGAATGCTCCTTTCAATACAGTATATTATAGATTACGGTTCGGGATTTGCGGGAAGTCCGTGCATCCCTGCCCCGGTTCAGTGCTGTGAATAGTTTACCATTACCGCCACCGCATAGGTCTTGCCCTTAATGGTGGGGCAGTAGAGCCCGATCATCCACTGCTCGGGATGCGGACTCACCAGTCCAGGCCCGGCCAGATACCGCACAAACTCCCTGACCTCGCTCTGACTATGAGGATACAGTTTCGTTAATTGCATACCGTCATGGGTGCTGTTAGAAACTCCCCCAGTCCCCCGATAGCTTCCGCTTCCATATTTTTTATCGATTTCCGCTATCATTTCAGACTCACGGTCTTTGTAGTCGTAGAATACATCATTAGGCAGGTTCCATCTGCGGTAATCCTCCTCGTCCATTTCAGGGTCATAGGTTTCAAAGGGGCTGGCTGTAAACTTTGCGAGGTCGGCAGCCTCCTGACAGTAGACCACAGACTTGCAGATATCAAGTTTGGGATTGGGGGCTACTTGTTTGTTGACTTCATACCAGACCTCGTTGATGGCTTTGAACAGGGCCAGCTCTTTGCTCTCAGAGGCCGGAGGTGCCGGAGGTGTGGAGGGCCCGCCGCCGCAGCCTGCCAGCGAGAGCGCCACAACGGCTGCGCCGGAGAGGGTGAGGAATTCGCGTCTGTTCAGTTCTTTCATGGGGTGCTCCTTTCTGTTTGTCCCCCCTGCTTTTTAGGGGGCTCTGGTTTGGGTATTCTCTGCACTTGCAGTCCGCTCCATCTTATGCTATCCTTATGAATAGAATCCGCAGATGCCTGTTGACGCGTTTTGTGCACAGCGACAGGCTTTCTGCACCGGCGCGGGACCTCTTCTGTTTGTACTGTATCATACCCGGGAAAAAATTGCCCCCTCAGAAAAGCCGTTTTTGGGGGGCTATTCCAAAAAATTTTTTTGGGTTTTGGGCTTCCCCCTCAAAAAATCCCCCCAAAAAGCCCAAAATTGGGGGGATTTTGGGGTGGTTTCCCACCAAAACAGGCAGCTGCAGCCCTGCCTGTGCCGGCTTTCCCCCTCTGGCTGCAATGTGCGGAAAGGAGTCATGAAAAATGGAACGAAGGACATTTTTAAAGCTTGCGGCGCTTGTCCCCGGTCTGGCTCTTGCGGGCTGCGGCGGCAGCAAGACCCTGCTTTCTCCCAAGGACCCCACCATGCTCAGCATCTGGCATGTGTACGGCGAACAGGCGGACTCGCCCATGAACCGCCTGCTGACCGAGTTCAACGACACGGTGGGCAGAGAGAAGGGCATCCTGCTCAACGTGACCAACATGACCAACAGTGCCGCCATCGGCGGCCAGCTGCAGGACGCCAAGGCTGGCAAGCCCGGCGCGCTGGCCCTGCCGGACCTGTTCTCGGCCCACCCCGCGGACGCCAGCGCTCTGGGCATTGAGAACCTTGTGGACTGGAACGACTGGTTCACCGCCGAGGACATGGCGGCCTATGTGCCCGGCTTTGTGCAGGACGGCATCATTGAGGGGCGGCAGGTGGTGTTCCCGGTGTCCAAATCCACCCAGCTCATCTTTTTGAACGGCTCCCAGTACGCCCGGTTTGCGGCGGACACCGGGGCGCAGCTTTCCACCCTTGCCACATGGGACGGCTTTTTTGAAATGGCGGGTGCCTACCGGCAGTGGTCGCAGGGCAAGCCCTTCTGCGCGCTGGATTACCCCCTGCGTCTGGTGGAGCTGAACGCGCTGGAGCAGGGCAGTGGCGAGCTGTACAAGGGCAGCTGGTACGATCTGACCAACGAGGCCTTCCGCGCTTCGTGGATGGAGTTTGCCCGGGCGCTGGTGCAGGGCGATATTCTGGTGTCGGACCTGTACTCCAACACGCAGGTGATGACCGGCGAGACGCTGGCGGGCCTTGGCAGCTCTGCGGCCATCCTTTATTACAATGATTTCGTCACCTACCCGGACAACACCACCGAGCCCACCGACCTGTTGCTGGCTCCCCTGCCCCACGCCGCAGGCACCGCCACGCCCCTGATGCCGCAGGCCGGTGTGGGTCTGTGCGCCTTCAAGACCACCGAGCAGAAGGCCGAAGCCGCCGCCGTGTTCCTGCGCTGGCTCACCGAACAGCAGCGCAATCTGGAATTTGCCGCCGACACCGGATATATGCCGGTGTCCAGCGCCGCCTTTGATGCCATTGCGGACTATCCGTTTGAGCAGCAGAGCTATCAGCGGCTGTACGACGTCTACAACGAAATGCGCATCCAGAACACCCCCCTGTCCGAACCGGGCATCGTGGGGTATCACGCCAAGGCCAAAACCTTGTACGACAGCCTGCGCCAGCGCCAGAAGGACTACCCCCAGCGCCTTGCGGACGGCGAAACGCTGGAAGCCCTTGCCGAGGAAACATGGCAGCTGCTGTGTGACAATGCCTGAGCCTGCCGCTCAGCCGGAAAGGAGGGACTTTGATGCACTTTGTTGACCGGCACCGTGAAAAGATCCGCCAAAGCCCCATGAGCAGCCGGCTGCTGTGGGCCTGCCTACTGCTGGTGGTGCTGCTGGTGTTGACCTTTGGTGCGGCGCTGTTCCTGTTTGCCAGCCTGCACAACACCAAAAAGGACATCAGCCGCAGTCTGCAGATCCAGTTTTCGGTGTTCCAGAACGATATGGAGCGCTATTTTGACCAGCTGGCGGTCATGGGCGTGAACCTGTCCGAGGACATGAGCGCAGAGGTGGACAAGGAGCTTGCCCTGCGGCAGATGTCCTTTGCCCAGCTGAACGACTCCCCCGAGGTGCTGAACGCGCTGGAAGAGAAAATGATCGAGCCGCTGTGCCGCCGTCTGCGCCAGACCGGCTGTTCCGGCGCTTTTGTGCTGCTGGATGCCACCATCAACACCCGCATGGAGGGAGCAGAGCATTCCCGCGCCGGGCTGTATGTGCAGAAAAGCGGTGCCGACACCCCCACCGTGCCCCTGCTGCTGTACCGGGGCAGTGCACAGGTGGGCAAGGCCCGCAGCGTGATGCCCCACCGCAAGTGGCGCATGGAGTTCCAGACCGACCAGTTCCCGGACTACGACCGCTGGATGACCCCCGGCAGCACCCCGCTGTACCAGTCTTACACGCTGACCGAGCGGTTCGAGCTGCCCGGCACTTCGGAGGAGGTGCAGTTGTTTTTGCTGCCCCTGCGGGGGCGGGACGGCACGATGTACGGGCTGTGCGGCTTTGAGATCAGCGAGAGCTACTTCAAGCAGAACTTTGCCCAGCCCACCGGCTTTGACCGCCTGATCTGCCTGCTTGCCCCGGCGGGGGACAGCCTAGCCGCCGATGCCGCCCTCAGCAGCGGCACCACCGACGGCTACTACCATGCCCCCCGGAACACGCTGGTGCTGCGCAGCATGGGCGGCGGGCTGACCCAGTTGACCGGCCCCGACAGCGCCTATGCGGGCATCTCCCAGCTGTGCCGCCTGAGCGAGAGCCAGTCCTACCGGCTGGCGGTGTGCATTCCCATGGCAGACTACCGGAGACTGGTCTTTTCCGGCAATCTGCAGATGCTGCTCATCGGCCTGTTCATCGCCTTTTTCGTGGTGTTCTGCTGCATGAACTTCCACCGGCGCATCCTCTCGCCTGCGTTCCGGCAGTTCGAGGAAGACCGGCGGGAGTCTCGGCGGCGGATGGACGAGCTGCAGCTGGAACGCCAACAGATGCAGACTGAGCTGTCCCGGCTGGCGGACGTGTGCCGCAACGAGTCGGTGCCCGATGCCTTCCAGACCTTTGTGGCGGGCATTCCCACCCTGACCAAGACCGAACGCCGCATCTTTGACGGCTACGCCGCCGGGCTGCGCACCCGGGAGATCGTGGAGCAGCTGGACATCAAGGACAGCACCCTGCGCTTCCACAACAAGAACATCTACGAAAAACTGGGGGTCAGCTCCCTCAAGCAGCTGCAGCAGTTCGTGGCGATCCTGAACTCCGGCAGCGGCAGCGCCCCGGACGAAAAGTGACCCAGCAAGCAATGTTTTCGTCTATACAAAAACACTTTTTGCGTTGCAAAACGCTTGTTGGGGAACACCCCAAACCCCTTTGATCTGCATTTTCAATGCAGGCTGCGCCTCCCTGCAGGATGCTTTTGAGGATGTCAATCGGCACATCCTACGAAAAAGCCTGTACCTTTTTGGCGTAAGGGTCAATAGAAGAATTTGATGGTTCATGGTACAATAGCAGACGTTGCGTGTTGTGCGGTTTGCACACGAACATAGTGAAAAGGAGCTGCTGAACGTGGATACGATCTATCTGCTGCCCGGTGAGGAACGCTG
>ERZ773187.1032-NODE-1032-length-22994-cov-11.226906_pt1 | contig 22994 bp, 26 predicted proteins | sample MGYA00511242_ERZ773187 | MGnify/ENA primary metagenome ERZ773187 (study PRJEB29015, sample SAMEA2737744) | human gut metagenome | biome: human gut; feature: human-associated habitat; material: faeces | place: China | collected 2012 ... | reverse complement strand
GGTCACTTTCAGCAGAGTGGCAATTTTACATTATTTATCCTCTACTTGTAATAGCAATCAAGAAGTTACGGATTCCTGTTGGCATCGCGTTATCTACTATATTCGCTATATCGCTTGCAGTTACACTTATGCGTGTAACTGGAACCAGAGAGGATATCTTCTATCTTCTGCCTACAAGGGCATGGGAAATGTTAGCAGGTGGCCTTGTATACATGGCATCTGTGCGTTACAAACTTCCAGAATGGTTAAAGAATTGCGATGGTTACGGCATAGCTCTAATTGTCGTTGCTGTTGTGATGCTGCATAGCAATGGTTACTGGCCAAGTTACTCAACTTTCGCCCCCGTTATAGGCGCTGCGATAGTTCTTCTGGCTAATGACCAGAACTCCGTTTTTACATCAAACAGGATTGCTCAGTGGGCTGGTAAAATTTCTTACTCAGTTTATTTGTGGCACTGGCCTGTTGTTGTCGTCATGAAATACTATGATATTGAGTTTAACGCTATCAATATTTCTCTTGGTGTGATTGCATCTTTCGCGCTTGGTGATATTTCTTATAAGGCCATTGAAAACACACTAAGAAAAAAATCCAAACTCAAAATTAACCTGTCTTTATTTGCAGTCGTGCTTGCTGTCAGTTTTTTCGTGATGTTTACTAAAGGTGTTAGCTTTAGATTTTCAAACGATTTAAAACAAGTTGTTGAGTATCGAATGGATAACTCACCCTGGAGGCCTGATACTTGTTTCTTAAATCCAGAACAGGATTATTCCGCATTCTCTAAATGCCAGGACAAGATGACCGGGAAATCTTTCGTTGTATGGGGAGACTCTCACGCAGCGCATCTTATGCCTGGGCTGAGATCTGTTTTCGGTAACTCGCTGAATATCACGCAAAGAAATGCCAGCCTATGCCCACCACTCATTGGGCCTGAGATAAAAGGTCGTCCGCACTGTAAAACAATTAACGATATGGTTGCCAAAGAGATTGCAACCAACAAACCAAATACGGTGTTAATTTCTGCACTTTGGTCTGTTTATCCTATGCGCAACTTCCTACCTGAAACGATAAAGTTTCTCAAGGATAGTGGCGTAAATAATATTATAGTTGTTGGTCCTTTCCCTGTCTGGAAGAGAACCATGATTGACACTATAGAGGAAGTGGGGGTAAATGCGGGGAGAACTGTTCCTTGGGGGATGACAGATGACACAAGAAACCTAAGGGATAACGATAAATATCTACGGAAATTGTCGAAAGATAATAATATAAAATATATATCACCGCTTGATGCAATATGTACGGATAGTTATTGCAAAGCAATAATAGGTCATAAAACAGCCTTCCCTGTGCAATATGATAATGCTCATTTGACGCCAGAGGGGTCAAGGTGGTTTGTTGAAGAAGTAGAAAAACAAATTTCAAAATAAATAAGAGGGGCTTAGCCCCTCTTTTTTTACACCACACTAAGCCAACTAGTTCCATTAGCAGCAACAGGTCCAACCCCTCCAGCAAGGCTTGAGTTAGTGTTATAACAGTGATTACCCCTCACAGCTGTCGCGTTCGCGACATCAGCAAAGAGACCAAATCCTTTTACTGACCAGGTAACACCTGAAACAGCAGTTGATGGGATGCATGAGTTGGCATACTCCATGTGCCCTGAAATATTTACCACTCCCGTAGTCGTCGTAAATACTTCACCTGTTTTTGAAGAGACAACATTACCGGCACAAATAACGGAGAATCCGCTCAATAGACTAACAAGCTTATCAGGGTTGGAGTAAAAACCTCCAATAAACTCTAAGGCGGGCGTTGTTGCATCGTAGTTAACGCCCGTGCTCAATAAAGTAAATCCATTCGTCTGAACAAGCTTATCAAAAATAACCCGTTCAATCTTTCCGCTAGATTTGCGTACTACCGCCTGGTTTGATGCAGCATCGATAACACCAGACAGAGTCATTGTGTTTACCTGTCCACGCGTTATCCGAATACCATTAGCGTCTGCCACCGATGCCGCAAGAAGCGTTTTGTCGAAATTCACTTTAAGATTGTCGATTCTGCTGTTATCTGATCCAGCACCATCACCACCAACTTCCAGGAAGTAAGCAACATCACGAGGGCACCGGCATTCAAGATTATAAAGTCGCACTGCCGAACTTCCAGCTGACCCAGTTGTAACCGAGATGACAGGCACCGTTGCAGAGGAATAATTAGCTGACAGGGCGCCAATTAATGCATTATCTACAGTGACGGTTCCGGTCCCTACCGTCTTAAATTCAATGGTTCGGTACCCTGCGCCAGCAATTCCACCGACATTATCGATATTCAGTGTTTTCACGCCGGTTTGAGACAGGTTCGGTCCATCTGTCCACATTCTGATTACACTATGCTGATAGCTACCGTAAACGCCGTCGACGCTCAGGTGACGAACAGGGGTTGTGCTGTTTCCTGCAACCTTAACTGCGCATAACGAGTTAATGCCATAAATGCCCTTAACGTCGATATGATTGAATGTTCCGCGCAGACCCAGATCGTAATCAAGATAGTCTCCACCAGTCATGGCGAACATGTCATCGCCAGTCGTACCGTACAGATCCCTTACGTAGGCATAATCAATAGGAGGCTGTAGATGCAAACCATCAGAGTTGTTATTAAAACGAAGCCCTTGAGCATCAAGATATTGAACGTTGGCAACAAGATATGAATATTTAATTGCCCCTTTAATCTCAAGTCCGCCACCTAATTTAACCCGAGCGACTGATGCTATGCAGATGCAATGCATTTCCAGCCCGTTCGCCGCCCCTCCGGTCGAATAGTTGTAGTCAACGGTCCCGCCACCCCAGATCCCAATATAATCTGAACGGTTACCTAGATCGGATGTGTTTGAAGCAAACCCTCCAGACACAGTCCTGTTTGACAGAACATATGCCCATTTCTCACTTACAAACACTGGCTTCAGATTGCCTGAAGCTCCTGAAACCGTAACCCCGGCCTTAATCTCGATGTCGGTGTTATTAGGAACTGTGATTGGCCCGTTAACAAAAACAGTACCCTGATCTGCAAACACGATTCTCGTAATGGTGGACTTACCGGAAAGGTCGTTCAGCATGTTCTGCAAATTCGTCGTGTTTACAGCGGCGGTGTTAGTCGTCAGAACGCCGTAATCACTGGCATAGTAAATGCGATCGAGCTTATCTTTCACTGTTTGCTGGACCGAATACGCCCCTTTGTTTTTATATCCGACCATACCGGCACCTGATGAAGATGCCAGTGCTGCACGAAGAGAGGCATCGCCGACACCAATCCATGCACCAGGGCCAACGCCACCAGTACTCGCCGGAGTTGAGTTTTCGGGAACTACTTTAGGACCACCTGCAAATGAACCGGTCCATTTGTAGTATTCCCCATCAGCTGTATTCAGCAGAACTTCGTTCGGGTTGTTTATAGTTGCGCCAGTGGTAAACGTTTTGCCAGTGAGGATCACATAGCCGAACGCTGCCATTGCCTGCTGGGCAAGGTAATTAATGCCTTCAATAGTGTAGTGCTTCTGACCGAAGCGATCGGTATAGGTCCACCCCATAGACGTGACAAATTCATCAATTTTCCCTGCATTAAACTTAAGGTCGATAGGTGATTCACTTGGTACAGGCAGGTTGGTAGGTGTAGTAGCCATATTTATTCCATAAAAAACCCGGCGCGAGGCCGGGTGTTGTTTGTTGGGATGGGGCTTATTCGTAGATGGCGTCGCTGTATTCTGCGACTGTTAGTGAAACAGTGTTATCTGTGTTTGGTTTGATGCTGTTCACCGTCCATAGCTGACTATTCAGCTCTTCCACTGTCGCAATGAGGTAGCGCGACGGGAGCTGTACAGTGTCTCCATTCCATATATTGAGCTGAATGTCGGGTATTGCCGCGGTGAATCCGTACTTCGTGTCGCTACGGGCGGTGGCCGGATAGCGCGGAGTTGGGTTACCCAGGCTGTCGGTAACCAGCACATACATCGAGCCGTTAAACGTGATCGGCTCGCTGGTATCAAAGTTATTCCAGGAGCGTCCGGTGATGTAACCCTGCTGCTGGTTGCTGTCGTAGATGTCAGGCATCTGTATGACGCTGCCGACCTGGATAATGCCGTCCTCAAACACTTTGGCGTTCATCTTCACCCGGGAGTAAATCAGACGTTTCGTTTCGCGCAGCGCGCGCTCCCGAGCCTGGTACTCATTACGGAAACCGACGATCTCCAGCTTGTTAGGGTTCTCAGCTTCCTGCTCGACGATGGCGCCGTTCAGCACGCGGTAGTTGATGTACGTCTTGTTGTTCGTGGTCGGGTGGACGTATGACACCTGCACACCGTCATAACCACCAGGCAACGTGGCTTCGTACGTCATTTTGTACTCGTCCGTCTTCATGTTGGCCCGGTTGAATACCGCCGCCGGGTAGTCAACCTTCTGATCCCGGGTGAATGTCAGCACGCCGTCGTCCCAGTACGCCACAACAGACGCCGCATTGCAGATGGCCTGCACGCGGTCGCCGAGAGAGTCGTTCTCGTCGTCAAACGTGTAGTCGAAGTAACCCAGCCGTTCATCAGGCAGGCTTTCGGCGATTGAGTACAGCCCGTACAGGTCGATGCTGCTTACCGGCTGTTCACCCATAATCAACCAGGTATGCGCCACCGCATCAGCGAACGAGCGCGACGGACGCAGAGTGTAATCCACTGCCTGCGTGTCCAAGTCGTAAGTGATGGTGTGGCGCGTCACCAGCGCGTTATATTTGCGCTCACGGCTGCCCAGAGCGTTCTCTGTCGCCCTCACCTTCACCCGCACCAGCGTGTCGGTCGGGTGGACGACATTCGTACGGATGTTAATGCTGTGGATCTCTTCGACCTTCAGCAGTGACGCGTCACCGGAGTTATCCGTGCGCTGGAAGCTGACCGCGTATTTCCCGAAACCGCCGGACGGTGTGATTTTGTCAGTGCGATAAAATACCTCACTCGTCGACTGGTGCGGCGTCGTCTGCCGGTACGTAAACGTCTGCTGCGTTCCCGGCACCTGGTTGTAGTCGTCGTCGATTTTCCAGATGACAACCTTCCAGTTGGTCTCTTTCTTCCCGCCGAGGCTGGACTGAGTATGCAGCCACAGCTGCGTTGACTCGACCGGGGAAAAGAACGGCCCAACCACCAGCGCCTCGTTATCGTTGAGGACGAATTTCGTGGTGTTGATCGTGGCATTCGCCGGGATGTCCTGCGGACCCTCCAGCTGGTTCATCGTAAACGTGTACCAGCGCACCGGGTTAACAACCGCGCCGTCGTTTGTTTCAACGGCGGAGATCAGCGTGCCGGAGAATGTAGCATCGGTAGTAACGGTTCCGGAGGCCGTGCTGTACGTCACGTTGATGGTGAAAGTCACCGCGTGCGGCAGCACCAGCCCCATGAAATAGTCAAACTCAGACTGCTTGACGATTTTCATCGCTATCTGTCCGCCGGAATACGTTCCGCTGACAACCGTGTTAGCCGTCGCTGTTTCCACCGGGAAGTCGCTGGCCTCGTTCTGTCCGGGAACCTCCTGCCCGTCAACGTCATCGAATCCGTATCCCTCGACGATCTGCGGGATTATTTCGCCAGGCTGGAAGAACTGGAACTCCGCACCGGCCAGAGAGCCCAGGCTGGATTCTGAGTAGCGCACGGACTCGTAGTCGTATTTGCCGATCCCGATGCACATCCACTCTGTAACGTACTTCAGGCCGCCGTCGGTGGACGTCTGGTGCACGTATTCAAATACTGATTCCTGGATCAGGTCCGGGAAAGAGCGAATCTGCCCGTAGATGTCCGGTTTGGCTTTGTAGACGCGCGCGGTGTTTGTCTGACCGGTCAGGCTATTGTTAGGCGAGTCGACGGTATTACCGCCGTTGTTCGCGATTGCCGGCTTCGGCGCCAGGAACGAAAACACCTGGCCCACCACTTTAAAGATCGGGCTCAGGATGTCGCCGACAATACCCTTTGGCTGGTCGAATATCTGGATGTGGTCCAGCTCGCTCAGTTCAAACGCCAGTTCATCATCGTCGCCCAGCTTTACGCCGTTGCGGATGATCAGCAGGTCGCGGTGGAAAGTAGCGTCATTGGCCGCCAGCCAGTCATAAAAAAGGGTGCCGTTTGGCACCCTGCAACGCAGCTTAGGCGTTCCTGGAAAATTCGATATCTCTACCAGCGCCATAAGAAAAATACTCCACTTTGGTGAATGCCCGCTGAATGACCAGCAACGAGTCCATGCGCACGCTTCCATTCTCGCCTCGCGAGTGCAGCGCCTGCCTGTTAAGCACCAGCCCAACGTGTGCCGGCTGCGCGCCGCGGTACCCGACAAATATCCCGCCCTCTACTGGCTTATCCACCGGGCGCCAGAAAACGACATCACCCTCATAGCAGGTGAAGAAGTCGGCCCCGGCTTCGTAATCCGGTGTCTGGTGAAGCTCAATCCCGAGAACGTGTCGGTAATACAGCACCACCAGCCCCCAGCAATCCACCTTTTCGAACGAACACGCCCGGTTTGCCCACGGCACGCCGATCATCCTGCTGATAAAATCAGAGGTACTGCAAGCCGGTGTACTCGACTGGATCATAAAGGCGACCAATATTGTTATTCAGAGGGTTGGTGACGGAGAGCGTGACCGATGCGGCGTCGGCATCAATATCCACCGTCTTGACGTAAAGCTGCCACGACTTAATCGGCACCGACACATCGCCGCTGTCGAAGATCTGTCGGGTGGCCGTGATGGCAGTCAGCCTGGACGCACCCTTCCACTGCTTCATCAGCGCTTTGATATCCGAAGACAGCCGCCCTAATTTCACCGTCGCGTCGATTACCGGCGTGCCGCTCTGCTGGCTCTCTTCGATTGCAAAGCGCGCTGGCGTGTACGTCTGGCCGCCGAGCGTCTTCGGGAAGAACTGCTTATCGACCAGGCGGACGTAACCGAATGATGGATGGTAGAACGTGATGGTGTCGTACAGGCCGCGCGTTGGGCGCTGCTGCTTATACTCCCTGAAGCTCGGCATTACGGCACCCTCGGCAGTGATTCCGGATCGCGTCCGTCCGGATAGCCAGTCACCACGATATCAAGCACTGAAGGCCATGGCGGCGGCAACTCAACAATCACGTCGTCGAATTCGTCGTCAGCGTTGTACAGATGGTTGGCAATAACGGTTCCTGTCCATGTCACCACTCCGCCGTCGATACTGGTTTGCACCGGCATCTGCGTGAAGTGAAGCTCCTGCAATTGCAGGCCACTGCCGCCCAGATTGATATTCATCCGGAACCAGTTCAGGCCCCGGTTGAGATAGTTCGGGCTGCGCAGCCACTGCTGGAAAGCGCGCTCCTGCGCCAGAGTGAAGATCCACGTCAGTGACCAGGTCACTTTCAGGTCGTCGGTTTGATTCTCGAAGATAGCCGGGCCGACCGCTGGCTGATCGGTCTGAAAACCGGTATCGAGAGTCATGTTTTTGCTGGCTTTCTGCGCCAGCGGCAGCCAGTCGGGATAGTCGATAATTGGCATCTAAACTCCAGGCATTAAAAAACCCGCCGAAGCGGGTTTAATCTATGGCAGTTGGTCGTCTCGGAGCTTCAAAAATTTTAATGTTAAATTCTTGAATAGAGCCGTTACTCTTAAACTCAAGTGTCTCACCAGCAGGAATAACACCGGCAATGTAAGTTCCATCTGTTAGCAAAAACTCAAAATTAACAGCCCGGTTAGCTGAGTATTTGACAACCTTCCCGCTTTCAAGTGGCATACTTTTTGATTCGCCTGGCAAAATACTATCCATGTTCCCTCTCAATTTTGACCACGTGGTGTTCTTTTGGCATTGAAATTACTTGTTATGCCCTGAGAAATTGGACCACCATTATTTAGATCAGCAATGATGGCATCCACGGTTATTGTACCATCTCCACTGCTCGTAGCCTGAGCATCAAATGTGGCTCCCGTCATATTCTGAACGTTGATTATGACGTTCACACCTCCCCCAGAGGTCATATCCTTATTGCTGATCACCTTACCGTTGTCGCCCGGTATCATGTACTGCTTACCGGTACTGGCCTGGTAAATCTCCGGCTTCCCTCGCTCACCGACCTGATACATGCTTCCCGCTGACACAGGTCCGCCATTGTATCTGGCCCCAGCCAAAGCCAGCCCTTGAGCAAGCCCAACGGTAGATGCAATACCAGCCATCGCAGGTGCTGAGTTAGCGCCAAAGGATGCCAGACTGGCCAGCGCTGCAGCTGGAGCCCATGCGGCCGCCGTCGTTGTAGCCATACCGACAGAAGCGGCGGTAGAAGCTGCGCCCAATGTCTGCCCTATAATGAAGTTTTTGAGAGCCTCAACTCCAACCTGGACTAGCGCATTTACCACGCTATTCAGCATCGTGTTACCGAGTGAGCGCATAGCATCCTGCGCTGACATCGTTCCGGTGATCAGCCCGGTTAACGCATTAGATGCATTACCTGAAAACGCATCTACTGCACTTGTCAGCATTTCATAACCAAGACCTTGTTGACTGAGCAATTGCCACTGAGCGGCTGTCATCTGCTCATTGAACTGGTTTTCCTGCGCAGTCTTCAAGGCAAGGTACTGGGCATCGGTAGCTGCCTTTGCAGCAACGAACTGATCGTAATTTATTTTCCCTTTTTGGTAACTTTGCTGGAGTATCGCCTGTTCCTGCTGCTGATATTGCTGCATCAGGGCTAACTTCTGGTTATTTTCGTTCACCAGTTGCTGTACCGGGTCAACTTCGGCTCGGGCAGAAGCTACCGGATTGACTGTGGCCTGGGCGTTAATCTTGGCGAGGTTATTCTGGTGCTCGAGCGCCATTTTCTCCGTGGCAGCGTTATATTCCTTGAGGTCTATTTTCCCAGCGTTCAGTGCGGCCTTCAGATTTTGCATGGATTCGGCGTAGGATTTATTCTCCGCCTGCAAAGGCATTGCCTTAAGTGCTTCCGTAACCCCTTTGGCTGCCGCTGATGCATCCCATGCTTTTGCTGCATATTCACCGGCCTTTTTGATTTGCTCCTGGGTTGCAGAATTTCCCAGTGACTGCTGAGCACGTAATATGGCCTGCTCTCTGCTTAGCTCCTCCGTTGAATCAGCTGCCAATTCTGACTGCTGACGCAAATTTTCAAGCTTATTTGCAATTGATTCGGACTGCGCCTCAGTTTTCTTGCCAGTTTTATTGCTTTCCTTTCTCGCCTCGGTTACTCGGTACGTCTCCGCATATTCATCCTGAAGAGTCTTGATGCGTTTCGGATCCGTAACCCCAGCGTCGGCAGCATCATACTGAGCCTGAAGCCTTGCTCTTGCCTCTCCTTCCAGTTTGGCTAGAGCGAGCCTGCGCTCAGAGTTTTTTACCAGCTTTGATGTTGCTGCATCGTCTCCGCTTGTATCGGTCTTGAACCCTTGGTTATTCTTAGCATCACTTGCTGCTTTAGCTCTGATGTGAGCAATTTCACCTTCGACCTGCTTTAACTGAACGGCGGCCTGCGCACGACGAGCCTGGAATACTGAGTCTGTCTCATACCAGCGCTGACCATCTTTAAGCTCGGAGTTTAATTCTTGCTGTAGCTTGATAAGCTTCGGCATTCTGGAAGAATCACCGACATTTTTATTGTAGTAATTAAGGTTATCAGCAACACTTTGCATCAACCCCGCCAGGGTCGAGGTCAAGCCAATCGCCTGATTGATGTCGTTAATGGCGTTTTTAAATGCTACGTCCAGACTATTTTTCGCCCTGTCGATATTGACAGGCATCTTGTCGAACTCTTCGTTAACAGACTGGGATTGTTTTTGAATAGCGTTAAGGGCATCTTCAGCCGTTAACTTGCCCTCCAGCATTCTCTTGCGGAGATCACCAATCGATATTCCAAGTCCAGACGCAATCTGGCGAGCAAGCTCTGGCATTTGCTCAAGGATGGAGTTGAACTCTTCGGCTCGTACAGTGCCGCCGGCGATTGACTGCCCGAACTGGCGAAGTGCGTTAGCCATTTCCTCAGAGGATGAACCGCCTATGGTGCCTATCTTTTGAAGCGTAGAAGTAAGACCAAGGATCTGGGAGTTTGTTGCTCCTGCGCTTTTTAATGCTGTGGTCAGTGATTCCCACAAACGCTCTGTTTCAGAAAGGCTGTTACCTGTTTGTGATGCAATAGCTGAAAGAGCTGACATAGTCTCTTTCGCTGTATCAATACTTGGGCTGAGCCTGGTGATTCTGGCCTGCAAGGTAGCCATTTCATCACCAATCGCAATCAGCCTTTTGGCCGTCTCGATGGTGAAAGCTGCGGCAATAGCCACTCCTACTTTATTAAGCGCTCCCTCAAAGCGGCTAACCGACCCGGATGCTCGGTCGAAATTGGAGCCCATTTTATCAAGCCGATCGTTTACTTTACGCTGTGCCTCAATAAGCTCTGCTACGTCCATTTGGACTTGATAAACAATATTCCCAACCTGTTCACTGTTGGCCATGCTTTTCTCCGGGCATAAAAAAACCCGCCGGAGCGGGTTATTCTCACTGACAGGCCTTTCGGCCTATGTAATCTGCTATTGAGCCTTCAACTATATTCGCCATTCTTGAATCAGATTTTGATGACTTCATTTGCTCAAGAGACTCACCCTCACCTAAATATTTCACGGTCCATGATGAGCAATCATAAAGGCGCTTTGTAAAAATGGTCCCAGAAGGTCCCACTCTTTTTGTGACTATGGTCGCCATACTTCCATTAATGTCTTTATCGAGGACTGTATAAGTGGCTTTGGTATCGGTTGGAATTCTCATTTCTTCCGTCGCGACGACGCCAAAAGAAACCACTGCAAGCAATGCTAAAGTTAACTTCTTCATATCCATATTCCCCATTAGTAAAAGTTGAAACATCCTACCCCGGAACATCACAGTTGCAACGGAAAAGGATGATTTATTGTTCTCAGGGTATCGTTGTATAGAAGGTCGGTTACTTCTTTTTCGCATTCTCGCGTCGAACTGCCTGTTTAGCCAGATATTCGTCGGCGATGCTGTCGTACTCTTCGCGAGTGAACCCTTTCTGCTCAGGGTATTTCGCCGCTAGCAGCATCTGAAATTCGGTCATAGTTAGCTTGGACGCTTCATCACGACTCATGCCAAAGTGGCTACGCGCCGCGCTGATGTAGTCGAAGGCTTTAAATTCAGTGGTTCGCTCGCCTGTTTCGTGGCGCTGCAACTGGCGAACCTTTGCTTTGCCAACGATACCGTGCTGCATGAGGTGCTGAGCCAGCACGATGATGTCGTTCTTCGGCATCTTTCCAGGTCGGTATACAACGCAATGTCGCCACCCTTTCCATTCGCCGATCATGGACGTCAAGTCTTCATCGCAGCACGCCTGTAACACCTGCATGCACGTGGATAAAAGCTTCTCAGCGGCACGGTTGAAAGAGGGGGATAACCATTCAGGAAATCGTCCAAAAGTGCTCGAGCACGCTTCAGTGAGCTGAGAAACCTCAATGCCGTGGATGATGGCGTACGCCTGCACAATCTCTTCCGGAGTGCCGATCCTCGTCATGGCCTCAAATGAAGGTCGGAGCAGGTAATCTTTTCCGCCTTCGCGACTGTCGCTGACGGAGATTTCGCCAATATCGGTTAAAACGGTCATAGTCATTCCAGTAAACGGTCATTATCAAGGGCAGCACGCCGCCCTTTGGAATGTCCGTTAGGTAACGGTAACCGTATGCACGGCCACAAAGTTTCCGTCTTCGGTGTTGATGATGATCTGCGCGCTACCGGTGGCGACGCGCGTCACGGTGACGGTGTTTCCGGAGACAGTGGCCGTTGCTTTGGTCGCATCGGTAGTCGCTACAGTGAAGTCTTTATTGGTTGCCCCGGTTGGAGCGATATTCACCGTGAAGGTGCTGGTACCGCCCGCGGCGCCAGTGCTGGTTGCCGGAGATACGGTCACGCCAGTCACCGCTACGGCGGTCACTTCGTTAACTTCGATCGTACTCGCGTCACCGACTTTGAACTCGGTACTAAATGTTACGATGTCATTTGTACCCCCGTCAGAGCTCAGCGCCGTAATGTTCATGTAGCCGACGAATTCTACCGGGCCGTAGTCCATGCGTACCCAGATTCCGGGCTGGCGCTTAGCCTTCAGCTCATCAGCGAAATACTTGATGAACTTGCCGACACCGTACTGATCCAGTTTGTCCTTCTTGCGCACCTCACCCTCGAAGCTCAGGGTGAAGTCACTGTTGGTGATGATGGTCTCGACATAACCGCCGCCGTCATCCGCATCAGAGGTAACCGAGTTCGGGTTGAAGTCGAAGCCTTTCGACGTACCAGCGGCCAGCGCCATCCACTCACCTTCGAGTGGCTTGACGTCCGGGCAGCCATCGGCGACTTCCAGCACGACCGCACCGCCGAACAGGCGCTCGTTCGAGTTCTGGCAATTAGCCATGTGAAACTCCTCTTTGACGTATAAAAGAAAACCCGCCGGAGCGGGTTATTTGGTTGGGATGGCTATTCGCCGTAAGTGCAGGCGAACTGGAGTCGGAAGACTATTCGCCCTTCTTCTGTGAGCACCGGCGCGGGAATTGCGCCCATGTTCTGGATGTAGCCGACACACTCGTCAGTCATGGGGTTGGCCTGGACGTAATCAAGGATTGACTGAGCCGCCGTTGCTGCCGCCTGGTTTTTGTCCTTTGCGCCAATCACATCGACCAGGACATAGTTATCGTTCCCGAGGTCATTTCTGATGGGAGTTCCGCCATTTGGTCTGAACACCATAATCGCTTTCGAAAGGTCTTTCGGGTCGTTGAAATAAAGAAGCTGAACCAGGAAACCGGTAGTAAGACCGGCATCGCCAAACATGTTCCTGACTCGCTGATACATAGGAGGATTCATAGAGACATTTCCTTGGCGATCACAGCATCAATCTGTCGCTGCGTGTCTTCAAACCCTTTGGTTAAAAACTCCTTCCTGGCCGTCGCCCGGCGGAATTTCTGAGGTACGCTTGGATCATGGACGTATGCAGCATAGTTAGCTGAATAACCAACCCGGCCTGTCACGCGATTGCCATTTACAGTAATCTCGCGAAACTGGCTATTTATGAGGGTTGATGTATCGATCGGGGTGTAGAGCGCCGCCTGAGATCCGCCGATAATCAAAGCTGATTGCATGGCTCTGACGACCTTTCTCCCCTGAATATCACCTACCAGAGCATTAAGGTTTTTCTTCGCCTGGCTGATGCCCCTCACTTTGATGCCCATGGTTTTCTCCAGACAATAAAAAAGGCCGCCGAGGCGACCTTGTCTGAGTGATGAATGCTTATTTTAATGCGATGAACTCACCATCGACCTTCAAAAACTCGAGGTTATCTTCATCAATGAATTCAGGTCTCTTAGCCGTAATGGATGGTTCCCCATGACCACCAGGCGAGGTTGAATTCCTCATGATGACGATGAGGTTTTTATCATTGAATGTCGCTCGGAAACCATCAGGAACCGCAACAACTTCCCCTGACTCGTCTTTCCACTCACCGTATGGATAGTAGACGTTAACCCATCGTATTTTCATGATTGCCTCAACCAATGTTTAAACGCCAGTCAGTATCGCATAATCATCCGCCAGGCGCTCGAACGTGTCGGCATAGCGGATAACCTGCCGAACCTCGTCGGCACCGGCGACAACCGGGTCCGCTTCGGTCGATACGCCAATCAGCAAGTAATCACCGGCGGCCGCCAGAGCGAACTCCGTCCAGACGGTGTTTTTCACGACGATTTCAGCGCCCAGGCTGGCTAACTTCTTGCTGAGCCCGCCCTCGTAATCGCAGAGGATTTGCTCAGGCTCGGCATAGCTAAGCGGATCGCCGTATTCGTCATTACCTTCCAACTTTCGCCAGATGGTCGCCGTGGCGGTATATGACCAGTTTGCAACACTCGACACGCGTTACTCCTTCGGCACCGGAATGCGCTCAATCTCAAACCACTCGATATTCAAAGCGTTGACTTGTTGGCCTTTACCGACAGGCACGAAAAGACCTATGACATCTCCGCATTCCAACTGCAAATACCGATCAATGGCGATTGGTGAAACCACTGTCTCGCTGAAAGTCTTAACTTCCCCAGCAACGCGAAAAACTACCATCACATTCAACGCGCTAACCATGCTTCTTACAATTGCCATATTTCACTCCTTCCACCTCAGCACCTTCGCGCCGGTCGCCCGGATGCGCTCACAGTTGATATGCCACTCGCCGTCAGATTTCACGTAGCCGGTAGTCTCCCGCCCGGTGTCGGTAATCACCCAGACGCGGGTGAAAGAGCGCGGCAGCCCGTGCTTCACTGATTTGTATGTCATCAGCAGCCTCCGACCACCATGAACAGGCCGACACTGTTACCAGCGCTGATTGGCAAATCACCGGTGCAACCGCTGGTATCGAGCCTGGCCAGCGAGTCTCGCAGCCAGGTAATGCTGTCGTCGCCATATTCAAACGAACGGGACGCGCCAGAAGGCGCACCCTGTGACTTGATGCGGCGCGCGCCAGAAGACGTAGCCATGAGCGCGGCGGCATACATCAGGATCAGCTTCGCGGTGCATTCGTCATAGCCAGCACCATCGAGGCACGGGATGATCTTGTTGACCACGCAGAGAATCGGATCCAGCAGCGCGCCCGGGATGGAGTAACCCAACTCACCGAGGAACGACTGCACGTCTGCCGCTGTGATTGGGTCAGCCATGGTTATTTCGCCTTTTTCGATTTAGCGGAGGTGTCAGCCTGCTCTGCGGTTTTATCGTCAGCGCTAGGCGTGGCAACTTCAAGCTCCTGCTCTTCGACTTCGCCCACCACCGATACGCGACCAGCGAAAGCCGGTGGAACGTCAATCGCAACAAACTCATGACCTACTGGCAGTTGCAGGAATACGCCGTTAATTGTTCCCCAGCAGCCAGTCTTCTCGACCTTTAACTTTTTCATGCTCTCTCCCGTAGAGAAGGGGCCGAAGCCCCTTAACCCTGTGCGTTGAACACTTTAGAGCGACCGTTGAAATCGCGCTTGATTTGAAGACCGACAGCACTCCAGACCAGAGTGTTGTAGTTGTCGAACGGATTCTGACGCGGGATCATGAAGGTACCCACTGGCGCGGCGATGCGCGTCTTGATGTACTGCGAATTGCGTACGTAGGCAATGAAGTGGTTACCGGTCAGCTTAAAGGTCTGGTTGAACGACTCGATGCGACCGTAGCGCAGAATGTATTCCAGCACCGTGCCTTCTTTGAAGCCGGCAGCATCTGAATATGGTCGGTTCAGGTTACGCATAATGTCAGGCGATGCCCACAGCTTAACCTTCTCCTGCACGTAGTTATCATCCAGAAGTTTGGCGAACGGGCCGGTGAAGAATGCCACTGATTCATCAGGAGTAGAGGTGGTCAGGTCAATATTCAGACCGGATGCACTCAGATCCACCTGGTTGGTGTTGGCGTGGTTGGTGATACCTGCGCCAACATAGCCTTTCACCTTCACTTTCGCATCGCCTGACAACATGTAGTCAGCCATGTCTTCACGGATAGCCGCAACGTGCGCTTCCTGATCGTCAGCCATCGCATCGAGGTTTTCCGACTGCATGCCGTTCCACTCACGCCATTCACGGCTGTAGCCGGTGTTGAAGATCGGGATTGGGTCACCAGCTTCGTCGTAGATGACTTTATCCAGTTCTTCCGGAACGTGGCCCGTCAGTGTGCGATGAACCTTACCAGCATCACTGGAAACGCGATACAGCGCCGCAGTTTTACCGATAGAGATCGGCGTACCGAGACCGAGCAGATCATCCAGCAGGCCGTTGCCTTCGTCATTACGGAAGACTCGGGTGGTGATGTTGTCCACTTCACGCCAGTAGTCTTTGGAGATCAGCGCGGCCTGGTTAACTTCCAGCGCGCCGCCATACTGGGCGGAAATGGTGTTCTGGTTGATGTTGAAGGACTCACGTTGCATAAGCAGTTGATTCCATGCCTGCTTCACCTGGTTGTGCTCGGTGATCAGCTTTTTGTTGAATACGATCATGCTCATGCGGTTGCTTTCCCTGATTTGCGAACTTTCACGAGTTGAGCTTCAGCGCCAACGGTGATTTTTTCGCGTGAATAAAATAGGACCTGGTCGGTGGCTGGTGTGGTTGACTTGGCCAGCGTGCCGTCACCGGCAGAAACCAGTCCTTCATTTTCCAGCAGCACTTCCCCGGCTTTTACGCGCATGTGGTAGTCAACATCGTCTTCACACATGATCGCCGCGCCAGTATCACCAGCGGGAACCGCGTCTCGGATATCACCGCCGCCGATATAGTTGTGCTGCATGGCAAGCGCCACACCAGGGCCGCCAGCAGTGGCGTGATAAATGAATTGCCCACTTGCATCAAGTTCAACAAGAGAGCCAGGGAGAATGGCGACTTTGCAGATCGCCTCAATTACCTGAGGGTCATTCTTACGGGCCGGGCCCGCGATTACGGTATGGAAACGAGGTGCGAGAGCCATTATTCAGGTGCCTCCATGTTAAGGATTTCACTCTGAGCGCCATTCCCCTGGAATGCAGGGTTCAGACCGGTGCTGGTCTGGCACTGTGAGTACAGGTCGTTCAGCGCGTCACCGGACAGGGAGTTAACCGCTGCTTCGGTCATGAACGAGAATTTCGCTTTAACCGCATCGCGCTTGGTCTTCAGTTCGCTTTCAGCGTTCGCCTGCAACTGAGTTTCCAGCTTGCTCAGCTTTTCGTTCAGCGGGGTGAGCGCCGCATTAACAGCCGCGGTGATCGCATCAGAGTTAATCTGAGCCTGGCCCGGGTCTCCGCCGCCATCATTCTTCTGCATCTGCTGGTTGTAGGCATCCCAGACCTGATCGTCGGTCAGCCCCTCGGTTTTAACGCCTGCGGCATTGAGCGCGGCGATCATCTTCTCTTTCATCGGGTTTGTTTCTCCGTTGGTTTTGACTTCGTACTCAGTTGGTTTGCGCACGACTTCTACTGGATCGCCGACAAGCGTTACGACTTTGTCAGAGATGAGGTACTTCTGGTCGAAGAGCTTCGGCTTGGCGTTTTCGCCATCCTCTTCGTAAACGAAATGGTCAGGCCATACGCTGACGACGTAGCGCCACTTTTTGTCGTCCTGCTTGATGGACATGCGCAGCGCCTGATAGATATCGTCGAAGGACATCTCTGAAGCGTTGCTGATGAAGAACTTCACTTTGTTCCACCAGCCGTCTTTCATGCTGTTGGCGGCATCGATGAGGCTCGTCGTTTCAACATCAGCCTCTTGCCCGTCAGCGTTCACGAACATGCCGACACCCTCTTCCGGCGTCCCCGCCCCCGGTTCGTCGAGCAGGATCGCGATGTGGTCGAACTGCATGTTGTGAGCGACCCAAGAGTATTTCTTCTGCTTCGACTCACCTGACTTTTGCTCTTTGTTCAACAGCAGACCGGTAGAGACATGAATCGGGTCGGCGTTATTGCCGGAAATCATGTCGTCCAGGCGCTGAATAAGGCGCTTACCGTCAGGCTTGGTGTCTGCCACAGCCTTATTGACGTAAACGTCCATCACGACCTTGTCATTGGCCTTGCTGACGTTCTGAGCCCATGCCCCTGCGTAGTAATCGTTTACCGCCTGCGGGTCGTTGGCGCTGACGTATTTGCCGTTCACCATCGGGTGGCCGATCGGCATTAACTTGCGCTCCATCGTCTGGTAGCTGTTGTTAATCTCCTCCGCCGGATACAGGCCGCCATTCATCACGATGTCATCGACGATCGGGACAGCACCACGAATGACGTAGTGTTGCTGGCCGTTGATGGTGGTCGTTGAGATGTTGGAGGCGTTGATGGCGAGGGATTTAACGTGGATGCTGGATAGCTTCACGTTGCGTCCTCTTAGCGTTGTTTTGGTGGTGGCAGCACTTTGCCTGATGAGGTTGTTTTACTCGGTTGATACCCACTCAGTGGCGCTGGCCGGCAGCCATCGCAAAAACGCTCTGGCGCAGGAACATATTTACCGCAGCGATGACAGGAGCAAGGATCCGCTGAACCAGAACCCGCTGCCATAACAATCAGAACCACGATCAGCAGCAGTAACAGAACAATAACTATGGTCACGCGGCCTCCTTTGCGGTCCACTGCTGACGCTCTTTCTTCAGCTTATCCGCCAGCCCCTCATTGAAGATGCTGCCGTCGTCGTTGAGCAGAACCGGGATCTGGCTGCAATAGCAGTTGTACCGATTGCCGTTCTCGGAGTAGAAGTCCCGCACCTCTTCGGTGGTGTAGACCTTACCGTGTCGGCTGGCGTGCCAGGTGCGCGTCGTAGGCTTGAGCGCTGACAGCCACAGCAGGCCGGTATTCAGCCCCAGCCGGTCAGCAGCCCAGTCAGTCTCATTCCATTGAGCTTCACGCAGCGCTCCGACCTGCTCGGTCTGAGCGATGTTCTTCGCTTTCGACATAGACACATCGAGGCGCTTACTGATGACGCTGGCCGTCTCGCGAGGATTCACCCCGCGCGCTACCGCATCGGTGATGATGTTGGCCAGGTCGCCACGGGCAGTGTCGCTGATTACCTTCCAGTCACTGAACGTTGTCAGCCTGGCCACCGATATCTGGTTAAGGTAACCGGGGCTGCTTAAAAGCTGCTGGAGCGTCGTCTGGCTGGTATAAACCTGCGACTGCTGCGAGAGGTTGTTGAATGCCTCCAGCGTGCCGCGCTGCGCTTCTGCGACGACGTAATCCATCGCCCATAGGTTTTGCTCGCCCCCCTCCAGAAGGTAATCGTCGAGAATGCCCTGCACCGCTTCCAGCAGATCAGCCAGTTCCTGCGCCGACATGTCGTAGATGAACTTACCAGCGTTGACCTGGTATAGCCGCACATCCTCGCCATGGTCGTGGCACAGGAAGTGCCAGTTATGGCTGTTTACCTCGCGCTCACGACCGGTCAGGCGCTGGTCAAACAGAGCTTTCAGCGCACGCTTGATGCCGAGATACCGCTCTTCGATATCCCGGTACATCGCGGTTACCTGCTTTGCCGATCGGGTCGGGTCAACCTTGCTGCGCGGAACTATCGGCAGCCCCACCTTTGCCGTCTGTTCTGGTGTCATCGGCCAGTGGATCATCGGTAGTCACCTTCTCGTCCGGTTTTGGTGGTTCTTTTGGCTCCGGCAGCGGGTCAAGCCCAACAACTTCTCGCAGCTCATTGGCTGTAATCGGCGGCTCGCCGCCATAAAAGCCAGTGGTTTTCTGCACAATGTCGGCAAGTTTCGAGGCGTTCTCGATCTTCTCTTTCTCGCCTGGCGCCAGCAGGTCGCTCCATGAGATGGTGACCTCGCCTTTGGTCGGCGGGTCGATAATCCCCAGAGTCCAGAAGCGTTCCAGTAGCGCGGTAATGCGATCTGTCAGGAAGCCATTTCGGCGCGTGTTGCGTCGGATAGCCCAGTCCGTTTTATCCTCATCGCTCGCAAGTCGTCCAGTCTGCTGACCGAACAGGATGGTGAACGGGATTTGCACGGAGGCTGCCAGTTCGTTAGCAGTTACTTCCCAGGTCGGGCCCGGGTCGCCTGGCGTAACGCTCAGAACGTGCATCTGACCGGCCTGCATTACGGCCGCCGCATCGGTACCACGGTTCAGCTTATTGACCTTATCGCCCATCGCTTCGCCGAGATCGGCATAGCCAGCCTTTTTGGCTTGGTCAGACAGCGTATTCATATCGGTTTCTTTGCTGAACTCGACGGCGATCTGCCGACTGGCGTTCTTCAGGAAGCCTTCAGCGCCACCACCTGACACTTTCTCAAGGTCGAGACCCTTGTTGTAGCCGGCTTCCAGCAGCGGGATGCCGGACAGCACGTTGTCGTCTTCAGAACCTTCGCAGAACAAGATAACGCGGCTCGGGTGTACCGGTTCTCCGCGCATCGGACCGACAAAAGGCTCATCACCGACCGGCTGTTCGTTGAAGTTGAACATCTTCGGCTGGCCGAACGTTTCAGACTGACGGTCGTTATCCCATTCGGAGACAGTTAACTGCGGCTCCCATACCGGGATAAGTTTTACCAGCGCTGACTCGCCTAGGGATTTCACCAGCTTGGTATCTACTGGCTCGTTCCACGACTTATTGTCTTTCACCTGAAGCAGCAGCGCGGAGTATCGCCCGACCATATTGCGGCGATCGGCATCCTTCACCTTCGGCCACAGCTTCTTCATAAACTTGGTGACTTTCTTTTCCCAGGCGTTTGTTTTCTTCGCTTCCTGCGCTTCATCACCGTCAACAATGACAGGATAGTCCTGCCAGCAACCTTCCAGCAGCCGATGCACCACAGCGAAGCCAGCGGCGTTGCGGCGGTACATGTTGTAGAAGTCGTTGAAGTTGATCGTGCGCGGGTAGCCAAATTCCTGGTAAAGCGTCGGGCGCTTCGTGTTGCCGCCACCGATGCCGATGGCATTCAGGTAATTCGCTCGCCTCATTTCAGTGGCGAGGTTGTTCACAGCCAGTTGAAGGCCGTTATCTTGTTCGCTCACTGGCGATGCTCCTTAGAAGAATACTGTGCCGACCTGCTTACGGTTGTTCTTCGTCACTGCGAAGTACCGGAAGCTGTCAGCACCGTGCGAGGTGGCGTCATGGAGAGGTTTGTCTTTCCAGCAGCCACGCTTGTCGTCCCACTCCTTCCGGTAGCCCTCCAGGTGAGAGATACCTTCCGAGCATTTCTCCTCATCGAATACGCATTTCGGGAGGATTTCACGTGCCGACTCAATGCCGGTATCGATGCCGGCTTTCGGCACCACTTTGAAATTCAGTGAGTACATCTGACCATCGATTTCGTAACCTTCGCGCGCCAGTTCTTTGCGTGACTTCGCATCAGCAGCAAACTCGCGGTTCTCGATATCGTGAGGCCCCCAGTGTTCGCCGTATTCATAGCCGCGGTCTTTCAGCACCTTCATGTAGTGCCTCAGCCCCTCACCGGAGTTTTCGTAGTAGTCGATGATATGGAACTCTTCGCCGACCTCGCGAACGAACCAGATCGCCGTGGAGTCACCCACACCGATATCCCAGAACGTGTGCACCGGCAGATGTGAGTTATCCGGGATTTGGCCGATCCGCTTGTTGGTGTACAGCCAACGGAACTGTTTGGCGTAATACGCGCCCTCGACAGACTGTTGAAACGCCTCCGCCGGAATGGTCGGGTATTCGCGCTTCATGTCATCGCCGAGTGTTTTCTCTTTGGCGTAGTACCAGGCTTTCTGGCGCTCGTTGACGACGACGCCGTGCTTCGCCTCCATTTCAGCGAAGTATTCAATCAGGCGCACCGGCAGAGACTCGACCGGGTCGATTGCGTAGTGTGGATTCTTCCACCAGGAGAAGAAGAAAAACTTCCAGTCCAGCGCGGATAAGGGCTTACCCTGCAACAGCGCTTTCTCTGCTGTCTGGCAGTAATCGAAAAAGTAACCTGCCCGGCCCTCTGCCGTGCTCTCGATAGTAGCGAAGCATCCAGTCGATACAGCCTCAAACGCACCGGTGACGATTTCACGGGCTTTGTCTGGATACTTGGCGCATATCTTTCCGAACTCGGAAACGTGAAGGTAACGCAGCGTACCACCACGAAACGACGTGCTGACGTAGAGTGAGCCGCCCTTCTTAAAGACGAGCTCGCCGGAAGAGTCGTTACTGGCCGGGTTGGCCGCCTTTATCTCTGGTGGCAACTTATCGTATGCGTACTTCACCTTTTCGCGGAACAGGCGCTTTGCGTCATTCAGCGTATGGGCAATCAGCGCGCACTTCGCCGACTCAAACAGGGCCGCGTCGAGCTGGATGATGCACACCTCTGTGGTGAAACCGAGCTGACGTGCTTTCAGAATGATGTTGCGGGTGTGGATCCCCTCAAAGTATTCCCGCTGCTCAGGCGTCATCCTGAAGCGCGTGGGCTTGCCCTCTTTGTCGGTGATCCAGTAAAGGTTATTCAGCCGCCAGTCTTTATCGGACAGCAGCTTGATGTGCTCAGGTTTCATTACGCCCCCTGAGACAGTGAATCCATCAGGTTAGACAGGTCATCAACCGTCTTATTACCTTCCTCGGTGTCGAGGTTATACGCCTTGCGCTCAGCGTTTATCACTTTGATTTGAGCATCGACACCGGCAGTGATCGAACGAGACATTGAGGCGTGATTTTCTTCCGTGATATCTGCATCTTCGAGGAAGTCGCGGAGCTTATTGGTGATGCCGCGCCATGCCGCTAAACTTTCCCGATGAGCCATGACTACAGCGGCCGCCTCATCGGATGCCTGGTCAATAATCTGCTCATCAGTAACCACTGGTGACTGGTTACTGTCTTTGGTTACCGACTTGGTTACCTTGGCCTTGGTTGCCGCCCTGACCTTTTCTGTCAGGTCGCGCTGCCATCCTTCTTTGTTCGCTCTCTTCAGGATGGTGGCGTGGTTAACGCCATGCTTTTCGCCGATGGCCCTTACTGACAATGAACCAGCCCGGTAAGCCGATTCAATGGCCTCCCAATCTGGTTTGCTCATTGGTTACTCCGTTGTTTGTTCTTCTGGCTGTTCGGTCTGCTCTGCCAGCACTGGCGTGAACTCCACGCGCTTCACATCGGCAGGAGCGAAATACAGCCATTGGCCAGTTTCTGTCGCCAGTGGCACAAAGCCGTTAACCAGCTCAGGCTGACGTCGTGACATCTTGCCCGTATACTCGCCGCCGTCATTCGTAGTCAGTTTGATGATGTAGATATCAGACATTGAGAGCCTCTTTATCCGCGCGAAGGGATATTCGCATTATTATCCGCTATAGGGGATAACGTCATTGCGATGGGTTGCCCCATGGGGATGGCAATAAAAAACCGCCCGGAGGCGGTTAAATCAAATCTTCAGCTTATTTCTAATGTGTTCTTTCATGATTAGCATATGCTCTTCTAAATCTATTGAGGACTGGTTAATAATCCTTGAGCTGAATCGCCACGGATAATCTAGACACTTCCGAGCCGTTGATAATACTGGTTTTC
>ERZ773187.1028-NODE-1028-length-23110-cov-3.472305_pt1 | contig 23110 bp, 16 predicted proteins | sample MGYA00511242_ERZ773187 | MGnify/ENA primary metagenome ERZ773187 (study PRJEB29015, sample SAMEA2737744) | human gut metagenome | biome: human gut; feature: human-associated habitat; material: faeces | place: China | collected 2012 ... | reverse complement strand
CACTTTCTTGGCGAACTCGGCGTTGTGCTGCTCAAACAGCTTCAACAAGGTCTCCTGCTTGACACCGATACCGAGATAGGTGTCTTTGAGCTTGGCGGCGGTTACATACCCGTCCGTCTGCATAAGCTCCTGATAGCGGCGGTTCACGTCCACACGGATTTTATCGACGGTACGGTTGATTCGCTGCGCCTCGACGCTCTTGCCCGAGGCACGGCTGTTTTTCACGTCCCACAAGCGTGGGGGAACGTCCAGCTTGCAGCTGAACTGTTTAATCTCGCCGTCTACTGTAAGACGGCACATCAGGGGCAGGTTGCCGTTGGGCTTTGCGCTGCCTTTCTTCACGTAGAATAAGACTTTGAATGTACTTCGCATAACTCACACTTTTTTTGGTTACAAAATTAAGTTACAGTGAGTTACCAACAGATATGCAAACCTGCGCAAATCGCAGAAATAGAAGCGTTTAACCGAAAACTTTCATCCGTTACGGTAGTAATGGGGTGGTAACTGAACTCCTGCCGCATTTGGCTTCAAAGTGGCTTTCAGTTGCTTCCTTACCACACAAAAACGAAGCGTAACGAACACTGTTTCAGTGCCATTCGCTACGCTTCGCTCAAATTTGTCTTCTCGCCATGTGTTTATTTTATGATATACAATAACGACCTAAATGAAGATATGAAACAAAAAAATGAATTTATTCAACGTCAACTAACTCTTTTAATTTGACTTTAAGTCCTCGGCTTATTTTATAGAGAGTACGTATTGTTGGATTAGTATTACCAGATTCAAGTCTAGCAATATTAGCATTATCCATATTGGAAGCTGCTGCAAGTTCATCCAATGTCATAGGTTTAGAAAGCCTTATTTCTTTTATTCTTTTACCAATTTTTAAAATTAAGTCTCTATCGTCCATTTTATTCTATCATAAATGATAAAAACAAAGGAAAGGATATAAAACGATTAATTATCTATCATATATGATAGAGAAAATAAAAGTGATTTACCAGATTAATGATTAAACTAGAAACAAACAAAATGAAAGAACCCCAAGAATTTATTCCCGATGAAGATCTGCAAAGATTCTTCCTAACTGGAACTCTATTTCTCAATCTATCAGAAGAGCTAGAACAACAAGAGTATAACAGGCTACGCATGTTGTACAAGCTACACAAAAGTGTACACGACCTATTGTTTCATCTTTATCAATGTAATTTGAACACGCATTGTTTAGACGTTTGTGAAGTGTTCGGATTCTATTTCGTTGAAAAAGAAGGGGCAAAGAAAAAGAAACACCACATGAGCGCACGCTTGTACAACTACATTCGTTTTGTACAGCAAATTATGAAATCGAAAAGTATGATTACTGATTATTTATTGTACAGTGCCGGGCAATTAGATGAATTGGAGCGCATTGCTAGTATTTATTATCAAAAGGATATAGGGAAAGAAATAACAAGAGAGGAAATTTTTCAACGAAAGGGACAGGAGAAAAAATAAAACAGGGGGATATTCGCTGACTAGGAACCTTTGAATATCACCCCCTTGTATTAATCAATTATATAAATTAACTAATGATCAAAGTTATGAAAAAAACTTCTGACAGGAAAGCTTTTAAACGAAAGTTACAATCGAGAAAATTAACCGTGATCGTGATTATCCGTTTCGTCATGATCTTGCTTGCTGGTTATCCTTTACTGGTAAGTGCGGGAGAGAGAAATGCGCCCCGGGACGGAGGTTACCGGGTAAAAGGAAAAGTGGTCGATCGGAAAGGTGAACCTCTGCCCGGGGTAACGATCCGATTGGATAGTACCACGGTGGGGAGCGTGACGGGACAGGACGGGACGTTCGTTCTCTTGTTGCCGGAGAGGGAAGGCGTGCTTGTTTTCTCGTTTATCGGTTACGAAACGGCACGGGTGAGATACAACGGGGAAACGGCCCCTTTACTCGTGACGTTGAAAGAAAAAGTTGCGGCTCTGGATGAGGTGACCGTGGTTGCCTACGGCACGCAGAACAAGCGGGAGGTCGTGGGGGCCATGTCCACGGTAAAGGGGGAGGACCTTGAAGATATTCCCTCTCCCTCGCTGGCTAACTTGTTGCAAGGACGGGTGGCAGGTATGAACGTGCTGAACACGACGGGGGCTCCCGGCGGCGGAGGAGTTTCCGTGATTATACGAGGGTTTAACAGCTTGTCGATAGAATCATCTCGACGGGGATCGGAACCCTTGTGGGTGATAGACGGGGTGCCCATGTTATCGTTCACCTCACCCGTGACGGGAACGAACACGCTGGCAGAGATTGACCCGAATGATATTGAAAGCGTGCAAGTGTTGAAAGACGCTGCCTCTGCCGCTATCTACGGTTCACGGGCGGCCAACGGGGTGATTCTCGTGACGACGAAAAAGGGACGCTTGAACCAGCGAGCCAAGGTGAGCGTGAATGTATCGAGGACTTTCATTTTTGACCCGGCATTACCTGACATCACTGGAGGACACCGGGAACGCCTGCACCGCCTGGAGGCTTTGCGTGATTATCAGCAAGCGGCCTATAACGGGGAAACGAACACGTACGAGTACGTGACGGGGTACAAGGATTCTTACTTGAATCGCTTGCAGTATGATTACTTCTGGAATATGGGTGACGGGGCGAATGTTGCTCCTTATCAAGACAGCTTGAATAAATTCTATAATAATTCAACGAACTTGTTTGATTATTATTTTCGCACGGCAAGGGTGACGGATGCCAGTTTGCAGTTGAGTGGAGGAAATGCCGGAATCACGTATAACGTGGGAATCGGGTATTATGACGAATCGGGCGTGTTGAGAAACACGGGATTCGGGAGGGTGAAAATTTTGGGAAATTTCTGCATGATGCCATTCCCCAAATTAGAAACTAATATGCGTTTTTATCTTGCCCGTGCGGAACGTAAAAGATCATCACGGGAGATAAACAGGTACGGGTTCACGTCGGGAACGGAACTGGAACAGGTGCCGGAGGAGTTGCTGAACACATCAACCGTGCTGCCGGGACCGGGAAATGCCGCTTTCGACGAGCTGGTCAAACGCTTTGAAACAATTAAAGAGAAGAATGAATCGTATCGTTTGCGGGTGGCTTTCGACGTGAGTTACGAGTTCGTGAAAGGCTTGACTTTCAAATCGTCGTTGTCCGCGGATTATTCCCAGCAAAACCAGCAATTGTTCATGCCCTCGGAAGTCGATGAATACAAGGAAACTTACTCAAGTGGTCAAATCTCTCGTAATTTGATGTTGTTGAACGAGAATTTGTTGACCTATAAGCACACCTTTGCCGAGGCGCATACCGTGGACGTGCTGGCCGGACTCTCGTTCCAAACGGACGAGATGTATCTGAATTCCGGCTGGGGACGAGGGGCTCCTTCTAACTTGATTCACTACGTGAGTTGGGAAGGGAACGTGTACGACACGAAAGATAACCGTTCCCTGAAGGATTTTACTTCTGACAAGGAGAAGAGTACGATGGTCGGTGTGTTCGGTCGGGTGAATTACAATTACTTGCAGAAATATCTCGTGTCGATAACTTTACGAAGGGATGCCAGTTCAAAATTCGGGGAAAAAGTTCGCTGGGGAACTTTCCCATCGTATGCGGTTGGTTACGCTTTCTCGGAAGAGTCGTTCATGGCATGGGCTAAAAGGGTGCTGGATTACGGGAAAATACGGGTGAGTTTCGGAAAATCGGGCAGGCAGTTTGACCAGCCGTACGTGGCGTACGGGGTGCTTGGGGCGAGCAAGCCGTTTCTGGGTAATCCGACAGTGGAGCCGGAACTAGGTTTCGGGTTGATAAACCGGGAACTGACATGGGAAGAAACCCGCCAGTGGGATGTTGGGATGGATATGGACCTGTTGAATTATCGTCTTGGTGTGGTGGTGGATTATTATCGCCGTTATACCGATAAATTGCTTTATCCTGTACGTTTACCGGGTACGCATAACGGATATTCGGCTCAATGGCAGAATGCTTACGGGATTTTGAATGAAGGTGTGGAAGTCATGGTGAAATGGGATATTATGCGAGAACGGGAGGTGAAATGGGATATGACCTTTAATATTGCCCGGAACTGGAACAGGTTGAAAAAGAGTCAGGATGGGAAAGATTTTTCGTCTAACGCGGGTTTGAATAACATGAACGTGATCGGGAAACCGCTGAACGGGATTTACGCTTTCAGGACAGCGGGATATTATAATTCGACGGATGAAGTGCCTTGTTATTATATTGACGGGAAATACACCCCATTGGGAACGCTTAAAACACAGTTTTACAGGCCGGGAGACCGGGTTATCGTGGATGCGGACGGGAATGGTCGGATAGAGGCAAATTCGACGGAAGAGGATCGTGAGTACGTGGGGGCTCCCTTGCCATTGGCTAGTGGGGGAATCACGACATCTTTGGAATGGATGGGATTTGACTTGAATATGTTGTTTAATTACGTGTTGGGACGTCATATATTGAATGCCGGACGGGGTGCCTCGGTGGGGACCGTGGCGGGAATGATCGTGGAGGATATCACGAAACCCGTGTTCGAGGATTTGGGAAAGGTTACTTTTTGGCAGAAACCGGGAGATCGTACTGATTACCCGAAGAACAGGCTAGAGGCAGGATTATATAATTTTAGCACGAATATTTATGCGAACGTGCAGAATGTGAGTTTTATCAAGTTGAAAACGATCACGTTGGGGTATTCTTTGCCAGAGGCGGTAAGAAAGAAACTTCATTTTGGGGCAAGGGTGTTTGTTTCAGCCGAGAACTTGTTCACTATCACTAATTATAAAGGGGCTGACCCTGAGAGCGTGGACGTGGTGACGGGGGTTGATAATTTGGGTAATTACCCGCTTGCTCGACGGGTGACGATAGGTTTAACGATTAACTTGTGATAATATGAAAAAAGTAATATATCTTTTTTTGATGGTTGTGTTGTCTGTTTCTTGTTTCGACGATTTCCTGACGGAGGAACCGGAGACGTTGGTAACTAATAATAATTTTTGGCAAAACGAGAAAGACGTGGAAAGTGCCGTGTACGGGATGCATCGTTGGTTTCGTTGGGTGATCGGCCGGGTGGACGTACATTACCGGGATCGAGGGTTACCTTTTGATAACCTTGGGAGCTGGGCGAACATTTCGAATAATGACTTGAGTAGGTTCACACCGGATGACCCGAACACTTACTGGGGTTACGAGTACGAGTTAGTGGCCGAGGCTAACACGATTGCGGATAATATTGGACGGGCAAATATGCCGCAAGAACGTTACAATTTTTATCTCGGGCAGGTGTTGACAATCAGGGCATGGAGCTATTTTTACATTATCCGTAATTGGGGGGATGTACCTTACATTATACACGCGGAGGATGTCGGGGAGAGAGGTCGGATGGCGTGGCAGGATATTGCGGATGCGATTATCGATGATTTGAAGTTGGCGGTTGGGTATCTTCCTTGTGTGAACGATTTGCGGGATAGCGAGGGGAGAATGATAGATAGTAAGCAAGTGCCTTCCCGGGGAACGGCGTTTGCAATCATGGCTCAAGTGTATGCATGGAAGGCGGCTTTGAATAATGAGCCGGAGTTGAATAAGCTGGCGATTGCAGCCTGTGATTCAGTGATAGATAGCGGTTCCTATGCTTTAGTGGGAAGCATAAAGGACGTGTGCGAGCGGGTGATGCTGGGGAATAGCGAGGAAGGGATATTTGAGATTGATTACCGGAACACGGAGGATGATTTAAAGTCAGGAGGTTCTTATCTAGCAGCGTTTTGCCAATCATGGCCGATTATGCCTAATAGAACTCCGGCCACGAAAAGACGCGGGTTACGCCTTGATAATACAACCGTCTATAAGATGTATCCGGACAAGTCAGACCAGCGTCGGGAGGAGTATTTTTACAAGCTCGACAGCATGGCTGGCGTGTCAACTTCGATCACGCAGGGGGCTGCCTACGTGCGAAAATTACGGCATATATTGCTTTACACGAGTGGTAGCGAGATTGGACAACTGAAATCTTTCGAGGATAACGAGATTATTATCCGGTTGGCGGATATGATCTTGTTGAGAGCCGAGCTGAAAGCCAAGACGGGTGACACGGATGGTGCAATCCGGGACCTGAACCGGGTTCGTAACCGGGCCGGGGTGCAGGATTATTCACCCGCGGACGGGGATTTGCAAGATGTTATTGCAGATGAACGTGATCGGGAACTCTTTTGCGAGGGAATTTCTACGCGTTATTTTGACATCATGCGTAATGGGACTTTCCGGGAAAAATTGCGGGGAAACTTCAAAACATTGACGGAACAGGATGTGGCAGACGGGGCATTGTATTATCCCGTGGCACGGCAGGCTTTTGAGGATAATACGCTGATGAGGCAGACTTCCTATTGGAAACGTAACGGATTTTCTTTTTAGTAACTTGATAACATGTAAATGATGAAAATATTTTATGTTTTTTTGGTGTTGTGGGTGGTTTTCACGGGATGTGATAACGACTTTTATCACGATTCAGGTTTGGCTGATGGTAAACATGATTGCACGGTGTGGGAATACCTACAAACGGATCATTATAACTGGGATTCGGTGATCGTGATGATTGAACATGCGGGATTGAAGGATGTTTTTGACGGGACGAATCCAGAGTTTCAGCGGATTACTTTTTTTGCTCCCACGAATTTGTCGATCAATCAATTTTTGTTTAAAACAACGGACGAGGCAGGAGAAATGGTTTACTCTTCCGTGAAGGAGGTGCCTGCGGAGTTGTGTCGGGAGATGTTGTTGGCATATGTACTGGATAGGCGGATGATGAAAGAGGATTTTGATTACGAGGTGAAAGGAACGCTTACAGGAGGTACGATGGTGACAACAATCGGGGGTGTCGAATTAAGGGTGTATAGGACACTAACCCCGTATAACGGGATTCCGGATATTGGTCCGGAAAGCTTGTTCTTCCATGCTGTCGTGAGTGGTCATATTGCTATGGTTGCCTCTGCGGATATTGAAATGACGAATGGCGTGGTACATTTGTTGAGTTACGCGTATGAATTTACTGAATTGTAATAATTTGAAGATATGAAAAGAATGTATTGGATAGCGAATTGTTTGCTTTTAATCGGGATGTTACAGGCGGGATGTCAAGATATAACGGTGGGTTTTCTAGATATTCGTCATGCTGCTTATGCTCCGGACTCCATGATCGTGAAAGCTGGGCTTGACCCGGATGATGATGCTTATCAGATTAAATTTGAAATACCTTGGCAATCCGGGGAGATGGAGGGAGTGGAGGGAACAAACCCGGTGAAGTACACGATTCGGAATATCCGGAGTGAACACCCCGAAGCTGTTTCACAATTTCGAATGTTTGGGCGTGGACGAGTAGAATTACCGTGGAATCATACGGTTCCTGTCGGACGTTACGTGATAGATATGCGAATTTCTAACGAGGGACATTTTTGTGACCTTGATTCAATTTTCATTGTGATCGTGAGGTGACTTCAATATAGATGCTTTTGTGTTGTGATTTTGGGATACTTTTGTTTATTTTGCACATGAAAGTGATTGGATAAAGTTGCTCTTTTCAAGAGTGTGAATTATCTTTGTGTATAGAGTAGTCGGGATATGTTTTCTTGTAAAATCATAGTGATTTTGAATAAGTAAGCATATATAACAAACGTACTTCCCGGCTACTCTCTTTTGTACATATATGAAAAGGATACGCTAGGGTATCCTTTCCAGTTTCTTGTATCTTGCAATAGTTGTTTATTGCATGTAGACAGATACGTTCGTGTTGTCTTTACTTAAGTCAAAGTCTTCTGTTCGGGTAGAGTAATCCCCGTAATCTGGGTCTGAGAATTTGAGAGTTGCTGTTTGACTTGAATTTTTCACGATAATGGAGAAATGACCGGAAACATCCGTTTTTGTTGAACTAGATGAAGTTCCGTTGATTTGCTGGATGTAGATTCCTTCTAACGGTTGATGTGACGATAGGTCATAAACCGTTCCGCTGATTGTTCGTTGAACTTCTGGAGCTGCTGCATTCGTGAATGCGAAACACGTGATTGCACACACGAATAAACTAAGAAATAATAGTCTTTTCATCGTGATAAATTTAAAAAATAAGGCATGTAGGGGAAATCCCATTTATAATAAACGTATTCACAAGGTAGGATTATTTTTGGACAAAAACAAGAAATTAGGTGAAATAACTTTGAATTTGTGAATGGACAGAATGATTTTTCTAATTGTATGATACTCTTGATACCATTATTTATGCTTGAGAAGGGGTGAAAATTGGCATATTGAAGAATAGAAGGTTGATCTAATCTTTTAGGTGAGCTTGAATTTCGTGATTTAATTATTTTTTCTACTAAGCATTTTGATTGTAAGTAAAATTGTAGTACACTTGTAATGTAGAACCTGCCGGGCCTAGTTGTTGTAAAACAATGCCTAAATTGGCAGGTCGTTTTTTATCTCTGAAGCATATTATGCCTTGAAGGTCATGTTGTCCTGATGAAAAATCGAGAACTTAAAATTGAAGATGAGAAAAAGGGGGCAGTTATTTGGAAAATATTGGTTATTTTCGATTGAGTATGATCCATTATTAGAGAGAACTAAAGAATATCATATAAAAGAGGAGCAGCTTTTAAAAAGATTTTTGACCTAATACTAAATACCATAGGAGTTTTATTTGTTAGATGGTATTGGCTCACGTTAGCCCCTAATTTTTCACGTTAACCCAAAAAGTATAATAAAAATGTAATCGCAATAAAAAAGAGAGGTTGTTTTAACCTCTCTAATTGTTTGATACTCAGTAGTCGGGATGACAGGATTTGAACCTGCGACAACACGCCCCCCAGACGTGGACTCTACCGGGCTGAGCTACATCCCGAAATGCGGATGCAAATGTAGTAAAATATTTTGGAAAGAAACAAGGAGTTGGGAGAAAAATCTGATGATTATTTGTGTTTTTAGCTTAGATTGCAGGTTTTCATGGGGTTGAAAAGTGGGGAAGGGGCGATATGGGGTAAAAAAATTGGATGAACCATTTTTTTTGATAACTTTGCAATCCATTACGTGAAATTGTATTGTAAATTAAAAGAAAGGAATTGTCTATGTCAACAGAAAATGCTATAGAAAGAGTTAAATGCTTGATTATAGGATCAGGGCCTGCTGGGTATACGGCAGCGATATACGCATCGAGAGCTAATTTGAATCCGGTGTTGTACACGGGAATGCAAATGGGTGGTCAGTTGACCACGACCACGGAAGTGGAAAACTTCCCGGGATACCCGGAAGGAGTGACCGGTCCGGTGATGATGGAAGATATGAGAAAGCAAGCGGAACGTTTCGGAACGGATATTCGTTTCGGGATCGCGACGGATGTTGACTTTTCCGGTCATCCTCATAAGGTTACGATCGACGGGGAGAAGGTGATCGAGGCGGATGCCGTGATTATTGCAACGGGTGCAACTGCCAAGTACTTGGGTCTGCCTTCAGAAGAGGCATTCCGCGGGGCTGGTGTTAGTGCTTGTGCAACTTGCGATGGATTCTTCTATCGCGGAAAAGACGTGGCTGTTGTAGGTGGTGGAGATACTGCTTGCGAGGAGGCTACTTATTTGGCCGGGTTGTGTCGTAAAGTATATTTGATTGTTCGTAAGAACTATTTGAGAGCATCGAAGGCTATGCAGGAACGTGTGTTCAGAACGGAAAACATTGAAGTATTATTCGAGCATAACACGTTGGAATTGTTTGGGTCAGACATGGGAGTTGAGGGCGCTCGTTTGGTGTACAAGAAGGGAACCCCGGAAGAGGCAACCAAGGAGATCAAGATTGACGGGTTCTTCCTGGCTATCGGGCATACTCCGAATACAGAAGTGTTCAAAAAATATATCGAAGTCGACGAGCAAGGGTATATCATTACCGAAGGTAAGTCTTGCAAGACGAATGTACCGGGTGTGTTTGCCGCAGGAGACGTGATGGACCCGACTTATCGTCAGGGAATTGCTGCTGCCGGAACCGGTTGCCGTGCTGCTATTGATGCGGAACGTTACATCGGAGAATTACATGCGTAAGTGATTTTCTCTCGAAGAAAACTTTTTTGAAATAAAATAAAAGCTGTTTGAAGGTGTCTTTGAACAGCTTTTTCCATTAAAATGATGAATGATGATGAGATTCTGGTTGGTTTTGATTCTGTTTGTAACAGCCTCTTTCGGGAGGGTGGAGGCTCAGGAAAATCGTAATGGTTTTCGATTGGACACGATCTATAAATCCGGGGCAAAACGCCAAGTGGTGAAAGCTCCCGTGAAAAAGAGTGTCCCCTTGAAATCGTCCGTGTCCCGGAAAGCGGGAAAATGGACATTAAGCGGCTCTTGCGGGATGTCCTTCGGGGATTATACCAGTATCGATGTTTCTCCCCAGATCGGGTATCGTTGGAACGAGTTCTTCTCGGCGGGAGGAGGGGTAAGTTACAATTATCACCATTCTTCCAATCGTTATGATATGAATTATCTCGGGGTAAACGTGTTCGGGCGGGTGAACCCGGTGCGGTATATTGCCCTCCAAATCCAGCCGGAACTGAAGGGAAGTTGGGGAAAATCGTATGAGAAGAAGATTGACTTCCGTTATGTCCCCACGATGCTAGTGGGGGGAGGTGGAGTTATTCCCACCGGAACAGGCTCTATTTCCGTGATGTTTTATTATGACGTGATACAGAATGAGTATTCTCCTTACGGGAAAAATTGGGTCTGTTCCGTGGGGTATTCCTTTAATCTTTGATTATTTTATCGTGACCATCGTGGCCCCGTAACCATATTGCTTGAAAGAGGCGTCCTGATGGTTGAAACGTTTGTATTTGGTTTGAAGTTCCCAGAGGATACGTTGCCTTAATACCCCGTCTCCTTTGCCGTGTATGAACACGATCTTTTGGCCCCGGCGGAGTTTGTATTGTTCCAGTGTTTTATGGAACACGTCCATCTGGTAGTCCAGCATATCCTTGTTTTCCATACCTGTCGTGTCGTCGAGTAGCTTGTCAATGTGCAAGTCGATCTCGATGATGTTGCTATTGGATTGTTTGGGAGTTTCCTTGTGGGACGTGTCTTCCGTTTTATGAGGCGTTTTTTGTAAAAATTGTTCCGGAATGGTTTCCAAGCCTTCTTCTTTGACGATGGATTCTTTGTCCAGCGGTCGGAGTAGCGAGGTGGAATTAAACCAGCGGGTATGTTTGTAAGCTCCCGCTTTACACAAGTTTACCGGGGTGACCTTGATTTGCGTGTCGATGGCGTTTTTCAGAACGTGAACGCCTTTCTGATAGAACACGGATTGCACGTGTATCGCTTTAATCGTGTCGATTTCTTTGAGCGAGTAATTGCCGATCAGGTATGTCGTGTTCGGGTTGCAGTTGCCTGCCGTAATCCCGGTGTACTTTTCCCCGTCATGAAACGAGATGGAATAAAGACTGGTTTGAGTGGTATCGTTCACGAAATAAATATCGAACCGACTTTCTGTCAAGTTGTTGAAATTTTCGGGGACGAACGCGATGTAAAGGGTATCGGCCGATTCCATGACCACGTTTTTCTGTCCGGATGCGGATGTGGCGGAAACCGTTTTTGTCGTGTTACTGTCGGAATGAATGACCACTAGGTTATTCACGGATGCGGGAATTTCGAACCCGTATTCGTCACAATACACGTTCACGGTGTTGTTGTCAATGATGCCGGTAACTTTACCCTCTAGCTTGTCTGATATAAATCGTACAATGTCGCCTATTCTTATATTCATGTCATCTTCTGTTTTATTGTTAGGCAAAAATAGTGTTTTTTTCATTTGAAAATATTAATTTAGCCAGCCGATTGGTGAGTTAAAAACTAAAAGTTAAAAACTAAAAAGTGGGAAAGTAGAGACTAAATTAATGATTATTAGTTGATTCGTGGGGAATGGCAATAATAAAATGAAGTAAAAGATAATATAATGACATTACAAGAATTTCAACAATCAATTAGGGAAGGGATTCCGGCAGAATTGCCGGCTCCGAAGGCTTACGAGCCGGAGATTAACCATGCCCCTAAAAGGAAAGACATCCTGACGAAAGAAGAAAAGAAACTGGCGATACGTAACGCTTTACGTTATTTTGACCCGAAACACCATGCCGTGTTGGCCCCGGAGTTTGCCGAGGAGTTGGAGAAATACGGGCGTATTTACATGTATCGTTTCCGTCCGGATTACAAGATGTATGCTCATAATATCAATGATTATCCTCACAAGAGCCTGCAAGCGGCGGGTATCATGCTGATGATGAATAATAACTTGGATTATGCCGTGGCTCAACATCCTCACGAGTTGATTACTTACGGGGGCAACGGGGCGGTGTTCCAGAACTGGGCACAGTATCGTCTGGCAATGAAGTATTTGTCGGAGATGACCGACGAGCAGACGTTGGTGTTATATTCTGGTCACCCGATGGGATTGTTCCCGTCGCATAAGGATGCACCGCGTGTCGTGGTTACGAACGGTATGGTGATCCCGAATTATTCCAAGCCGGATGATTGGGAACGTTTTAACGCTTTGGGTGTTTCCCAGTACGGGCAGATGACTGCAGGTTCGTTCATGTATATCGGTCCGCAGGGAATTGTTCACGGACCCACGATTACCGTGTTGAATGCCGGGCGTAAGATTTCCAAACATGGAGAAGGATTAGCCGGAAAATTGTTTATCACCGCGGGATTAGGTGGTATGTCAGGTGCGCAGCCGAAAGCCGGGAATATTGCCGGATGTATCAGTATTACAGCCGAGATTAACCCGAAAGCCACGCATACCCGTCACTCTCAAGGATGGGTGGATGAGGTGATTGATGATTTGGATAAACTGGTGGAACGGGTGAAAGTGGCTCGTGAGAAGAAAGAGACTGTTTCCATTGCTTACCAGGGGAACGTGGTGGACGTGTGGGAACGTTTCGCGGAGGGTGATGTGCCTGTTGAACTGGGATCAGACCAGACGTCATTGCATAACCCGTGGGCTGGTGGTTACTATCCCGTGGGCGTGAGTTTCGAGGAGTCCAAGCGGATGATGGCCGAGGAGCCTGAGTTATTCAAACAAAAGGTACAAGAACCTTTGCGTCGTCACGTGGCTGCTATTAACAAGTGCGTGGCACGTTTCAATACTTATTTCTTTGATTACGGTAATGCGTTCTTGTTGGAGTCTTCCCGTGCGGGTGCTGACATCATGAAGCCGAACGGTGATTTCAAATACCCGTCATACGTGCAGGATATTATGGGACCGATGTGTTTTGACTACGGTTTTGGTCCGTTCCGTTGGGTATGTTCCAGTGGTGACCCGAAGGATTTGGCGAAGACGGATGAGATTGCAGCTCGCGTGTTAGAGGAAATCAAGACACATTCCCCGAAAGAGATCCAACAACAGATGGATGATAATATCCGTTGGATCAAGGCTGCCATGGAGAATCACTTGGTCGTTGGGTCGCAAGCCCGGATCTTGTATGCCGATGCTGAAGGTCGTATTAAGATAGCTGAGGCGTTTAACAAGGCTATTGCTACCGGGGAAATTTCTGCTCCCGTGATTTTAGGACGTGATCATCATGACGTTTCCGGTACGGATTCTCCTTATCGAGAGACTTCAAATATATATGACGGATCTCGTTTCACGGCCGATATGGCTATCCAGAACGTGATCGGGGATTCTTTCCGCGGCGCGACTTGGGTATCTATCCACAATGGTGGTGGTGTAGGTTGGGGAGAAGTTATTAACGGTGGTTTCGGGATGATGCTTGACGGTTCTGCCGATAGCGACAGACGTTTGAAGAATATGTTATTCTGGGACGTGAATAATGGAATCTCCCGTCGTAGCTGGGCTCGTAACGAGGGGGCTGTTTTTGCCATCAAACGTGCCATGGAAGCAAACCCGAATTTGAAGGTGACATTACCGAATTTTGCCGATGACCAGTTGATCGAGTCATTGTTTTAAATAAAATATTTTTGATGTGCGGGGAATACTTTTAGGAGTGTTCCCCGTTTTTTATTCCCCTTCTTCTAGGGTAACGAGTGTTACTTGCACTGTAGTTGTACCGTAGTCTCGTTAGTAAGTCAACGGGAAGTTAACCGGAAGTCAACGGGAAGTTGACGTGTCGGGGGCGTGAATGTGTGCTTGATTTTATCTTGAAATGGAATCAAGATATTAACGAGATACGCCTACGACTCCGGTGAGAGTACGGTGCAAGTTACTTGAACAGGGTCGTGAATTTCGTGGGAACGGGGGTCTCGAATTTCATTTCCTTTCCCGTGACGGGATGGATAAAAGTGAGCTTGAAAGCGTGTAGAGCCAAGCGATGCAAGGGGTTTTTCGTGGCCCCGTATTTGGGGTCTCCGGTAACGGGGTGTCCGATTTCCTGCATATGTACCCTAATTTGGTTTTTGCGTCCGGTTTCCAATTCAAGTTCCACGAGTGAGAATTGCCGGTTCGATTTTAAGGTTGTGTAGTTCGTGATGGCCAATTTCCCGTCTTGTGAAGAGGTGGAGTGGACGATCAAGGCTTTGTTCTCGCTGATGTAGGATTTCACCTGTCCTTGTTCCGGTTGCGGGCATCCCTCGATGACGGCGACATATTTCCGTTCCCGGATCATTTCGTTCCAGTTTTTTTGTAGGATTTCTTGAACTTTTTTGTTTTTGGCAAACATCATGATACCGGAGGTTTCTTTGTCTAGGCGATGCAGGATAAAGATATGGTTCCGGGGATCTTTATTTTTCACGTGGTTGTTCAGTATATAATAGGCTGTTTTGGTTTTATCCCGCTCTGTTCCCATGGAGAGTAGCCCGCTTGCCTTTTCCACGACAATCAAGTGTTCGTCCTCATGCAGGATGTTGAGCATGGGGTGATGGAAAGGTGCCGCGTTTTTGTTCATCCCGACGGTTACCGTGTCCCCGGGTTTGAGTGGCGTGTCGAATTGTGTGGTGATGCGGTTGTTCACTTGCACGAGTTTGTGGGCGAGGAATGATTTCACGGCTGTCCTGCTTTGGTCATGTAAAGCTTGTAACAGGAAAGGCATTAGCGTGTTTTCTTCTTGTACTTCGAAACTACGGCTACGCGGGGCTTTGGCACGGGATGAATTTTGGGGTCTCATGGGTTTATTTGTTTAATTGGGGACAAAGGTAATAAAAGTAAGGACGTGATTTGCGGGTTTATGCGAAAATAGACACTTGTTATTGGGGAGTGTTGCGGAATTAGAGGCGATTTATTGGAACTTGGGCTCACACTTTGCTGTAGATTAATATTTAGGAATTTATTCCAAATATTATTAACCAACAATTGATCGATTATGAGTAACAAATTATTATTACTGTTGATTTTAGGAGTCGTGTTTTTTTCCGCTTGCAGCGATGATGACAAGGACCCGAATTATGACGGGACATATAAAGATTCGGGATTGGAGTTATCAAGGGACGGGATGGCATTGAGTGGAAAGAATGTCGCTTTATCAGGTAACACGCTAACCTTGGGTAACGTGATTCCGGGAGAACCGGCATTGGCGATTCCCGTGACGATCACGGGAAATGTAGTGGAAGGTACGAGCAGTAATGATTTCCGGGAAGTGAAGGTTTCCGGGAAAATTGAAGAAGGAAAAATGAACCTGACTCTTGCGGTAAAGAATAAGGCCACGGATATTGAGGGAATTTGGGCGGTAGGAAATCTGGATGCAGGCATTATGGCCACACATTTTACTTTCACGACAGATAAGGAAAAGGTGAAATACGGTGAGACCGAGGTCGCTCCGGAGAACGTGATAGGGTTTGTGAATGGTATATTTGGATGGATGTTACCCACTTTTCTAAAGGATATAACATTCACGAGTGATGGCAATATCACGGCTTCTTACAATAGTGATATGAATAATCCGCAATATGCAACGTCTCCTAAAGGCATGGCCTTTTATAATTTGACGGGAGGAAAGTTGTATATCTCGGCAAATATTGCAGGTATTATAGAGGATGTCGGGCGTAGTACTTCTGATCCGTTGACAGAGATCATTGCCGTGCTGGAACAGGGCATTCCTTTTGAGGTCACGAAAGATACGGAAAAAGAGACAATGGATGTCTATATGACCCGGGAGACATTATTACCATTTATGTCTTTGCTTCCTATGCTGGGTGAGGTTATGCCTGAAGAATTCCAGAGCTACGCTGGATTTATCACAGATTTGGGACCGATTATCCAAGAAGGGAAAACGGCGGAACTGGGATTGGTGTTGACGCAAAGAAATATTACGGAATAGTATAATTTGCGATATAAGTGATTTAAGGGAGTTGTATTACTATGGTATGATGCAACTCTCTTTTATTGAATATAATGGAATGTGAGTTAGATCTATTTTAAATGATCATGAGCGATTTGAACATTCTTGGCTTAATTTTTGTTAGGAGTAAATGATAAAAATCTAACATGAGAATAGTTTTAACAGGTAAATTAAAGTATGATGAAAAACAAGTTTTTAGTATTAATGATTTTAGGGATAGTATTTATTACTAGTTGTAGTGATGATGATGACAAGGATTCTCCAAAGGATTTTAATGGAATCTATTCTACGACAAGTACAGAGCGTGTGTTAGATTTAAGATATAGTGATGTTGTATTTATAGGGAAATCTGTTGATTTTAATTCGGTGGATGGAAAGAGTGCAACGTTGAAGTTGCAAGGTGTTGTGCCGGGAGAGAGTGAAACGGTGTTTTCTGATGTACAATTGGTGGAAAATAACTCTGTTTATACTTTTGTTGCGGAGAATAAAAATGATGTGAGAACAGTGGCGTTGGAAGGTTCTATCGTGAAAGGGAAGTTAACAGTGGATGTGGATGTGAAGTTTGTTCAGAATGAATTGATGAAAAAATGGAAGCTTTCAACAGTAAAAATGACATGGCTTCCTAAAGATTATTATTTGGTTGAAGGGAAATTGAATACGGGAGGTGTTGCAACTTTACTTTCTTTAGGGGGAGGAATGTTATTAAAGCAGTATTTACAAGATGTAGCTTTTTTAGAGGATGGAAATATTGTTGCGACTTATAATGCGGCTGTTGCTACAGATGAGAATCCAGAGCCTGATGCTGATTGGCGATTATCTGAGTTGAATTTGGCTCATTATTACGTGAAAGATGATATTTGTTACGTGTATCCAAATGTAGAGATGATTATGCAGCAGGTTGAAGCAGATAAAATAGGACGTTCTACCGGATCAGATCCAATGCTTTCACTTTTAGAGCAGCTTTTAACAGGGGGGATTCCCGTTTATTTTGAAATAACAAAAGGAACAGGAACGAAAGCTGATGCTATATATATGTATTTGAATGAAGTATTACTTAAAAGTTTGAAACCTCTGATTCCCTTTATTGGAGGATTAGTCCCAGGGGATTATGAAATTCCAATCTTGAAAGTTCCGATGCAACCTATTATAGATAATTTACCTGGAGCTTTAGACGTAACAACTGAATTGAAAGTAGGGTTAAAGTGTAATGCTATTGAATAGTTTCTAATAATAAAGTATTATTAAAGAATTTAACCGAGAGATTCTCTCGGTTTTTTTTTGAAAATATTATTGAATGGAATGTTTGAATTAGTGTTATTTGATTTCATATATACAAAATAGAATTGATATCTTATGAGTTATTTTCACAAGATGCTAACCAATTAATTTATTACTTTTGAATAGACACGTAGTTGGAATATTTAATTAGAAATGAAAGTATCTCTAAATAGTATAAAGTGTGATTTGTAATGATCACGTAATTAGGAATATATGACTGTTAAAGTGTTAAAATTGAATACTCCTTGTAACATTTGATTAAATTTGCACGTTTTTTGCTAATAATAAGGCTGCATGGTGCAATAAATGAAGATTTATTGTTTGCATGAATATTTAAAGAGAGGACGGATAAGTCAATGTTTAATTAATATTTAATGAAGTATGAAAAACAAATTTTTATTGTTATTGATTTTAGGTGTAACATTTTTTGCGAGTTGTAGTGATGATGACGATGATGAAAAAGATGTAATTGTAGGGACTTGGAAGGTTACGTCTATTCAGATGGAAAACGATTCTTATGTTTCTGGTCCGTTAGCATTGAATTGGGAGGCGGGAGAAGGAACAAAATTGTCTATTTTTCCTGGTTGGGATATGGAAATAAAAGATGTTGCTGCAATGGGAGAGGGATTTGCAAATATTGCTTTAGTTCAAGTTTTAAAAGATATCACTTTCCAAAAGAACAGACAAATTGTTGCGACTTATTCAGATGCAGGCGTAAGTCTTGATAGTGAGGCTCCTATTACTCCTAGTTGGAAAACTTCAGAAGCAAAATATTTGAGCTATAAAATTGTATCAGAAAGTCAACTTATTCTTTATTTGAATATAAACAATATTTTAGCAGGAGCAGATATTGATATAACTTCTATACAATTGGAGGCTGAAGATTTACAGAAACTCATGACTTTTATAACGAAGGTAACTCAAGAGGGTATTTCAGTAGGTTATGTGCTTTCGGAAGATTTAGATAAACTTACGATTACTCTTGATAAAGCATTATTTGATCAAGTAATGCCATTATTACCTGTTTTGGCTAAATTGATTCCTAGTGATTCTGATAATGAGATGATTGCTTTGGTTCAACCTATTTTAGAACAAATACCGGGTGTTTGGGCTAAAACGACTAAATTTGATATTAGCCTTAAATTAGAAAAATAAGAATTATATTTGGATAGATAAAGAATCTCATTTATATTTGCAGAACGAAAAAGACAAAATATGAATAGTACATTACATCATATGCATCATCATTGCCATCACTGTATTCAGGTGAGATGATGCTGTTGTGCTGTAATTAGAAATAAAAAAGTATAAACGAGCTCGCCTGGATTCAGGCGGGCTCGTTTTGTTTTTTTCGATACCATAGGTGCCTTCCCGGATTCAGAGCGACGATAAAATCAGATAGAAATGGTGAAATTAAAAGTCGCGATTCAAAAATCAGGTCGATTGAACGAGGACACGCTCGAATTGTTGAAAGAGTGTGGGATTTGTATTAATAACGGAAAAGATCAGTTAATGGCACAAGCCTCTAATTTTCCGTTGGAGGTGTTGTATTTACGAAATTCGGATATACCTCATTACGTGGAGGATGGAATTGTTGACGTGGCGATTATCGGGGAGAACACGGTGATCGAGAAAAGGGCAAATGTGTTGAATTTGTTGGATTTAGGTTTTTCGGGGTGCCGGGTTTCTATTGCTATTCCTAAATCGGAGGAATTTACCGGGTTAGATTGGTTGCAGGGAAAACGGATTGCTACTTCCTATCCCAACACGTTGAATGATTTTCTGGTACAAAATAAGATTCAGGCAGAGACGCACGTGATCACGGGGTCGGTGGAGATCGCTCCCGGTATCGGATTAGCTGATGCGATCTGTGACATCGTGAGTTCCGGGAGTACACTTTTTAAGAACGGGTTGACGGAGGTCTACACGTTGTTTAAGTCTACGGCTGTTTTGGTGGCTAACCCGAAGTTGGATGAAGAGAAAATGCGGTTGGTGGAACAATTGATATTCAGGATGAAGGCGGTGTTGGCTGCCAAGTGTAACAAGTATATCCTGTTGAATGCTCCCGAAGAGAAATTACAAGAGATTTGCGATATACTTCCGGGAGTGAAAAGCCCGACAATTATGCCGTTGGGAATGAAAGGATGGTTTTCTCTACATTCGGTGGTAAACGAGAATAAGTTTTGGGAGTCTATCGGGGCGTTGAAAGCGGCGGGTGCGGAAGGGATTTTGGTGGTACCCATTGAAAAGATGATAGAGTGATTGTCTGCGGCAAGTTGCAAGTTACAGGTTGACGGGTTACAGGTTTTATGAATAGATTAAATTTATGATTATGAATAAGATATTATATCCTGGGAAGGAAAAATGGATGAAAATATTGGAGCGTCCGGAGAATCGTGGAGAAGATTTGGACAAAGTGTGTAAAGCGGTGTTTGATGAGGTGAAGAGGGATGGGGATGAGGCGTTGAAGAAGTACACGTGGTATTTTGATCGGGTAAAGCTAGAATGTTTTGAGGTGACGGAGGAGGAGTTTCAAGAGGCAGAAAAGGCTGTGGAAAAGGAATTGAAGGAGGCGATAAGGGTTGCAAAAGGGAATATCGAGGAGTTTCATAAGATTCAGATTCCAGAGAAGTGTGAATACGTGAATGAACGGGGATTCCGATGCTGGCAGGAAGGTCGGGCGATAGATCGGGTGGGATTGTATGTCCCGGGCGGGAGCGCTCCCCTGTTTTCAACCGTATTGATGTTGGCGGTTCCGGCGAAGTTGGCCGGGTGCCGGGAGGTGGTGATCTGTACGCCGCCGGGAAGGGATGGACGGGTGAATTCGGCTATTTTGTGGACGGCCCGGTTATGTGGAGTAACCCGTGTTTTTAAAGTGGGAGGGATTCAAGCGATTGCTGCATTGGCATTAGGGACGAAGAGCGTGGGGCGGGTGGATAAGATTTTTGGACCGGGAAATCGTTTCGTGACGGCGGCAAAACAATGGGTCGGGCGTTATGGTGTGGCAATAGATATGCCTGCGGGACCTTCGGAGTTGATGGTGGTGGCAGATGAATCGGCACGGGCGACGTTCGTGGCGGCAGATTTATTGTCGCAAGCGGAACACGGGCCGGATAGTCAGGTGTTTCTGGTGACTTGCGATGAGTCATTGATTGATCGTGTGGAAGAAGAGTTGAACAAACAATTGAATCGGATTCCTCGGAAGGCAATTGCAGAGGTGGCACTGAGAAATTCTAAATATATTGTTTTGCGTTCCCGGGAAGAGTGTGTGGAGCTGGTGAATTGCTATGCCCCGGAGCATTTGATGTTGTGCGTGAAGGATTATCTGGATTGGGTGCCGGAAATTCGGAATGCGGGTTCTGTCTTCTTGGGACACTATTCCCCGGAAAGTGCGGGAGATTATGCGTCGGGGACGAATCACACCTTACCCACGAACGGGTATGCCCGTGCGTATAGCGGGGTGAACATGGATGCCTTTATGAAAAAGATAACTTTCCAAGAGATCATGCCGGAAGGTTTGGCTTATTTGGGAAAAACGATCGAGATCATGGCGGATAACGAGAAGTTGGAGGCACACGGGAATGCGGTAAGGGTTAGGAATGTAGAATCTAAAATTTAGAATTTAGGATGAAGGAATTTGGAGATATAGTAAGGGAGAATGTAAAGGGGTTACAGGCGTATTCCTGCGCTCGTGCGGAATTCGAGGGGACGAATGTGACATTGCTGGATGCGAACGAGAACCCGTTCGCGTCGGAATATAATCGTTATCCAGATCCGTTTCAGCGGGAATTGAAACGAGAGATCGGTAGATTGAAGGGGGTGGAGGTTTCCCGGTTGGTACTGGGAAATGGGAGTGACGAGTTGATTGATATGTTGATCCGGACGGTTTGTACGCCCCGACGGGATAATATGCTCGTTTTTTCACCGGGCTATTCGATGTACGAGGTAAGTGGACGTGTGAATGACGTGGAAGTGAGGTGTTTGGAGTTGGACGGGGAGTTCCAGCCGGAGTGGAACACGTTGTTTGATAGCGTGGATCGGTTTACGAAAATGATTTTCTTTTGTACACCGAATAATCCGGTGGGGAACGTAATTCCTTTAGAACGTATTCGGGAAGTGGCGTCTCATTTTGATGGAATTGTCGTGGTAGACGAGGCATATATCGATTTTACCGATATGCCGTCGGCTGTTGTTTTGCAGGAGGATTGCCGGAATGTTGTCGTGTTGCAAACTCTGTCCAAGGCTTGGGGGCTTGCCGGGTTACGGGTAGGAATTTGTATGGCGGACCCGGAATTGGTGATTTATTTAAACAAAGTGAAACCGCCTTATAATATCGGTTCATTGACTCAACGGCGGGCTTTGGATGTCTTGCGGAATGAGGCTGATTTTTGGGAGAAGGTGGAGGCGATCAAGCGGGAAAGAAAAAGGGTTATCGGGGTTTTGCGGGATTTATCTTGGTTGGAGGTAGTTTGTGATTCGGAGGCCAACTTCGTGTTGATTCGTTGTGAGCGTTTTCGGGAGTTGTATGAATATTTGGTGGAAGGTGGCGTTATTGTTCGGGTACGGCATATCCCGCCCCGGTTGAGTTGCGGGTTACGGATAACCATCGGGACACGGGAAGAGAATGATTTGTTGATCGAGCGATTAAAGAAATTCGGTGATTTATGAAGAAGATATTATTTATAGATCGTGACGGTACGATTATACAGGAACCACCGGTTGATTACCAAGTGGATCGTATGGAGAAACTGGCCTTTGTTCCGGGGGTTATTGGAGCCTTACGGGAGATTGTTCGGGAGACGGATTATCGGTTGGTTATGGTGAGTAATCAGGATGGTTTGGGGACTGAACGGTTTCCGATGGATACTTTTTTGCCGCCACATGAATTTATGTTGAAGACGTTGGCAGGCGAGGGAATTATTTTTGACGAGATACTGATAGATGGGAGTATGCCGGGGGATGGTTCTCCCCGGAGGAAACCGGGGATCGGTATGGTCGAAAAGTATTTGAATGAATTGTTGGATCGGGAGAACTCTTACGTGATTGGCGATCGGTTGACGGATATGCAGTTGGCGGCTAATATGGGGATTCGGGGGATATTGCTGGGAAAAGAGGAGATGGAGTGTTTACCTATTGTTTTAACTGCGGATTCTTGGAGAAAGGTCGTGCGTTTTTTGAAACAGGGAAGTCGACAGGCGGTGCAAGTGAGGAAAACGGCAGAAACGGCGGTTCGGATTGCGTTAGATTTGAATGGAACGGGGCAGGGCGAGGTGAAGACGGGAATTGCTTTTTTTGATCATATGTTGGAACAGATTATCCGGCACGGGGAAATGGATTTGGTGGTTTCCGTGGAGGGGGATTTACAGGTGGATGAACATCACACGATCGAAGACACGGCTATCGTGTTGGGACAATGTTTCTCGGAGGCATTAGGAGGTAAGAAAGGGATCGGACGATACGGTTTTGCTTTACCGATGGATGAGGCGAGGGCGGAGGGGTTGCTGGATTTGGGTGGGCGGAGTTGGTTGG
>ERZ773187.1027-NODE-1027-length-23128-cov-16.050275_pt1 | contig 23128 bp, 21 predicted proteins | sample MGYA00511242_ERZ773187 | MGnify/ENA primary metagenome ERZ773187 (study PRJEB29015, sample SAMEA2737744) | human gut metagenome | biome: human gut; feature: human-associated habitat; material: faeces | place: China | collected 2012 ... | reverse complement strand
GCTATACCTACGACAAGGACAACCGCCTGACGAAAACGACGGAGGGAACCGTCTCTGCGGGCTACACCTACGACGCGCTGGGGCGGATGACCGCGATGGATGCGCAGAATAGCGGAAAGTCCGTGGTCAAGACCACGATCGGCTACAACGATCCCTCGTCCACGACGGCCACGGGGCAGGTCAGGACGTGGAAATCCGGCGCGACGACGTATACCTACGCCTACGACGCGCGCGGGAACATCACATCCGTCTCCGACGGCCAGAACACAACGACCTATGCCTACGACAGCTTCGACCAGCTCGTGCGCGAGAACAATCAGGCGGCGGGGAAGACGTGGACGTATGCCTACGATGACGGCGGGAACATCCAGAGCAAGACGGAGTATGCCTACACCACCGGAAGTCTCGGCACAGCGGTGCGTACCATTCCCTATGGCTACGACGACGCCACGTGGAGCGACCTGCTCACGAGCATCGACGGCCAGAGCCTGACAACGGATGCGCTCGGCAATCTTCTCAGCGACGGCACGTGGGCCTACACATGGCAGCACGGCCGCCAGCTCGCGGGGATGAGCAAAGCCGGGACGGATATTTCCTACCGCTACGATGCCGATGGCCTGCGGATCTCCAAAACCGTCAACGGCACGGCGTATAATTACCATTATCTGGGCGACCAGCTGGTGGAACTGACGTGGGGCAGCAATAAGCTGCACTTCACCTACGATTCGACCGGTCCGCTGTCCGTGAACTGCAACGGCACGGAGTATTTCTATGTCAAGAACGCACAGGGCGACGTGACCGGCCTTGTCAGCGCCAGCGGCACGCGCGTCGTGACCTACACCTACGACGCATGGGGCAATCTGCTGGCCACCACCGGCTCGCTGGCCGCCACCCTCGGCGAGCAGAACCCTCTGCGCTACCGCGGATACGTCTACGACACGGAAACGGGGCTGTACTATCTGCAGAGCAGGTACTATAACCCGGGGTGGGGTAGGTTTATCAATGCGGATGATACTGCGCTGCTGCTGAGTTCTCCCGGTAAAGCGCATTGGGATAAAAACGTATTTGCCTATTGTGATAATAACCCGCTGAACCGTGTTGATGAAGATGGCGAGTGCTGGGATATCATCATTGGCGGAATTGTCGGAGGAATTGTCAGCGGCGCATCCTCGATTGTAAATGACGCAATTATGGGACGGGAGACGACGGTTGGCTCCGTACTGATGAGTGTGGGAGCAGGATTTGCCGCCGGAATGTTAACTGCTGCATTTCCGTCTGGGGGAATACATGATATTATGTCTGCAGGCATAGCTGGCGTAATTGCGTTTTCTAGTGCATTTGGGGGCGGAAGTACTATACTCGAAGCATTGTGGTCCGCATTTGCTGCATCAGCAGAGACGTATATTTCGTCAAAACTGAATGTTATTTGTTCAATAGGAGAAACTCAGCCAATCACAAAAGGAATTATTAATCTGAATGTATCAACCGATGTAGAGGTCATAGCATCCGTTGGCCGAGGTGTTTATAAAAAAGTTACGACACGGTCTCGGACGAAAAAACAGGTTTCGAATCCAGCGAAAAAAGTTCGAAGTGCACAAAATTTGTCTGATATAATTGTATACCAAGCGGCAGTGGGACTGGTGCGGTGGAGACTAGGTAGTCGCATGAACGGTGTCTAGTACTATAAGGGGGATAATGTGTATATCACGAATTTTACACCCGAGCAGTTGGTTTATGAACGGCGTTGGAGAATATGGATTGTACTGATCGTGGATGCCATTGAACTATTTGCGTGTTTTAGACGTCCGGAGACTTTGGCGCAAACACTGTTTGTTATTGGGGCGGTATATGTAAATCTGCATATACTGTTCAATTATGGCTATGCGACTCGGGAATACATCGCAGATACCGGGGGGATCACGGTTATTTGGTTCAGAAAGCTGAGGAAAAGTTATTCATGGAGCGAGTTTGAAACAGTGAAATCATATACGATCCTTACGTATAATGGACGTGAAGAATGGATACTCTGTAGTCAAATTCCTGTGAAGGAAATAGATAAAGGGGTGACTGACGCATTTTGGGTGCAGATGCGGCCGTTTCGAGTGCTCTACATTTTCAAGATGCCCGATGAAAGAGAAAGGGAGTTCTTTTCTTATCTGCCGCGAGAGTAAAGGCGGACAACCGCCTGACGAAAACGACGGAGGGAACCATCTCCGCGGGCTACACCTACGACGCGCTGGGGCGGATGACCGCGATGGACGCGCAGAATAGCGGAAAGTCCGTGGTCAAGACCACGATCGGCTACAACGATCCCTCGTCCACGACGGCCACGGGGCAGGTCAGGACGTGGAAATCCGGCGCGACGACGTATACCTACGCCTACGACGCGCGCGGGAACATCACGTCCGTCTCCGACGGCCAGAGCACGACGACCTACGCCTACGACAGCTTCGACCAGCTCGTGCGCGAGGACAATCAGGCGGCTGGGAAGACGTGGACATATGCCTACGATGACGGCGGCAACATCCAGAGTAAGACGGAGTATGCCTATACGACCGGAAGTCTCGGCGCGGCGGTGCGCACCGTTGCCTACGGCTACGGCGACGCAAGCTGGAGCGACCTGCTCACGAGCATCGACGGCCAGAGCCTGACGGCGGATGAGATCGGCAACCTCCTGAGCGACGGCACGTGGACGTATACATGGCAGCACGGCCGCCAGCTCGCAGGGATGAGCAAGTCCGGCCAGACAATCGCCTACGGCTACGATTCCGACGGCAAGCGCATCACGAAGACCGTCAACGGCACGACGCATAATTACCATTATCTGGGCGACCAGCTGGTGGAGCTGACGTGGAGCGGCAATAAGCTGCACTTCACCTACGACTCGGCCGGCCCGCTGTCCGTGAACTACAACGGCACGGAATATTTTTACGTCAAGAACGCACAGGGCGACGTGACCGGCCTTGTCAATGCCAGCGGCACGCGCGTCGTGAACTACACCTACGACGCATGGGGCAATCCGCTGGCCACCACCGGCTCGATGGCAGCAACCCTCGGCGCACAGAACCCCCTGCGCTACCGCGGGTATGTCTACGACACGGAAACGGGGCTGTACTATCTGCAGAGCAGGTACTATAACCCGGGGTGGGGTAGGTTTATCAATGCGGACAGTGTAATTGATAACCGTGGTGTCCATACGCAAAATGTGTTTGCCTATTGTGGAAATAATCCTATTTCCAATGTCGATGATGACGGACAATTTTGGGGTGCTATAGCTATCGGTTTCGCAATTGGAATTGTAGGCCAGTACATAGCAGATGTACACGCTAATATATCTTCTGGGGTAACTGGAATTGGAATTTTGAAGCCAAGGTCCAGACTTCTGGATTATGTGGCATCAGGTGTTGGCGGGGCAATAGTAGCAATACCTGGCCTGAGTTACGTAGGTACTGTAGCAGTAGGCGCAATAGGTAGTGTTGTTACGGACAGCCTGAAGGGTAATATCCATTCAGCGGCAGATTTGGGAAATAGCTTGTGGCGTGGTGGTGTTGCAAATACTATGGGATATATAGTCTCACGGGGACTGGCTACAGTAAAGGTTAAACAAATTGATGATTTGAGTAGGAGTGCGAAAAAGATATTCATTCGAGATAATATTTACAATGGTAGTCCTCAAGGTATGGTGAATGCAAATTTGCATACATACGACAGCTTGACAAAAATCGAGAGAATACATTTGGTTGAGTCCAAGCTTGCGGTATTTCGTTCGGGTCTTTACTCGACAATAACATCAACGTGTATATCGATATTCTGATGTCATCGGGGTGTACATTGTATGAGAAAGTTTGTAACAGATCAGATTCTCCTTTTGATAATCGGGGGTGTGACCTTTTGGACGTTGGCATTTCATATGAGTGGGGCGACGGCTGTGAGGGTTGTACTACTGATTATATTGGTTCTGAGCGTTGGATATCTATGCCAAAAGGTTCTACTCCTTCCATTTGATATGCTTGTAGGGAAGAGAGAGCAACCAGCCTATTTTTCCGCGACAGCAGGAAGCATGTGGGGATACGAATTTTTTAGACACAGTTATTTCAGCGATTGGAAATTCTATTGGGGGAATCATCAGACCATTCAACTTCTGGCGGTGGATGTGTGTCCAGACATGTACCAACTGAAACATGGACAAAAGGTAAAGATTACGTATTACCGATTGTCCCGTATATTGCTGAGTTGTGAAATTATAGACGGGTAATACTGCCTACGACGCGCTGGGGCGGATGACCGCGATGGACGCGCAGAGCGGCGGGAAGTCCGTGGTCAAGACCACGATCGGTTACAACGATCCCTCGTCCACAACGGCCACGGGGCAGGTCAAGACGTGGAAATCCGGCGCGACGACGTATACCTACGCCTACGACGCGCGCGGGAACATCACATCCGTCTCCGACGGCCAGAGCACAACGACCTACGCCTACGACAGCTTCGACCAGCTGGTGCGTGAGAACAATCAGGCGGCGGGGAAGACGTGGACGTATGCCTACGACGACGGCAACATCCAGAGTAAGACGGAGTACTTCTACGTCAAGAACGCGCAGGGCGACGTGACCGGTCTCGTCAGCACCAGCGGCACGCGCGTCGTGACCTACACCTACGACGCATGGGGCAACCCGCTGGCCACCACCGGCTCGCTGGCCACCACCCTCGGCGCAGCCAACCCTCTCCGCTACCGCGGATACGTCTACGACACGGAAACGGGGCTGCACTATCTGCAGAGCAGGTATTATAACCCGGGGTGGGGGAGGTTTATCAATGCGGACAGCCTGATCGATAATCGCGGTGTCCATACACAAAATGTGTTTGCCTATTGTGGAAATAATCCAGTAAATCACGTTGATTCGGATGGCCATTCGGCTTTAGCTATAGTAGGAATTGTGTGCGCAGGCGCACTAATTGCAGCCGCATCATACCTATTTGTGAAGACAGTAACAAGTAGAGATTTTCAGAATTCTTGGAAAGCAGCTGTGAATAGTGCCATTTGTTCTGTAAATGGTGCTATAGATAGAATTCAAGAAAAAATCAAAAAAACTTTCGAAAAAGCAAGAACGGTTCCAAGTTATAAACGCTATGAGGAGGATCACCATATTGTCGCACAAAAAGCAAAGACCGCAGAACCTGCGCGGCGTATTTTAGAAAAAGTTGGGATTAATTATTATAATGACGAAGTGAATCATGTTATGTTAAAGACAGGATTACATCGTCGGCTTCATTCGAAACTTTACTATGCTTGGGTGAACGACAGGATAACTCAAGCGTATGAGAGAGGAGAAGGAAATTTAACACTACAACGGGAATATGTTATATTTGAGTTGGGGCGGATTCGAATGGAATTGCAGGTTTTGAACGAATTCTTTCCTTATTAGCATGTGAAGAAAGCGAGGGAGCTTGTGGTATGAAGCAAGAGGAATACCGTGCTCTGTGTGAAGAGCTGAATACAATTGACAGGCAGTATCGCGGATCGGTGCAAGAGATCTACGAGGAAGGATTGCGTCAAGTTGTCAGGAGGCAATACGCACGGGGTGGATGTACTTTGCAGCGCGGTTACTACTGCCCGAGCCCTGTTTTGGACATCATTGCCGGCAACAAGGACCGAGGACGTCTTCTGAAAAAACTCTCCGGAAAACAGCCTGATTACATGTACGGCTTCAATGAAGCCGGGGAACTGCTGATAATTGACGGGCCGTGGAGCGCGCTGACAAACGGCCCGTATTACCGTGAAGTACTATTGAGAGATAGCGAACGGGAAATCGGACTTCGCTTTCAAGAGGTGTTCGGGAAAACGGAGCTTTGCGGCATCAGCATCTGTGACACGCAGAAGGGGCGGCCTGTCCGATACCTGTATGCATTGATTCGGGATCCGGTGACAGGAACATTTACGGAGTTTGACATGGAAGTGTACACATACGAGGGGGAACGGCTTATAACGGCTGTCCACTATCGGTATGGAAACAACGCGCGGGCAGGCGGACTGGTGGGAAATGAGATGATCTGCCGTTTTGCGCATGACGCAAATGGCAATTTGTCAACGTATACGGTTCAGCCGATCGATCAGCTGAACGGAGAACGTAAGATTCGACCGCTCAGAAGCTATCAAGTCCAACAAAGCGGGAGGACTTGAAAGTTAATGAATAGTCCGTGAGAACAATCAGGCGGCGGGGAAGACGTGGACGTATGCCTACGATGACGGCGGCAAGCGCATCACGAAAACCGTCAACGGCACGACCTACAATTACCATTATCTGGGCGACCAGATGGTGGAGCTGACGTGGAGCGGCAATAAGCTGCACTTCACCTACGACTCGACCGGCCCGCTGTCCGTGAACTACAACGGCACAGAGTACTTCTATGTCAAGAACGCACAGGGCGACGTGACCGGCCTTGTCAGCGCCAGCGGCACGCGCGTCGTGACCTACACCTACGACGCATGGGGCAATCTGCTGGCCACCACCGGCTCGCTGGCCGCCACCCTCGGCGAACAGAACCCCCTGCGCTACCGCGGGTATGTCTATGACACGGAGACGGGGCTATATTATCTGCAGAGCAGGTATTATAATCCGACGTGGGGCAGGTTTATCAATGCGGATGGGTATGCATCCACAGGGCAAGGCATTATTGGGAACAATATGTTTGCGTACTGTGGGAATAATCCGGTAATCAGATATGATCCTACAGGGCAGTTTGGGCTTACAGCAACGATATTTGGCATAGCCATCTGGAAGATCGGTGTAGCAGTCGCTGGCCTTGCGATTACATACTTTGCTGTTCGTACAATTGTCAGAAATATACCAACGTCAAGCGTGTTTTCATGGGCAAAAACTACTCCAAGGGAAAAATCAAATGAAAAAGAAAACGCAAAAGCTGTTCCAAAACAACAATGGGAAGGAACAACTATTTATCGATATGGGAAGACAAATCCCGGAAATTTAACTCCGAAGCAGAAAGATGCAACAACAGGACTTTCATTTAGTACAATTCCACCGCCACCGGGAGTTCCTGCAGCGGTGACAACACTGGAAGCTTTGAACGCAACTGGTGTGGTTGTTGCTATTCAGGATTCTCCGACACATGTGAGTGTAAGACCGGTGGGCGCTTCTGTTCAGGCATGGATTGATGCGGGGCCAAGTTCTGTTTGGACACTTGCGGTTAAAACAGTCGTTATAAAATGGGATGGTGTTAGGTGAAAAATATTGAAGAGATTTTACAGTTGTTGAGCTGGTCAAATAGCGCTGAAGATCAAGAGCGCGGACGCGATATGGCTCAAAATATAGAGGATATAAGTGAGCTTATTCAACCTGATGTGGGGGGTAAATCTGCATGGGATAACTGCGCAAAAGTTTTATGCAAAAAAACAGATGAACAACTGGAACCGTATTTATGTGAATTGCTCGAGTGGATTCAGGATATCAATTGGCCAGGGGCGATGCTGATTTTGGGACGTTTGAAGCATTTTTCTGGGATTAAGCTAAAAGAGCCCGTTGAAAATGCTGTAAAAAAAGCCAAGGGAATGCAGGAGAATGGCTTGATGTGGATAGACTATCTATCAGAGCTATTGGATAATGAGAGCCTTGAAAAATGTCTATCAAAAGCAACCTTAACCTGTCTCCAACAGCATTACCATAATTGGGCCGCATGGTATCAAGAATGATATAATCCCAGCGTGCGAGTCTCTTGTAATGTGCGCGAGAACAATCAGGCGGCGGGGAAGACGTGGACGTATGCCTACGATTCCGACGGCAAGCGCGTCACGAAAACTGTCAACGGCACGGCGTATAATTACCATTATCTGGGCGACCAGCTGGTGGAGCTGACGTGGGGCAGCAACAAGCTGCACTTTACCTACGACTCGACCGGCCCGCTGTCCGTGAACTGCAACGGCACGGAATATTTTTACGTCAAGAACGCACAGGGCGACGTGACCGGTCTCGTCAATGCCAGCGGCACGCGCGTCGTGACCTACACCTACGACGCATGGGGCAATCCGCTGAGCACATCCGGTACAATGGCATCTACGCTCGGTTCGGTCAACCCCCTGCGCTATCGCGGGTATGTCTACGACACGGGAACGGGGCTGTACTATCTGCAGAGCAGGTACTATAACCCGGGGTGGGGCAGGTTTATCAATGTGGATGCGTATTTGTCCACGGGACAGGGCTTCAATGGACATAACATGTTTGCATATTGCGGGAACAATCCGATTAGTCGTTATGACGTCGGCGGAATGTTTTGGAAGGAGACGATTAGAGGAAGCTTCCAAGCAATCAACAATGCTGGTATCGAACGAGGAATTGATACCGCTGCTATCGGGGCATTTTTCTTGCAAATGTATAAGGACAATGAAGGCGTTTACCACGCAAGCTTTGATTGTTGGCAACAGCTTTTTGGGTATAATAATTTGGGGGTGGAAATTTGGCTTGATGCAAGGGTTTGGTATGGCCACTTTTATCTTCTGATACTATGAGGTGATCGATATGAGAAAAGTGTACTTGTCACTATTAATCATTTTGGTGTTATTATTAACATCTTGTTCGTCAGGTGATTCGAATATGGTAAGGGATTTATTTAGGAAAAATGAGAGAGAGGCTGCAAATGAACGTTTTGAAGAATTAGTAAAGGCGATTCAAAATCAAGACAGCGATTCCCTGAAATTGTTGTTTTCTGAAAAGTCACTGAAGGAATCACAGAATGCAGAGGAGGATATTCAAGCATTGCTTGATTACTTCCAAGAGGAGATGCTCTCATATAATGATTGGGGGGGGCCTGGAGCTAGAGGAGGGATGAATGCTGATGGTACAGGCCGTTATTGGAAATGTCTGTATGCGACTTATGATGTCGAAACAACTCAGGACCAATACCGCTTTGCTATGGAATTCATGTTACAGGATACTGCAGATGCAGACAATGTTGGAATAAGATCCCTGTATGTGATCCGATTGGCGGATGACCCGAATCCGCAGCGTGCTTACCGGGGCGATAGAGAGAATACACCGGGGATTAACATTAATAAAAATGCTTAATCCAACAAATGATGGCAATGATCTGCCAATCATATCGGACAGATCAGGGCATGGAAATCTGGCAGGACGCTATATGCACGGCGCAGAACATGGATGGAGTAGTGAAAAAAATCAAAGCTGTGCCCTGTAAAGTAGCGGTGAGTAAGAAAAAGGCAGAGAGATAGAACTCTCTGCCTTTTTCTCATACGGTGAGCGAATATGCAGCTCTGGCTCTTACTTAACATCCATCTTGTTGATCGGACACGATAATATCTATTTGAAAAACAGGTGGGGAGTAAGATGTGAGCCAATTTCTAAGATAATGTACAATAAGGGACCTGTTGACAAAGGTGGCGAAAACGTCCGTTCTATGGTAGAATAACCATAAGGAGGGCTGTAGCATGATGGGACGCCAAAGCAGACAAATGGCAATGATTTTCGTGGATATTGAGTCACTGATTCCAGAAACTCACCTGCTGCGGAAGATCGAGCGGATGGTATCCTTCAACTTCATTTATGATCTTCTGGCGCCATATTATCCGGCAACAGGCCGTCCATCTGTCGACCCTGTCAGTATGTTCAAAATGCTCTTGATCGGATACCTGTATGGCATCAAATCAGAGCGGCGGTTGGTGGAGGAAGTTCAGCTCAACATCGCCTACCGATGGTTTTGCGGATTTGAACTGGATGACACCAACCCAAATCACTCCACATTCAGTAAGACCAGAACACGAAAATGGCAGCAAAGCGATCTCTTTCAGAAAGCCTTCTATGAAATAGTCAAGCAATGCATAGACAGCGGGCTGATCGACGGAGAAGCGATGGCTGCGGATGGAAGCTACATTCCGGCCAACGTATCAAGAGAAAGCTGGATCGTGGGAACTCCAGAATACCTGGCCATGATGCGGCTTCGTAAAATCTGGGCCGAGGGCAGCTTCTCCGTCTTGAAACGGGAACACTGTATTTCAAGGATTCGAAAAAGGGGCATTCTTGCAGCTACGGAAGAATGCCTCCTTGCCGCCATGGCCCTAAACCTCAAGAGGATGGTAAATGCCATCTTTCGCTATTCCCCAATTTACTGTTCTGCTGGAACCTCTGTGGGTTTCAGCAGTTTTTTTGCTTTTGTCAACAGGTCCAAATCTTGACGGGACCATATCTGGATTACTACAACAACCGCAGGATCAAGGCAAAGCTGAAGGGCTTGCCGCCTGCAATTCACAGACAGCAAGCCCTTTCGGCTGCTTGAACAATTTTTACTTCAAAATATTGTCTAACTTTTGGGGGTCACTTCACAAGAACCCTCGGGCTGCTTTTATTAGGCGTGCTTCTCTTTTCAGTGCGGGGAAACCGGGGGTCAGTCGACCATGCTCTTCAGGTTCTCGGCGACCTTGATGGGGGCCGCGGTCGCGGCCTGCACCTGCTCGACGGTGAACTCGGGGTTGATCTCGGTCATCAGGAGACCGTTGTCCGTGACCTCGAGGACGCACATCTCGGTGATGATCTTGTTGACGCAGTGGGAAGCGGTCAGCGGCAGACGGCACTTCTCGAAGATCTTGGGGTTGCCCTTGGCGGTGTGCTCCATGCAGACGATGCAGTGCTTCGCGCCGACACACAGATCCATCGCGCCGCCCATGCCGGGCATCTTCTTGCCGGGGATGATCCAGTTGGCGAGGTTGCCCTCAGCGTCGACCTCGAGCGCGCCGAGGAAGCACGCGTCGACATGGCCGCCGCGGATCAGGCCGAAGTTGGTGGCGGAGTCGATGAAGCCGCCGCCATAGGCCACGGAGGAGGGGGTGCCGCCGGCGTCGACGACGTGGTAGGGATCGTAATTCTCGTCGCCCTCCTTGGGTGCCTGACCCGCGGAGACGATGCCCAGCTCAGCGTGGATAATCAGCTCCACGTCTTTGGGCAGATAGTTGGGGATCATGGTGGGCAGACCGATGCCCAGATTGACGACGTCGCCGTCCTTCAGCTCTTTGGCGCAGCGCTTGGCGATAAAGCCCTTGATCTCGCTTCTTTCCATTACTTGCTCTCTCCTTCCACGATGTAGTCGACGCACATGCCATAGGTATGGATGTTCTCGGGGGCGATGGTGCCCACGGGGACGAGGTGCTCGCACTCGGCGATGACGGTGTCGGCGGCGGTGGCCATGACAACATTGAAGTTGCGCATGGTGCCCTTGTACCAGCAGTTGCCGAACTCGTCGCACTCATAGGTGCCCAGCAGGGCGAAGTCCGCGTGGATGGGCTTCATGAGCAGATAGTCCTTGCCCTCGACCGTCTGGCGGCCCAGGCAGAGGGGGCTTTCCTCGACGAGGGTGTCGATGCCGACGGGGGTGAGCACGCCGCCCAGACCCGCGCCGCCGGCGCGGATGCACTCGGCCATCGTGCCCTGCGGGATCAGGTTGACCTCGAGGGTGCCCTCGGTGTGCTGCTGGCCGACCTCGGGGGTCATGCCGACGTGCGTGGCGATGACGCGCTTGACCTGGTGGTTATGAATCAGCTCCGCGATGCCGAAGAACTCCTCGCCGCTGGGGCCGGTCGCGCGGCCCATGTCGTTGGCGATCAGGGTGAGATCCTTGGTGCCGAGCTTAACAAGCTCTTTGACGATGGCGCGGGCCTGACCGCAGGCCAGGAAGCCGCCGCACATAATGGTGGCGCCATCCGGAATCATTTTTGCTGCCTCAGCAGCAGTCAGTACAGGTTTTTTTGCCATTTCTTTTCCTCCTACTCATTTTTATAAGCGGCGAAGTCGGATGGCTTCGTGACTTACAAAGAATACTATCATGCAATAACACTATTTCGATAGAAACAGGTAGGCCGGGAGGAACTTTTCCTCCGGGCAGGGGGGTTGCGGGGCGGACGAAGAGGGAGCAGAGGTGCCCCGCAGCCCTCTCCGTCCATCGGATGTCTTATTTCATGGCGCGCTTGACCATCTCGGTCACGGCGAAGGAGGCGACGTCGTCGGCGTACTTGCCGGCGCCGAAGCCCGCGTCGAAGCCAAGCTCCTTGGCCAGCTCGTGCGTGATGCGCGGGCCGCCGCAGCAGACCACGAACTTGTCACGCAGCCCCTCGGCCTCAAGCAGCTCGATGAGGTTCGTCAGGTTCTGGATGTGGACGTCCTTCTGGGTGACCGTCTGGCTCACCAGCAGCACGTCGGCGTGCAGCTCCAGCGCCTTCTTGATGAAGTCCTCATTCGGCACCTGCGAGCCGAGGTTATACGCCTCAATCATCTCGTAGCGCTCCAGACCGTAGTGCCCGGCGAAGCCCTTGCGGTTCATGATGGCGTCGATGCCGACGGTGTGGGCATCGGTGCCGGTGGAGGCGCCGACCATCACGACCTTGCGGCCGATGTGCTCGCGGATGTAGTCGTTCGTGTCCTCCATGCTCATCACGTCGGACTCGACGGTGATGACGTGGATGTCCTCATAGTTGACGGAGTGGACGCAGCTGCCGTAGACGACATAGAAGGTGAACTCCTTGTCGAGCGCGGTGTGATAGGCCACGTTCGGCTCCTCAAGACCCATCTTCTTGGCGATCTGGCGGGCCGCCTCTTCACCGCGCTCGTCATCCTTGACGGGCAGGGTGAAGCTGGTCTGCACCTTACCGTCGTTCATCGTGTCGCCATAGGGCTTCAGGCGAGTCAGATCCAGCGTGGTATCGAAATCGATTTTATGGGTGTTATACAGTCCGCTGCTCATTCTGCCACCTTGCCTTTCATGACTTCAATGAAGGGATTGAAGTATTTGTCATCCTTGACAACGACTCCGGCCAGACCCTTGCCGCCGTCCTTCGGGCGCTTGACATCGGCGAAGATACCTTTCTCGATCGTGGTGAATAGGCCGAGCGTCTCGATCTCCTTGAGCAGGTCGGCCGCCTTCGTCAGCACCTCGTTGGCGCGGTTGCGGATGATGCCATTCTCCTTATAGGTCAGCTCGCTGCCGAGATCCTTCATCGTGCGGAAGATGTACTGCGCATTCTCGATGGAGAGCGCGCGGTCGGACATGAAAGGCGTGTGGATGGCCTCGGTCATCATACCGAGCAGGCACAGCCGCTGGTTGGTGAGGATCGTCACCATGTTGAACAGGGCGTCCTGAATGTGGCCGCGGAAGATGTTGCCGGTCATGAACTTCGTCGGCGGCATGTACTTCAGCGGGGCGTTGGGGAAGATCTCACGGGCCATCTGCGCCTGCGCCAGCTCATAGAGGAACGTATTCTCGACGGAGGGATCCATCTCGAAGGCGTGGCCGAGACCCATCTGCTCCTCGCGCATACCGGCGTCCTTCGCGAAGGCCTCATTCAGGAACTGGGAGGCGAGCACGGTGTGGGCGGCGGTGATGGCGTCGTCGGTCGTCAGGTAGTTGTCCTCACCGGTGTTGATGATGACGCCCGCATAGCCGTTGATGACGCGGGAGAAGTACTGGTCGACGATCGTGCGCTGCATGTTGATGTCGCGGAACAGAATGCCGTAGAGAGCATCGTTCAGCATAACATCCAGACGCTCCAAAGCACCCATAGCGGCGATCTCGGGCATACACAGGCCAGAGCAATAGTTGCACAGGCGGATGTAGCGGTGCTGCTCCTCGCCGACCTCGTCGAGCGCGGCGCGCATCAGGCGGAAATTCTCCTGCGTGGCATAGGTGCCGCCGAAGCCCTCGGTCGTTGCACCATAGGGGACATAGTCCAGCAGCGACTGACCCGTGGTACGGATGACGGCGATGATGTCCGCGCCCTGCTTTGCGCCCGCCTTGGCCTGGATAATATCCTCATAGATATTACCGGTCGCGACGATGATGTACAGATACGGGCCTTCCTTGTCACCGAACTCCTTGAGATACTCGTTGCGGCGGCGGACATTCTTGTTGATGCGCTCGATGGTCGCGTTCACGACCGGGGTGATGGCGGCGCGGATCTCCTCGTCGGAGTGGGCGGGAACCTTGGACAGATCCAGCTCACCCCGGTCGATGGCCTCAGCCACGGCCTGGGGATCCATACCGGTTTCGATCATGGCGTTGCCGATGGCCCACGACGCGCCGACGGGGAGGAAGGACGTGGCCATCATGTGATCAACAACGACGTTGGGCAGGGGGACGTCCATGTCGTTGACACCGTCGATGCCCAGCAGGCGGCAGACCGCGCGCTCCACCGTGACGGTGGTGTGCTGGTCAATGAAGCGCTGGGTGTCGTCCGCCACATACGCGGCGGAGGCACGGGCCTGATTGACCAGATCAAAATTCAAGCCGAGTTTGCTTTCCATAGTATACCTCTTATTTCTTCACGTGGCGCTCGTTGCGCAGCAGCTTGGTGGGCTCGAGATAGCGCTGCGGCGTGCCCTCGGCGACCCATGCAACACCGGTCTTTTCGACCTTCTTCTTGCCGGTGCAGACGTCGCAGTGGCAGTTCTGGACATAGTGCTCAGGCTGCGTATAGGAGGTGATGACACCCTCGAAGTTGCGCAGGATGACCTTGCGCGGTGTCTCGGAGATGAGGTAGTTGGGCATGACCGGGGTCTTGCCGCCGCCGCCGGGCGCGTCGACCACGAACGTGGGAATGCAGTAGCCGGAGGTATGGCCGCGCAGAGCCTCCATGATCTCGATACCCTTGGAGACAGGGGTGCGGAAGTGGCTCAGGCCGAGGGACGGGTCGCAGGCATAGATGTAGTACGGGCGCACGCGCATCTTGACCAGCTCGTGAACCAGATCCATCATGACGTGGCTGCAGTCGTTCACGCCGGCCAGCAGCACGGACTGGTTGCCCAGGGGGATACCGGCGTCAGCCAGCATCGCGCAGGCCTTGGCGGCCTCGGGGGTGACTTCCTTCGGGGTGTTGAAGTGGGTGTTGAGCCAGATGGGGTGATACTTCTTGAGCATATTGCACAGCTCCGGCGTAATGCGCTGCGGGCAGACGACGGGGGTGCGGGAGCCGAGACGGACGATCTCTACGTGCGGGATCGCGCGCAGGCGCTTGATGATGTACTCCAGATTGTCATCGGAGACCATCAGGCAGTCGCCGCCGGAGAGGAGGACGTCGCGGACCTCGGGATGCGCGGCGACGTAATCGATGCACTTGTCGATCTGCGCCATCGGCACCTCGCAGTCATTCTGGCCGGCAAAGCGGCGGCGCGTGCAGTGACGACAGTACATGGAGCACTGGTCGGTGATGAGCAGCAGCACACGGTCGGGATAGCGGTGCGTCAGACCGGGGGTGGGGGAGTCGGTGTCCTCGTGCAGGGGGTCGGCGTCCTCATAGTCGGCGTACTCCAGCTCCTCGGCGCGGGGGATCGCCATCTTGCGGATGGGATCGAACGGATCGTTCAGGTCGATCAGGGACAGATAATAGGGGGTGATGGCCATGCGGAGCTTGCCGAGCGTCTTGGCAACACCGGCCTCCTCATCGGCGGTCAGGTTCATGTACTTCTTCAGATCCTCCACCGTCTCAGCGCGGTTGGCGACCTGCCAATGCCAGTCATTCCACAGATTTTCGGGGACGTCAGCAAACAGACCGTTACGAGTCTTCATAATCGAATATCTCCTTTATATGTCCTAAAATGGGGGAAAAAGCCTATAAAAAGGGCAGGGAAACCGGGAGAACCGGCCTCCCTGCCGTCGGTTAATCAATCAGCAGTACTTCTCGTCGAACAGCTTGCGCAGCTTGGGATTCTCGCGCAGCACATCGAGGGTGATCTGAGCGTGGTTCTTGGTGTAGCCGTTGCCCACGATCATGGTGACGTCCTTGCCGATACCCTCGGCGCCCAGAGCGGCCTTCGTGAAGGAGGTCGCCATGGAGAAGAAGTACACCACGCCGTCATCGCGGACGGGCAGGATGGCGGACATCTCACAGGACTCGATGTTCACGCAGCAGATGGAGAGGTCATACTCCTTGCCGCCGGTGACGGCCAGAGCGGCCTCCATCACCTCAACGGGCTTGGTGCAGTCGGCGACGATGACGTCGGTGTAAACGCCGAGCTCCATCAGGCCGGGCACCTGCTTGGGATTGCGGACAACGCCCACGACCTTGCCCTTCGGGCCGACCTTCTTCATGGCCTCCCAGCCGCACAGCACGCCGGACTTGCCGTTCGCGCCGAGGATCAGGACATTGTCGCCCTCGTGGGGCAGCTTGCGGGCCTGCGCGGGAGCGCCGGCGACGTCGAGCGCGGCCAGAGCGAGAGGCTCGGACATATCATCGGGCATCTTGCAGTACAGGGCGGACTCAAACAGGATGGCCTTGCCGACGATATCGACACGGTCGATATCCTTATGGATGGCGAGGATCTTGTCGATCTTCAGCGGGGTCATGGACAGGGACACGAGGGAGACGATCTTGTCGCCCTCCTTCAGGTCGAAGCCGGGCTTTTTCTTCAGATCCTCGCCGATGTGAGCGACGACGCCCTTGAACATACCGCCGGAGCCGGTGACGGGGTTCTGCTGCTTGCCGCGCTCGGCGACGATCCCGAGGATCATCTCGCCGATCTTCTTCTCGTCGCCACCGCAGGCCTCGGAGATCTGGGTGAAGGAAGCGGAGTCGATGTTCAGGGAAGTCACGTCGCAGACGATCTCGTTGGAGTAGACCTTGCTCATGTCGTTGTCGATCTTCCAAGCAGCCTGGGTCAGAACGCCCTTCGGCTCGATAACGCGGTGAGTACCGTACTTGTTGCCTTTCAGTTCAGCCATATTAATTTCCTCCTAATTAATCTTTTCTCTATACTATGGTGGAGTTTGGTGTTTCAGTAGGGGTTGTACGTTTTTTTTACTGCAGGGGCTTGAGGCTCAGGATCTGTCGCGCCTCGGCGGGCGTTGCGATCTCGCGGCCAAGCTCCTTGGCGATGCGGACGACCTTGGCGACGAGTTCACCGTTGGATGCGGCCTTCTGACCCTTGCCGAGGTAGATATTGTCCTCAAAGCCGACACGGACGTTGCCGCCCATCGCAATGGCGGCGGCCGCCATCGTCCAGGCCGCGCGGCCGACGCCGGAGACGGTCCACGTCGCGTCAGAGGGGATCTTGCTGGCGAAGAAGGCCAGATTCTCCACGGTGGCGGGGGTGCAGCCATGGACGCCGAGCACGAAGTTGAACTGCATCGGGTGGCCGGGCACCTCACCCTTCTTGGCCATGCCGAGGACGGTGTCGATGTGGCCGAGCTCGAAGCACTCATACTCGGGCTTGATGCCGTTTTCGATCATGCGCTTGCCGAAGGCACGCATGGTCGGCATGGTGTTGTCGAAGATCTCGTCGCCGAAGTTACAGGTGCCGCAGTCGAGCGTGGCCATCTCGGGGAACAGCTCTGTGGGCTGCAGACGCTCCTCGGGGCTCATGCCGGTGGCGCCGCCCGTGGAGGGGATCATGATCACGTCGGGCAGTTCCTTGCGGATGGCGTCCATCACAACACGGAAACGCTCACGATCCTGGGTGGGGGTGCCGTCGTCCTCGCGGACATGGATGTGGAGAATGGCCGCGCCGGCTTCATAGGCGCTCTTGGCTTCGCGGACCATCTCTTCGATGGTGTAGGGGACAGCGGGGTTCTGGGCCTTCGTGACCTCAGCGCCGCAGATGGCGGCGGTAATGATCAGCTTTTCCATCTTGACCGCTCCTTACTTCTTGATTTCCTTGCGCTGGCAGTCCTTCGGCGTGACGCAGGTGCCGTGGGCGCGGCACACGATCACAGGCTCGTCGAGCACGTCGGCGGCGGAGGCGCTGATGTCGGGGCGGGAGACGATGACCTTGCGGGCCTCAAACTTCATGGTGCGGGAGGTGTTGCCGATTTTCTCGATCTCGCCGTAAGCTTCGATGTAGTCGCCGGCGTAGACGGGGGCGAGGAACTCGACGTTGTCATACGCACAGAACAGACCCTCGTCGCCGTCGCACTTGATGAGCAGCTCCGTGGCCACGTCGCCGAACAGGTGCACCATGTGCGCGCCGTCGACCAGGTTTCCGCCGTAGTGCGCGTCCTTCGCGCTCATGCGCAGGCGGAGCAGGGATGTCATCTTTTCCATGAGATTGTCCTCCTTCAAAAAATTTGGATGTGCTTGTTTGGGCATTACAGAATCCTCTACAACCTCTCGGCCGTGAACACTCCTTCGGGCATGAAAAGAGCGCCATCGGTCATCGGAATGACCAATAGCGCTCCATGTTACAAAACATGACAGTAACGTTACTTGCATAACGCTCCCAAGAATGCGGCGCGGGCGCTGCCGTATCCCTTCGGCGGAAAGCCCCTTCCCGACCTGCTCACGAGTGCCCTCTCACACATGTGCCAGTACCCTGCTTTCCGCGCCTCTATTGTCTGTTATATGAAATTCTGCACTCTGAATATAAACCATTTTGTGCCTTTTGTCAAGATGCTTTTGTGAAGAAAATGACGATAATTTTTTTGCGGCGCAAAAAGAAATTTTTGTTCCAAAGGGGCTCAATATGCCTGCTGGATCTTCTCCAGGATCTCCGGCTTGAGCGAGAGCATCCGGCAGATGTTCAGTGCGTCGCGCGGGCAGTCGGACGCGCCCTCCACGCGGTAAAGACCGTAGTTCATGTGCCGCGCGATGACGGCCACGCCGTCCTCGCCGCTCGCGGCCAGCTCGCGGCGGATCTCCTCCGGGTCGACGTCGCGCAGGCCGATGATCTGATAGTGCGCGTGCGCAAACTCAGCGACCTTGTCATAGTGCGTCGTGAGCAGGGAGATGGCGTCGACGTCGTTGAGATAGCGCGTCACGGCCTGCACGATGCGCGCGCCCTCGTCGGGGTTCGTGCCGCGGGCGAACTCATCGAGCAGGAACAGGGAATACCCCTCCTCAACCTCGCTGAGCGCCTTCTGGAACTCCACGATTTCCGAGCCGAAGCCGGACAGGCCCGACTGGATGGACTGCAGGTCGTCGAAGAGCATCTTCACGCTGTGGAAAAGCGGCATCCGCGCACGCTTCGCGCACACGAGGAAGCCCGCCTGCAGCAGCAGCACGTTCAGAGCGACCGTCTTCATGGCGACGGACTTGCCGCCCATGTTCGCGCCCGTGATGACCGTCGCCCCGCGCGTGAGCGCGATGGAGACGGGGACAAAGCGCCGACCCTTCTGCTCGAGCAGGTCGCACAGCTCCGGGTTCACCATGTCCGTCAGCTCCAGCTCGCCGTCCGTGATTTCCGGCAGAATCCCACCGTAGCGCACGGCGAACAGCGCCTTCTGGATGATGAAGTCGAGCCGCCCGAGCGTCTCCGCGTCCTCCAGCAGACCGTCCGCCAGCGGCGCGAGCGCGGCGCCCATGGCGCGGCGCACCTTCGTTTCCTCGCTGTCCTCCTCGGCGCACAGGCGCGTGCGCTGCATGCGGAGGTTTTCCTTCTCCGCGTCGGTCTGCGCGTGGAAGAGCTGCTCCTCGAGCTGCTTTTTTGCCTGTCGGATCTCGCGCAGGCGGGGGGTGGCGCTGTCAGGGATGTAAAAGCCGCGGCTGCGGGTGTTGTCGGGGTCGAGGATGGCGAGTGCGGGCGACGGATCGTGGAAGGCCAGGCCGCGGAAATCCGTCACGGCGCGGATCTGTTCAAAGAGCGGGATAATCGTTTCCAGCCGCTGCAGATACCCCTTGATCTCGAACAGCTCGACATGGTCGGGCGTCTCCAGCTCGCGGCAACGGCGCAGAGAGCCTCGGATGTCCTTGATCTGGCAGAGGGCGATCATGACCTTGTCATAGGTTTCCTTCAGCTCTCCCGCGGCCTTCGCGGCGCGGTCGACGTTATACAGCTCCGTCTCCAGCTCCGCGCGCTCCTCCGGCGCATAAAATCGCAGCCGGCGGATGCGCTCGCTGCCGAAGGGACTGCAGCCGTGCAGGCTCTCCAGAATATACTGCAGGCCGATTTTTTCTCTCTCCTCGAAACGAATGCGGATCATGTCAGCTCCTCCTTTACGTTGATGACGGGTACGTCCACCGCCTCCTGCAGCCGCGCGCGGAACTCGTCCTTGTCGAACTTCCAGCCGTAGGCGGAGACGGGGTTGACGGTGATGCACAGCGTGCGCGCGGCCTCGGCCGTCTCGAGCCGCACCTCACGCAGCTGCATCTTATCGAGTGTGTCGGGACTGAGCAGCACCTTGCTCGGGTCGGCGACGACGAGCCGGTTTTTGCGCAGCACGCCCGCGCGCAGCAGCGGCAGCACCATGCTGTCGGTCAGCGCGCCGGTGACGAGCGCCTCGCCCCGCTCCTTCAGGCACTGTTCCAGCGTCCCCTCCGGGGCGGCGGGGACGGTCTGCGCCTTCGGCAGGTTCATGATGCGGTAGATGCTCACGGTGTCGGCGATGACTTTCTCCATGCGCATGTGGTAGCTCGCGCCGGTGCAGAGGACGATGCCCTCCGCCACCTGCCGCGCGCCGAGGGACTTGCGCCCGAGCGCGCCGTCGATGATCGACTGCTCCGCGCCGAGGTCGAAGAACGTCTGCGACACGCTTTTGAGCTGCGTCGTGATGGATGGCCCCGCGAGCTGGACATAGCCGTCGCTGCGGGCGCGCATGATGATGACCTCGCCGAGCGGCGTGGGGATGCCGGTGCTCACGAGAATCTCCTTCGTCACGTCGCCGAGCCACAGCATATCCTTTGCCGTGGCGATGAGTGTCCCGGCGGGGACGAAGATGCTGGGCTTTTCCGTGCCAGTCACGACGTCGGTCGACTCGCCGTCGCGCCCGATGGACGTCAGCCCCAGCACGCGGCCGCGCCCGCTGTGGGTGAGCAGCCAGTTGAGCATGGTCGTCTTGCCCGCGTTCTTGCACATACCGACGATGGACATGCTGCGCACCGACTGCAGTTGCTGAATCAGATTGGAGGACATATTCGCTGCTCCTTCCGCTGAATTTGTCATATCAAACAATGATTATAGCGTAGCACCGCAAAAAAATCAACCCGGCGGGCAAAAAGCACAAAACCGCAGCGGAGAAACACCGTTTCTCCGCTGCGGTTTAAAAGAATAGTTTTCTCAGCAGATCATTTCATAAAATCCCGCCGTCTCGAGATCGGCGGAAATCTCCTCGAGCCGGGGCCTGTCGCCCGGCTCGCCGCGCCAGGCAAGGCCGCAGTCGGCCGTGATCTCCCGCGGCACGGGGATCAGCCGTCCGGCAAGACCCGCCGCGCGGCAGCGCTTCTCCATCGCCATCGCCCCGGCGGTGGTGTGGAACGTAATGAGCAGATGCATTTTTCCGGCAATCATCGCGCAATTTCACGGACGGCCGCAAGCGCGGCGTCCGTATCCTCCTCCGTATTCATCCAGCCGAAGCTGAAGCGTACCGCGCCGCGCTCCACAGTGCCGAGCGCACGGTGCAGCCGCGGGGCGCAGTGCGCCCCGGCGCGCGTGGCGATGCCGTAGTCCTGCGCGAGCACGTCGCTCACCTGCGACGAGTCGTAATCGCGGATGTTGAGCGTCACGATCGGCGCGCGGTCCCATGAGGAAAAGTCGCCGTAGACCGTCACACCCGGCGTATTCGCCGCGCCCTCGTAAAACCGCCGCGCGAGCGCAAGCTCGTGACTGCGGATCGTCTCGCGCCCGACGCTGCGAATATAGTCCATCGCCGCCATCAGACCCGCGATGCCGTGGCCGTTGAGCGTACCGGCCTCGAGCCGCGTGGGATACTCGCGCGGCTGCTGCGGCAGATATGTCTGCACGCCCGTGCCGCCGACCTTGAACGGCCGGATCTCCACGCCCGGGCGCACGCACAGCCCGCCCGTCCCCTGCGGCCCCATGAGACTTTTGTGTCCCGTAAAGCAGAGCACATCAATGTTCTGGCGCTCCATATCGAGTTCTGCGGCGCCGGCCGTCTGCGATGCGTCTACCACAAACAGCAGTCCCTTCTCGTGCGCAAGGCGGCCGATGCGGCCGATGTCGAGGAGGTTCCCCGTCAGGTTCGACGCGTGCGTGCAGACGATGGCCCGCGTGTTCGGCCGGATGAGCGCGGCGAAGTCATCATAGCGCACGCGCCCGAGCCGGTCGGCGGGGACGAACGAGACGTCTACGCCCTCGAGCCGGTAGAGCGGGCGGAGCACGGAGTTGTGTTCACAGTCGGTGGAGATCACATGATCCCCCGGCGAAAACAGCCCGCCGATCGCGATGTTCAGCGCCTCGGTCGAGTTCGCCGTGAATGCCACATGGTCGGCGCGCGGACAGCCGAACAGCGCCGCGGCGGCCTCGCGTGCGTCGTAGATGATGCGGGACGCTGTGAGCGATTCCTCGTGCGCGCTGCGCCCGGAGTTGCCGAGCGTCGTCATGGCCCGCACGACCGCGTCGATGACGCAGGGGGGCTTGCGCAGCGTCGTGGCGGCGTTGTCGAGATAGATCACGGCTTCACCACGAGGTCGGCGTGCGTGAGCTTTTCGACGATGTCATACATGTTCGTCACGCCGCCTACGGCCAGCTGCTCCGTCAGACCGTAGTGGTTCAGGCAGGTGCCGCAGGTGAGAATCTCCACGCCGCGCGCGGCCATGTCCTGCAGGTCCTCCAGCGAATCCGAGCCCTGCACTGTCAGGTGCGCCCCACCGTTATAGAAGAGGATCGTCTGCGGTAGCTCCGGCTGGTGCGCGAGCGCGTAGAGAAAGCCCTTGAGCAGCAAGCGCCCGAGCTCGTCGCTCCCGCGGCCCATGACGTCGGTGCCGACCGCGACGACCACATTTCTGCGGTAGGGGAGACAGGTGTCCTCCGCCTGCGCGGCGACCGGCGCGCCTTCGCCGACGGTCATCGCGACGATGAAGTGCGCGTCCTCCGGCTGGGTGACGGCAACGTCAAGCCCGCGCTGCGCGGCTAGACGCTTCAGGTTCTCCACCGCGACGGCGTTGTCCACATGCACCTCGAGCGTCCCGCCGGTCATCCCGGCCAGCGCTTCGTTCGCCTTCACCACCGGCAGCGGGCAGGCCAGCCCGCGCGCATCCAGAGAGGTTTTCATAAAACGGTTCCTCCTCGCTATTCTGAGTTGAGAATATTGTAGCACAAAGCGGGAAAATTGCAAGCGGGGAAGGAGTCTGCCGGTCGGCCGCGGCGGGGCACATGGGTCCGTTTTTTCGGTGGATTGGTGGATAAATCGGCATGTACTGCCTCCGGCGGGGTACTTTTCCCGCGCGGGAAAAGTACCC
>ERZ773187.1025-NODE-1025-length-23147-cov-11.468084_pt1 | contig 23147 bp, 15 predicted proteins | sample MGYA00511242_ERZ773187 | MGnify/ENA primary metagenome ERZ773187 (study PRJEB29015, sample SAMEA2737744) | human gut metagenome | biome: human gut; feature: human-associated habitat; material: faeces | place: China | collected 2012 ... | reverse complement strand
CTTAATATAGGGATTAATAAATTGCTGATTTTTTGTCAGGAGTTCCTCTTTTATGGCCTCTGGTCGCCTGCAACAACAATTCATCCGCCTGTGGCAATGCTGTGAAGGCCAGACCCAGGACACCACCCTCAGTGAACTCGCCGCACTGCTTAACTGTTCGCGCCGCCATATGCGTACCCTGCTCAATACGATGCAGCAGCAGGGCTGGCTGAACTGGGAGGCCGAAGCCGGACGCGGTAAACGCTCGCGCCTCACGTTTTTGTATACCGGCCTGGCGCTGCAGCAACAGCGGGCCGAAGACCTGCTGGAGCAGGATCGGATCGATCAACTGGTGCAGTTAGTCGGCGATAAAGCTGCGGTGCGGCAGATGCTGGTTTCTCATCTGGGCCGCAGTTTCCGCCAGGGGAAGCATATCCTGCGCGTCCTCTACTATCGGCCGATGAAAAACCTGTTGCCGGGTAGCGCATTACGTCGATCCGAGACCCACATGGCGCGGCAAATCTTCAGCGGGCTAACCCGCATAAATGAGGAAAACGGGGAACTGGAAGCCGATATCGCGCATCACTGGCAGCAGATTGCCCCCCTTCACTGGCGCTTTTTTTTACGGCCCGGCATCCATTTTCATCATGGCCGTGAACTGGAGATGAGCGATGTGATTGCCTCGCTTGAGCGCGCCAGAATGTTGCCGCTCTATTCCCACATCGTTAGCGTTCAGTCTCCTACCGCGTGGACGCTGGATATTCATCTCTCTGAACCAGACCGCTGGCTGCCGTGGCTGCTAGGTTACGTCCCCTCAATGATTCTGCCGCGTGAATGGGAATCGATGCCTAAGTTTGCCAGCCAACCCGTGGGGACAGGCCCCTATGCGGTGGTGCGCAATAACAATAATCAGTTAAAGATTCAGGCCTTTGACGATTACTTTGGCTATCGCGCGCTGATCGATGAAGTAAACGTCTGGGTATTACCCGATATCAGTGAAGAGCTGAGTCCAGGGCTGACGCTTGAGGGGCCGACCGAAGGGGAGAAAGCGGTAGAGAGCCGTCTGGAAGAGGGGTGCTATTACCTGCTCTTCGACGCGCGATCCCGACGCGGTGCCAGCCAGGAGGTCCGTCAGTGGATCAGCCAGATCCTCTCTCCCGCTAAATTGATCTATCAGGCGGAAGCGCAGTACCAGACTTACTGGTTCCCCGCCTGGGGCTTGCTGCCTCGCTGGCACCATGCCCGGCCAGGATGTGGCGAAAAACCTGCAGGTCTTGAGAGCATTACCTTGACTTACTACCGTGAACACGTTGAACACCGGGTCATCGGCAGAATGATGAGCGCTATGCTGGCCGCCGAAGGGGTAAAACTGGAAATAGTGGAAGTGGATTATGACGAGTGGCATCGCGGCGATATCGTCAGCGATATCTGGCTAAATAGCGTGAACTTTACTCTGCCGCTCGATTTCTCGCTCTTCTCGCACCTGTATGAGGTCCCGCTGCTGCAAAACTGCATTCCCCGCGACTGGCAGCAAGACGCCGCCGAGTGGCGGGCGGGTGAGATGAACCTCGCGGTGTGGTGCCAGCATCTATTGGCACAGCAAGCGATGGTACCGCTTATTCACCACTGGCTGATGATTCAGGGTCAGCGCAGTATGCGTGGTCTGCGGATGAACACGCTTGGCTGGTTTGACTTTAAATCGGCGTGGTTTGCGCCGCCGGAGCCATAACACTTTCGTAATATTCACCAAATCATTACAATACTGCCGTTCTCAACGGGGTGCTGCGCGAAAGCGTGTGCTGAGAAAATACCCGTCGAACCTGATCCGGATAACGCCGGCGAAGGGATTTGAGGCTGTCACTCAAAATCCTTTGCCACTCAACATTGAGGTGCAAAGTGTTAAAAAAAGCTCTTCCCCTGCTGGCCCTGCTGGCGCTGCCTGCTTTCGCTAAACCCGTGCTGACGGTCTATACCTACGACTCCTTCGCCGCTGACTGGGGCCCTGGCCCGGTGGTCAAAAAAGCCTTTGAAGCCGACTGCAATTGTGAACTGAAGTTCGTGGCGCTGGAAGACGGGGTTTCCCTGCTCAACCGGCTGCGCATGGAAGGTAAAAACAGCAAAGCCGACGTCGTGCTGGGGCTGGATAACAACCTGCTCAATGCGGCCACCCAGACCGGATTGTTTGCCAAAAGTAATGTCCCGAACGATGCAGTGACTGTGCCGGGTGGCTGGAAAAATGACACCTTTGTGCCTTTCGATTATGGTTACTTCGCCTTCGTTTACGACAAAACCAAACTGCAAAACCCACCGAAGAGCCTGAAAGAGCTGGTTGAAAGCGATCAAAAATGGCGCGTGATCTATGAAGATCCCCGCACCAGCACGCCGGGTCTCGGCCTGCTGCTGTGGATGCAGAAAGTCTATGGCGATAAAACCCCGGAAGCCTGGCAAAAACTGGCTGCCAAAACGGTGACCGTTACTAAAGGCTGGAGCGAAGCGTACGGGCTCTTCCTGAAAGGAGAAGGGGACCTGGTGCTGAGCTATACCACCTCGCCGGCCTATCACATCATCGAAGAGAAAAAAGAGAACTATGCCGCCGCTGACTTCGCAGAAGGACACTACCTGCAGGTGGAAGTGGCTGCCCGCACCGCAGCCAGCAAACAGCCAGAACTGGCAGAGCAGTTCCTGAAGTTTATGGTCTCGCCGGCCTTCCAGAAGGCAATCCCGACCGGTAACTGGATGTACCCGGTGACCGATGTTGCGCTGCCTGAGGGCTTTAATAGCCTGGTCAAACCGAAAAATACGCTGGAGTTCACCCCGCAACAGGTTGCGGATAAGCGTGCTGGCTGGGTAAGTGAATGGCAACGCGCCGTCAGCCGTTAATCGCGGGCTGGCTCATACCGGGGCTGACGGCCGCCACGCTGTTGGTGGCTGTCGCTCTGGGCGCCTTTCTGTCGCTGTGGTTCAGTGCGCCCGACGCCGACGTCTCTGCGCTGTGGCACGACAGTTATTTATGGCACGTCGTACGCTTCTCATTCTGGCAGGCCTTTTTGTCAGCCCTGCTATCCGTCGCGCCCGCCATTTTGCTGGCGCGTGCGCTGTATCGCCGTCGTTTTCCCGGCAGGCAAGCCCTGCTGCGCCTGTGCGCCATGACGCTGATACTGCCCGTGCTGGTCGCCGTATTTGGCATACTCAGCGTCTATGGCCGTCAGGGCTGGCTGGCCCAAATTTGTGCAGCGATCGGGCTGAACTGGCGCTTCTCTCCCTACGGCCTGCAGGGGATCTTACTGGCCCACGTCTTCTTTAATTTGCCCATGGCCACCCGCCTGCTCTTACAGGCGCTGGAGAACATTCCCGGCGAGCAACGCCAGCTCGCCGCCCAGCTCAATATGCGCGGCTGGTCCTTCTTCCGTTTTGTTGAATGGCCATGGCTACGCCGCCAGATCCTCCCTACTGCCGCGCTAATCTTTATGCTCTGCTTCGCCAGTTTTGCCACTGTGCTCTCACTCGGCGGCGGGCCGCAGGCTACCACCATTGAGCTGGCTATCTACCAGGCCCTGAGCTATGACTATGATCCTGGCCGGGCGGCGCTGCTGGCAATCATTCAGATGGTCTGTTGTCTGGCTCTGGTCTTACTGAGCCAGCGTCTGGGCAAAGCCCTCGCCGTAGGCACAAGTCAGATCAGCGGCTGGCGCGATCCCCAGGACAGCCTGCGTAGCCGTCTGACAGACGCTATGCTGATTACGCTGGCACTGCTGCTGCTGTTGCCGCCGCTACTGGCGGTCGTAGTGGATGGTCTTAACGGGAATCTTTTGAGCGTGCTGCAACAGCCGGTACTCTGGCAGGCGTTAACGACCTCGCTACGCATTGCCGCAGGCGCCGGCCTGCTCTGCGTGATCCTGACCATGATGCTCCTCTGGAGCAGCCGTGAGCTCTATGCCCGGCAGGCCACTGCCGCAGGACAGCTGCTGGATTTGAGCGGCATGCTGATTCTGGCGATGCCCGGCATCGTACTGGCGACCGGCTTTTTCCTGCTGTTTACCCGCACCGTCGGGCTGCCCGCTTCGGCGGACGGCATTGTCATTTTTACCAATGCGCTGATGGCCATCCCTTATGCCCTTAAGGTTCTGGAAAACCCGATGCGCGACCTCAGCGCCCGCTATACGCTGCTTTGCGGATCATTAGGGATGCAGGGGTGGCAACGGCTAAAGGTGGTGGAACTGCGCGCCCTGAAACGCCCACTGGCGCAGGCGCTGGCCTTTGCCTGCGTACTCTCGATTGGTGATTTTGGGGTGGTGGCGCTGTTTGGCAATGACGATTTCCGCACCCTGCCGTTCTGGCTCTATCAGCAGATTGGCTCCTATCGCAGCCAGGACGGAGCCGTTACGGCGCTTCTGCTCCTGATGCTCTGCTTTGCCTTGTTTACCGTTATTGAAAAACTTCCGGGGCGTGATGCTAAAACTGACTGATGTGACCTGGCTTTACCAGCACCTGCCGATGCGTTTTACTCTTTCTGTGCCGCAGGGAGAGTCGGTTGCCATCCTCGGCCCAAGCGGTGCGGGGAAAAGCACCCTGCTCAATCTGATCGCCGGTTTTCTGCAGCCCGCCAGCGGGACAATCTTGATAGAAAACCGCGATCACACCTGGACGCCCCCTTCCCGGCGCCCGGTGTCGATGCTGTTCCAGGAAAACAACCTTTTTACCCACCTGAGCATTCGGCAGAACATCGGGCTGGGGATGCACCCTGGTCTGAAGCTCAATGGCGATCAACAGCGCAAACTTGCGGCCATCGCCGGCCAGATGGGCATTAGCGATCTGTTGGACAGGTTACCAGGAGAGCTTTCCGGGGGCCAGCGCCAGCGTGCCGCGCTGGCGCGCTGCCTGGTGCGAGAACAGCCGATATTACTGCTGGACGAACCCTTTTCCGCCCTCGATCCTGCTCTGCGTCAGGAGATGCTATTGCTGGTCAAAGAGGTCTGCGAGCGTCAGCAGCTCACCATGTTGATGGTGTCGCATAGCGTGGAAGATGCGGCCCGCATCGCCAGACGTTCGATAGTCGTGGCTGACGGGCGTATCGCCTGGGACGGTGAGACCCGCGTGCTGCTTAGCGGCGACGCCAGCGCCTCGCATCTGCTGGGCATTGCGCGCGGTTAACGGCTCACGACCTTCAACAGAATCTCACCATAGACGGGCATCAGCGGGTGGCGAATAAGCGCCACCAGCGCCACCACCGCCACGCCCAGCAGCAGAGGTGCCAGCCACAGTAATCGCGATCGCGGCAGCCAGGCGCTCAGCTTATCGACGTTAGCCCGGGTACTGCGCCACAGACGCCAGCAGAGCCAGGCCGCCAGCCAAAGCAGCAATGCCGTTGCCAGCAGTAACCACTTAAAGCCGCCGCTATCCTGACCTACAGGAATATCGATAGCCGCTCCGGCCAGAATGCCAGGCAGGAAGTAGAATGGCGGCCAGAAGAGGCAGCCAATGATATTTGGCACAATGAATTTTTTGATCGGCAGATCGAGCATGCCAGCCACCATGGGCACCAGCGGACGCGTCGGGCCAACAAAACGTCCCACCAGAATCGTAAACATGCTGTGTTGATGCAGGGCATGCTCGGTTTTATCCAGCAGCGCTTTGTTCTTTTTCATGAAAGACCAGCGATGCAGCGGCTTTTTGAAACGCCAGCCCAGCCAGAACGAGATCCAGTCACCCAGCAGACAACCGATAATGCCCGCCAGCCAGGCCTGCCAGAAATTAACCTCGCCGCTACCTATCAGCGCGCCAAGACCAGCCATCATCACCGTACCGGGGAGGATCAGCCCGACCAGCGCCAGCGATTCCAGAAAAGCCACCAGCGCAACGGCAATGAGGGAGTAAGTAACGGACTGGGTGATGAAGTGTTCCAGCAATGCCTGCATAACTTTTCCGGTCAGATAACGAAGCAGGGATTCTGCGAAGAGCCGCCTGCTGCGTCAAGACATCAATTGTCTGAATAGTTTACCGGGTGTGAACAGACTTGCGCCATGTCGTTTATCTTTTTTTACGCTTTATTCACAACCTGCCCGGAATTCGCTGGGGCTGGCGCCGGTGCATTTCTTAAAGACGCGAGAAAAATAGAGCTGATCCTCAAACCCGACATTGCGCCCGACGCTGGCGATCGGCATGCGGGTAGTGCTGAGCAACAGCTTGGCCTGGCTGATACGCTGATCTTCGCGCCAGCTCAACACGCTCACCCCCAACTGCTGGCGGAACAGATGCGAGAGGCGTGACGGCGACAGGCAGACATGCTGGGCTACGCTGGCAATATCAAACTGGCTGTCCGCCAGATGATCGCTAATGTACTGGCAGGCATCGCGCACCCGATGATCCAGCGGCGGGTTAAGGGATTCATTGATGGCTTCCATACGTCTGAGCAGCAGTTGCTCCAGCAGGTTAATTGCCAGCAGCTCGGCATAGCGTCCCCCCGCCTGCCCTGCCTCGATGATCTGCGCAAACAGTTCACGAAACAGCGGTTGATGCACCTCGTCCGGGCGATAGAAACCGGTGTGGGCGAACATGGATGGCCAGCTCAGCCACTCCTGCCAGTAAGCGCGCGGACGGAAGTAGACCCACTGGTGATACCACTCGCTGGCATCCGGATGACGACCATAGTGGTGAACCTCCCCGGGAGGAAAGAGGAGGATGTCGCCCGGACGGCAGACAAAGGTCTGATCCTGATTTTTAATCACGCCTTCGCCACGCACCGTCAGGTTCAGGATATAGCCCTTCATACCCAGCGGGCGATCGATATAAAAATCGAGATATCCCTCTGCCTCAATAGGGGTCAGCCCCGCCACCAAATGCGCGTTAAACGAATAGCCTGGCAGTAAGGGATCGTTTTGCGTTTCAGCCATAAATTCAATACTCCTGGCAGAGGGTAAGGAAACCAATTGTCCATATCTACAGAGCCGACCTGAAAATAGGCGTCTGAAAGCCGTGAACGGGATGACTTCTCGTTAAGGTACGGCGCTTTAGCGTACCGCGTCACATTTTCGCCGTATCAGAGGCCGATAATCAGTAACAAAAGTGTCTATAACTACGGCAGAAATGTCCACATTGAATATTTGCACAGCGTCACACTTTCCACAGACATAGCAAAATTATCCATAAGATTAGCGAATCCTGCCTGACGATTTTTCCCCCCACTCTCTAATGTTCTTCCATACCTGTATTTTGATGGAGCAGCACCATGGCAATTGCAATTGGCCTCGATTTTGGCAGTGACTCGGTACGCGCCCTGGCAGTGGAGTGCACAACCGGTCAGGAGATAGCGACAAGCGTGGAGTGGTATCCGCGCTGGCAAGAGGGGCGTTATTGCGATGCGCCGAACAACCAGTTTCGTCATCACCCCCGTGACTACATCGAGTCGATGGAAGCGGCGATCAAAACCGTACTCGCCGGGCTGAGTGCGGACCAGCGTAGCCAGATTGTGGGCATTGGCGTGGACAGCACCGGCTCGACCCCCGCCCCCATTGATGCCGACGGCCACGTTCTGGCGCTGCGCCCTGAATTTGCCGATAACCCGAATGCTATGTTCGTGCTCTGGAAAGACCATACCGCAGTTGAAGAAGCCGAGGCCATCACCCGTTTGTGCCATCAGCCGGGTAAGAGCGATTACTCACGTTATATCGGCGGTATTTATTCCAGCGAGTGGTTCTGGGCCAAAATCCTGCACGTGACCCGCCAGGATCCCCGCGTTGCCCAGACAGCAGTGTCGTGGATCGAGTTATGCGACTGGGTTCCGGCCCTGCTGTCTGGCACCACCCGCCCACAGGATATACGCCGCGGCCGTTGTAGCGCCGGGCACAAATCCTTGTGGCACGAAAGCTGGGGCGGTCTGCCACCCGCGACCTTCTTTGACGAGCTCGATCCCCTCATCAATCAGCATCTCGACTACCCGCTGTTTACCGATACCTGGACCGCAGACGTGCCAGTAGGCAACCTCTGCGCCGAGTGGGCTGAACGTCTTGGTCTGCCAGAAACCGTAGCGATCGCCGGCGGCGCGTTTGACTGCCATATGGGTGCCGTGGGCGCAGGTGCGCAGCCAAACACCCTGGTGAAAGTCATCGGCACTTCGACCTGCGACATCCTGACCGCCGATAAAGCCAGCGTCGGCGAGCGTGCGGTAAAAGGTATTTGCGGCCAGGTTGATGGCAGCGTCGTCCCCGATTTTATCGGCCTGGAAGCAGGTCAGTCGGCGTTTGGCGATATCTATGCCTGGTTTGGCCGCGTGCTGGGCTGGCCGCTTGATCAACTGGCAGCGACCCATCCGGAACTGAAAACGCAGATTGCCGAGAGTAAAAAACAGCTGCTGGTGCAGCTCACCGATGCCTGGGCGAAAAATCCCTCCCTGGAGCATCTGCCGGTGGTGCTCGACTGGTTTAACGGCCGCCGTACCCCCTTCGCTAACCAGCGCCTGAAAGGGGTGATTACCGATCTTAACCTGGCGACAGATGCGCCGGCGCTGTTTGGCGGTCTGATTGCCGCTACCGCCTTTGGCGCACGCGCCATTATGGAGTGTTTCACGGAGCAAGGAATTGCCGTCAACAACGTGATGGCGCTGGGCGGTATTGCCCGTAAGAATCCGGTGATCATGCAGGCCTGCTGCGACGTGCTGAATCGCCCGCTGCAGATTGTCGCCTCCGATCAGTGCTGCGCGCTCGGTGCCGCCATCTTTGCCGCCGTGGCCGCTGGGGTCCATGCCGATATTCCTGCTGCGCAGCAGCATATGGCCAGCGCCGTGGAAAACACCCTTCAGCCGCGTACCGCCCAGGCGCAACGCTTTGAACAACTTTATCAGCGCTACCAGCAGTGGGCGAAAAGCGCTGAGCTTCACTATCTCCCTGTCGCCGCACCGGCAAAAAACAGCCCGGAATCCACGGCAACCCTGACACATTAAGGACACGATAATGACGATTTTTAATAATTATGAAGTGTGGTTTGTGATTGGTAGCCAACACCTCTACGGGCCGGAAGCCCTGCGCCAGGTGACGCAACACGCTGAACATGTGGTCAATGCCCTGAATGCCGAGGCCAAACTGCCGTGCAAACTGGTGTTGAAACCGCTGGGCACCTCCCCGGACGAGATCACCCATATCTGCCGCGACGCAAACTACGACGATAAATGCGCAGGCATGGTGGTGTGGCTGCACACCTTCTCCCCGGCAAAAATGTGGATCAACGGCCTGTCCATTCTCAATAAGCCGCTGCTTCAGTTCCATACCCAGTTCAACGCGGCCCTGCCGTGGGACAGCATCGACATGGACTTTATGAACCTGAACCAGACCGCTCACGGCGGCCGCGAGTTCGGCTTCATTGGCGCGCGTATGCGTCAGCAGCATGCCGTGGTCACGGGCCACTGGCAGGATGCTCAGGCACACAAACGCATTGGCGCCTGGATGCGTCAGGCGGTCTCTAAACAAGATACCCGTCAGCTGAAAGTAGTGCGCTTCGGCGACAACATGCGCGAAGTGGCCGTTACCGACGGCGACAAAGTGGCTGCGCAGATTAAATTTGGTTTCTCCGTGAACACCTGGGCCGTGGGCGACCTGGTACAGGTGGTGAATGAAGTTGCCGACGGCGACGTTAGCGCGCTGGTGGACGAGTATGAGAGCAGCTACCGCCTGACGGCCGCCGCGCAGATTAACGGCGACAAACGTCAGAACGTGCTGGATGCCGCGCGAATCGAACTGGGGATGAAACGCTTCCTTGAACAAGGCGGCTTCCATGCCTTTACCACCACCTTCGAAGATCTTCACGGCCTGAAACAGTTACCAGGCCTGGCGGTTCAACGTCTGATGCAGCAGGGTTACGGCTTTGCGGGCGAAGGCGACTGGAAAACTGCCGCTCTGCTTCGCATCATGAAGGTGATGTCAACCGGTCTGCAGGGCGGCACCTCCTTTATGGAGGATTACACCTACCACTTCGAAAACGGCAACGATCTGGTGCTGGGCTCACACATGCTGGAAGTATGCCCAACCATCGCCGTGGAAGAGAAACCGACCCTCGACGTGCAGTATCTGGGCATTGGCGGTAAAGCAGATCCGGCACGCCTGATCTTCAATACCCGTACCGGCCCGGCCATCAACGCCAGCCTGATCGACCTGGGCGATCGTTTCCGTCTGCTGGTGAACTGCGTGGATGCGGTCGAAACCCCACACGCCCTGCCGAAGCTGCCGGTAGCCAACGCCCTGTGGAAAGCACAGCCAGACCTGGCGACCGCCTCCGAAGCCTGGATCGTGGCGGGCGGTGCCCACCATACCGTCTTTAGCCATGCGCTGGATCTGAGCGACATGCGTCAGTTCGCTGAACTGCACGACATTGAAATTGCCGTCATTGATAACGACACCCGCCTGCCAGCCTTTAAAGACGCGCTGCGCTGGAACGAAGTCTACTACGGCTCAAAACGTTAACAGGGGAACCTTTGGCCTGCCGCAGGGCGGGCCTCTTTTTCCTGGAGGAATGCATGTTAGAAGATCTGAAACGTCAGGTGCTGGAAGCGAATCTGGCGCTGCCGAAGCACAACCTCGTTACCCTCACATGGGGTAACGTCAGCGCTGTAGACCGTGAGCAAGGTGTCTTTATCATCAAACCCTCAGGGGTGGATTACAGCGTCATGACCGCTGAAGACATGGTGGTGGTCAGCATTGCCACCGGCGAAGTGGTGGAAGGAACCAAAAAGCCCTCTTCCGATACGCCAACCCACCGCCTGCTTTATCAATCATTCCCGTCGATTGGCGGCATTGTGCACACCCACTCACGTCATGCCACCATCTGGGCTCAGGCTGGTCAGTCTATTCCCGCCACCGGAACCACCCATGCGGACTACTTTTACGGCACCATCCCCTGCACCCGTCTGATGACCGATGCCGAAATTAACGGCGAATACGAATGGGAAACAGGTAACGTCATTGTCGAAACCTTTGAGAAACAGGGGATCGACGCGGCGCAGATGCCGGGGGTGTTGGTTCACTCCCACGGCCCGTTTGCCTGGGGTAAAAACGCCGAGGATGCGGTTCATAACGCCATCGTGCTGGAAGAGGTGGCTTATATGGGCATCTTCTGCCGCCAGCTGGCGCCGCAATTACCCGATATGCAGCAAACATTGCTGGATAAGCACTACCTGCGTAAGCACGGCGCAAAAGCCTATTACGGGCAGTGAGCACCGCCTCTCCCCTGTCGGGGGGAGGGGTAAGCCAGGGCCTTCCGGCCGAACACACCTGTATAAAACCCCAGCAAAAGCCCTTCAACCAGGCTATAATCACGCCTGGTTTTGTTTGATGGGATAATGGCGTGACGCAGGCGCGAGAAGGCTTTTTACTGACCCGACACTGGCGAGACACGCCGCAAGGTACCGAGGTAGCGTTCTGGCTGGCTACGGACGAGGGTCCGCTACATGTAACGCTACCGCCGCAGGAATCGGTGGCCTTTATTCCCGAGCCTCATGTTGAAAAGACCCGAACGTTGCTGCGCGACGAAAACGGCTGGCGCCTTACGCCGCTTGCATTAAAAGATTTCCAGCGCCGCACGGTGTATGGCCTTTACTGTCGCGGTCACCGCCAGCTTATGCGCTTTGAAAAAGTGCTGCGCGAGGCGGGCGTTACCCTCTACGAGGCCGATATCCGGCCGCCTGAGCGTTTTTTAATGGAGCGCTTTATCACCGCCCCCGTCTGGGTCGATGGCACCCCACAGGGCAACCGGCTGGTTAATGCCCGTCTTAAACCAAACCCCCACTATCGCCCGTCACTAAAATGGGCCTCGCTGGATATCGAAACCACTCGTCACGGTGAGCTCTACTGCATTGGCATTGAGGGGTGTGGCCATCGGGTTGTCTATATGCTGGGGCCGCCGAATGGCGAGGCTTCTGGCCTCGATTTCCAGCTGGAATATGTTTCAAGCCGCCCCCAGCTTCTCGAAAAACTCAACGCCTGGTTTGCCCAGCACGATCCCGATGTGCTCATCGGCTGGAATGTGGTGCAGTTCGATCTGCGCGTTTTGCAAAAGCATGCGGAACGCTATCGTATCCCCCTGCTTCTGGGGCGCGACAACAGCGAGCTGGAATGGCGCGAGCACGGCTTCAAGAATGGGGTCTTCTTTGCGCAGGCCAATGGACGCCTGATTATCGACGGCATCGAAGCGCTGAAATCCGCCTTCTGGAATTTCTCGTCATTTTCCCTCGAATCGGTGGCCCAGGAGCTGCTCGGCGAAGGAAAAGCGATCGATAACCCCTGGGACAGGATGGACGAAATTGACCGCCGTTTCGCCGAAAACAAACCGGCGCTCGCTACCTATAACCTGAAAGATTGCGAGCTGGTGACCCAGATTTTCCATAAAACAGAGATCATGCCCTTTTTGCTGGAGCGCGCCACGGTCAACGGCCTGGCGGTGGATCGTCACGGAGGCTCGGTAGCGGCCTTTAGCCATCTCTATTTTCCTCGCATGCACCGGGCGGGCTATGTGGCCCCGAATCTCGGCGATGTGCCGCCGCAGGCAAGCCCTGGAGGCTACGTGATGGACTCCAGGCCAGGGCTGTATGACTCGGTGCTGGTGCTGGATTACAAAAGCCTTTATCCCTCTATCATCCGCACCTTTTTAATTGATCCTGTGGGTCTGGTAGAGGGGATGGCGCAGCCAGATGACACCCACAGCACTGAAGGCTTTCTCGGTGCCCATTTTTCTCGTCAGAAACACTGCCTGCCCGAGATCGTCAGCCAGATCTGGCATGGCCGCGACGAAGCAAAGCGTCACGGCAATTCGCCTCTCTCTCAGGCACTGAAGATCATCATGAACGCCTTCTATGGCGTGCTCGGCACCAGCGCCTGCCGCTTTTTCGATCCCAGACTGGCCTCGTCGATCACCATGCGTGGACATGAGATCATGCGCCAGACGAAGGCGTTAATCGAATCCCAGGGCTATGAGGTGATTTACGGCGATACGGACTCGACCTTTGTCTGGCTAAAAGGCCAGCAGAGCGAAGACCAGGCCATGGCCATTGGCAAACGGCTGGTCGCCTACGTCAATGACTGGTGGCAAAACCATTTGCAAAAAGAGCGGTTAACCAGCGCGCTGGAGCTGGAGTATGAAACCCATTTCTGCCGTTTCTTAATGCCCACTATTCGGGGTACCGACCAGGGCAGCAAAAAACGCTACGCAGGGCTGATTCTGCAGGGCGATGACCAGCGCATGGTGTTTAAAGGGCTGGAGACGGTGCGTACCGACTGGACGCCGCTGGCCCAGCGTTTCCAGCAAGAGCTCTACCTGAAAATCTTCCGCAATGAGCCCTACCAGGACTATGTCCGGGAGACCATTGCCAGCCTGATGGCGGGCGAACTGGATACACAGCTGGTCTACCGTAAGCGGCTGCGTCGGCCGCTGGCGGAATACCAGCGCAATGTGCCGCCGCACGTGCGTGCTGCAAGGCTTGCCGATGAAGAGAATGTCCGTCTGGGGCGTGCGCAGCAGTATCAGAACCGCGGCACAATCAAATACGTCTGGACCACCAGCGGGCCTGAGCCGGTGGACTATCAGCGCTCGCCGCTTGACTATGATCACTACCTCACAAAACAACTTCAGCCCGTGGCGGACGGAATTTTACCCTTCCTGGACGACGATTTTGCTACACTGATGACTGGGCAGATGGGGCTATTTTGACAGGTGACGAAATCGCTGCCATCCAGTACCATAGCGCCCTTTCCATTCCCGGACCCATATTTTAATGACTGTCGATCTTCGACGGTGGTTGAACTATTGCCTGCAATTTAAAGAGTAGAGCCGAACATATATGCCTTTTACACTTGGTCAACGCTGGATCAGCGATACAGAAAGCGAACTTGGATTAGGAACGGTTGTGGCGCTGGATGCGCGAATGGTGACTCTCCTCTTCCCCGCTACCGGTGAAAACCGTCTGTACGCTCGCAATGACTCCCCTGTTACCCGCGTCATGTTCAACCCGGGCGACACCGTGACCAGCCATGAAGGCTGGCAGCTGAAGATTGAAGACGTAAAAGAAGAGAATGGACTGCTTGCCTATATTGGCACGCGCCTCGACACGGACGAGAGCGATGTGATGCTGCGCGAGGTGCTGCTTGATAGCAAACTGGTCTTCAGCAAACCTCAGGATCGTCTGTTCGCCGGTCAGATTGACCGTATGGACCGTTTCGCCCTGCGTTACCGCGCGCGTAAATTCCAGAGCGAACAGTACCGCATGCCCTGGAGCGGCCTGCGCGGCCAGCGCACTAGTCTGATTCCGCATCAGCTCAACATTGCCCATGACGTAGGCCGTCGCCACGCACCGCGCGTACTGCTGGCAGATGAGGTTGGCCTGGGTAAAACCATCGAAGCGGGCATGATCCTGCATCAACAGCTGCTCTCCGGCGCCGCCGAGCGCGTGCTGATTATCGTCCCGGAAACCCTGCAACACCAGTGGTTGGTGGAGATGCTGCGTCGCTTCAATCTGCGTTTTGCGCTGTTTGACGACGAGCGTTACGCCGAAGCCCAGCACGATGCAGATAACCCCTTCGAAACCGAACAGCTGGTGATCTGCTCGCTGGACTTCGTCCGCCGGAGCAAACAGCGCCTCGAACACCTCTGCGACGCGGAATGGGATCTGATGGTGGTGGATGAAGCGCACCATCTGGTCTGGAGCGTCGATGCGCCAAGCCGCGAATATATGGCTATCGAACAGCTGGCCGAGCGCGTGCCGGGCGTATTGCTGCTGACCGCTACGCCAGAACAGCTGGGGCTGGAAAGCCACTTTGCCCGCCTGCGCCTGCTCGATCCGAGCCGTTTCCACGATTTCGAGCAGTTCGTCGAAGAGCAAAAAAATTATCGTCCGGTTGCCGATGCGGTAGCGCTACTGCTGGCAGGCAAACATCTTTCTAATGATGAGCTTAATACTCTGAGCGATCTGATTGGCGAGCAGGATATCGAGCCGCTGCTGCAGACGGCCAACAGCGGGCATGACGGTGCAGAAGCTGCCCGCCAGGAGCTGGTCTCTATGCTAATGGACCGCCACGGCACCAGCCGCGTGCTGTTCCGTAATACTCGCCATGGTGTGAAAGGCTTCCCGAAACGCGAGCTGCACACCATTAAGCTGCCGCTGCCGACCCAGTATCAGACGGCCATTAAGGTCTCCGGCATTATGGGCGCGCGTAAAAGCGCTGAAGATCGCGCCCGTGACATGCTCTATCCCGAGCAGATCTATCAGGAATTCGAAGGGGATACCGGTACCTGGTGGAACTTCGACCCGCGCGTTGAGTGGCTGATGGGCTACCTGACCGCGCATCGCTCCCAGAAGGTGCTGGTGATTTGCGCCAAAGCCGCCACTGCGCTGCAGCTGGAGCAGGTGCTGCGCGAGCGCGAAGGTATCCGCGCCGCCGTGTTCCACGAAGGGATGTCCATTATCGAGCGCGACCGCGCTGCCGCCTGGTTTGGCGAAGAGGATAGCGGCGCTCAGGTACTGCTCTGTTCCGAAATCGGTTCTGAAGGGCGTAACTTCCAGTTCGCCAGCAACCTGGTGATGTTTGACCTGCCGTTTAACCCGGACCTGCTGGAGCAGCGTATTGGCCGTCTGGACCGTATTGGACAGGCGCACGATATTCAGATCCATGTGCCTTACCTGGAAAAAACGGCTCAGAGCGTGCTGGTGCGCTGGTTCCACGAGGGTCTGGACGCTTTTGAACATACCTGCCCGACCGGTCGCACTATTTACGATCAGGTGCATGGCGATCTGATTGGTTACCTGGCCGCGCCGGAAGAGACCGAAGGCTTTGACGAGCTGATCAAATCTTGCCGTGAAAAACATGATGCGCTTAAAGCGCAGCTGGAACAGGGCCGCGATCGCCTGCTGGAGATCCACTCCAATGGCGGCGAAAAAGCACAGCGCCTGGCTGAAAGCATTGAAGAGCAGGATGACGATACCAGTCTGATCAGCTTCTCTATGAATCTGTTCGATATCGTGGGCATTAACCAGGACGATCGTGGCGAAAACCTGATTGTGCTGACGCCTTCCGATCATATGCTGGTGCCGGATTTCCCGGGCCTGCCGGAAGACGGGTGCACCATCACCTTTGAACGTGATGTGGCCCTCTCACGCGAGGATGCGCAGTTTATCACCTGGGAACATCCGCTGATCCGCAACGGTCTGGATCTCATTCTCTCCGGCGATACCGGCAGCAGTACCATCTCGCTGCTGAAAAACAAGGCCCTGCCGGTGGGTACCCTGCTGGTAGAACTTATCTACGTGGTTGAGGCCCAGGCGCCAAAACAGCTGCAGCTTAACCGCTTCCTGCCCGCGACGCCGGTACGCCTGCTGCTGGATAAAAACGGCACCAATCTTGCCGCGCAGGTCGAGTTCGAAAGCTTTAACCGTCAGCTCAGCGCGGTAAACCGCCATACCGGCAGCAAACTGGTGAATGCGGTACAACAGGACGTTCATGCCATCCTGCAACTGGGTGAAACGCAGATTGAGAAAGCGGCTCAGGCATTGATTGACGCGGCGCGCAGCGAAGCGGATGAAAAACTCTCTGCCGAGCTCTCTCGCCTCGAAGCCTTGCGTGCAGTGAACCCGAACATCCGTGATGATGAGCTGGCAGCGATTGAGAGCAACCGTCAGCAGGTGCTGGAAAGCTTGCAGCAGGCTGGCTGGCGTCTGGATGCGCTGCGCCTTATCGTCGTGACGCATCAGTAATCGGAGCGCAGCATGCAAATGGAGCCCTACAATCCGCCGCAGGATCCCTGGCTGGTTATCCTGTATCAGGATGAACATATCATGGTGGTCAACAAGCCGAGCGGTCTGTTATCCGTACCGGGCCGTCTGGATGAACACAAAGACAGCGTGATGACGCGCATTCAGCGCGATTATCCGCTGGCAGAGTCGGTTCATCGTCTGGATATGGCCACCAGCGGCGTGATTGTGGTGGCGCTGACCAAAGCGGCGGAGCGGGAGCTTAAGCGCCAGTTCCGCGAGCGTGAGCCCAAAAAAGAGTATATTGCCCGCGTCTGGGGGCACCCGGAGAAAGCCGAAGGGCTGGTGGATCTGCCCCTGATTTGCGACTGGCCTAACCGTCCGAAGCAGATGGTCTGCTATGAGACAGGCAAACCGGCGCAGACTGAGTATGAAGTGCTGGAGTACGCGCCGGATAATACGGCGCGGGTCCTGCTAAAACCGATTACTGGCCGTTCACACCAGCTGCGCGTGCATATGCTGGCATTGGGGCATCCGATTCTTGGGGATCGCTTCTATGCGCCACCGGAGGCGCGCGCGCTGGCGCCTCGCCTGCAACTGCATGCCCGGATGCTGACCATCACCCATCCCGCTTTCGGGAATGCGATGACCTTTAAAGCCCCGGTCGACTTCTAAAATAACGCCCGGCTATACCGGGCGTATCTTATTTAAAGCCTTTCTGCTCTTTTATGAGCTCATACGCTTTCTGAATCTCCTGCGCTTTCTGCTTCGCCATCTCCATCATTTCTGGCGGTAACCCTTTCGCCACCAGCTTATCCGGATGATGTTCGCTCATCAGTCGACGATAGGCGCGCTTAATGGTTGGGCCATCGTCCGTTGGCTTCACACCCAGCACGTTACAGGCATCTTCCAGCGTCGGGCCACGTTGCGCCTGCTGCCAGCCGCCGCCAGAAGATTGCTGCTGTTGGTAACCGCCACCGAACTGCGCTCCGCCCTGCATCATGCGCAGGAACTGGTCAAACTGCATTCGTGAGATACCGAGCTCTTCCGCAATGACATACAGCACGTCGCGTTCGTTCGGATGAAGCGAACCATCGGCAAAGGCTGCCTGAATCTGGATCTCAAGGAACATACGAATCAAATCAAAACGACCGAAACAGACGCTACGGAACTGACGCATCTTTTCACGCAGGGGATAGTTATCCGCCTTACCTACGCGAAATGCATGTTGCGCCGCCGCACGCGAATCCCCGTGCAGGTTCATTCGGTCCATAAACTGGCTGGCGACGTGAATGTCCGCCTCTGTCACGCGCCCTTTTGATTTGGTCAGATGCCCCATCACTTCGAAGGTCGTCGCAAAAAAGAGGGCCTGACGCTGTTGCTGATTGGCGAACCAGGCCATCTTACGACTGCGAGCTTTATCAAACATATGGCCGATAATCAGCCCCAGAATGATGCCCCAGAAGCCTGCGCCCATCATTAATGCGAACGCCACGCCGATAATTTTTCCCCAATACTGCATATACTCCCCAAATGGTGATGGATCTGATCCTGTGCAATGCCATCATTCCTGTGGTCTCGCCACGGTCAATTGAAGGACATCGCCTATAATTTGCATTATCATACTCGTCATTCAATAGCGAGCCTATCACCACGGCTCGCAAACGGGCAGGATTAACGCTGGCACTGCGATGATGAGTAAGATAGTCTCTGACCGTTTGCCAGCGTATAGCCACTGATGACGGAACAACAAATAAAACGTATGAAAAAACGTATCCCCACCCTTCTGGCCACAATGATTGGCACTGCCCTCTATACTCAACAGGGACTGGCAGCCGATCTCGCCTCGCAATGTATGCTGGGTGTTCCCAGCTATAATCGCCCGTTGGTTCAGGGTGATACGAACGACTTACCGGTCACCATCACTGCGGATAACGCAAAAGGTAATTACCCTGACAATGCCGTTTTCCACGGCAATGTCGATATTGCACAGGGTAACAGCCGTCTGCAGGCCGATGAGGTTCAGCTTCATCAAAAGCAGCCTGACGGTGCCGCCGAACCGGTGCGAACTGTTGATGCGCTGGGTAATGTGCACTATGACGATAATCAGGTCATTCTGAAAGGTCCGAAAGGTTGGGCAAATCTTAATACCAAAGATACCAACGTCTGGGAAGGCGATTACCAGATGGTGGGTCGTCAGGGTCGCGGTAACGCCGATCTGATGAAACAGCGCGGTGAAAACCGCTATACCATTCTGGAAAACGGCACCTTCACCTCCTGTCTGCCCGGCTCTAATACCTGGAGCGTCGTGGGAAGCGAAGTGATCCATGACCGCGAAGAGCAAGTTGCAGAGATCTGGAACGCCCGCTTTAAGCTCGGCCCGGTGCCTATCTTCTACAGCCCTTACCTGCAGCTGCCGGTTGGCGATAAGCGCCGTTCAGGTTTCCTGATCCCGAATGCGAAATACAGCACCAGTAACTACTTCGAGTTTTACCTGCCGTACTACTGGAACATCGCGCCAAACATGGATGCCACGATTACGCCGCACTATATCCATAAGCGCGGCAATATCATGTGGGAGAATGAGTTCCGCTATCTGTCGCAGGCGGGCGCGGGTATTATGGAGCTGGATTATCTGCCTTCAGATAAAGTCTATGAAGATGAGCATCCCACCGAAGGCGATCGCCATCGCTGGTTGTACTACTGGCAACACTCCGGGGTAATGGATCAGGTGTGGCGTTTTAACGTCAACTACACCAAGGTCAGCGACTCGAACTACTTTAACGATTTCGATTCCAAATACGGTTCCAGTACCGATGGCTATGCGACGCAGATTTTCAGCGCCGGCTATGCGGTACAAAACTTCAACGCGACGGTCTCTACCAAGCAGTTCCAGGTCTTCAGCAACCAGACCCGCAGCACCTATGCTGCCGAGCCACAGCTTGATGTTAACTGGTATCAAAATGATGTCGGTCCGTTCGATACCCGCGTTTATGCGCAGGCGGTGCACTTCGTTAACACCAATGACGATATGCCAGAATCCACGCGTGTGCACATTGAACCGACTATCAACCTGCCGTGGTCGAATAACTGGGCAAGCCTGGATACCGAAGCCAAGCTAATGGCAACCCACTATCAGCAGGAGAACCTGGACTGGTATAACAATCGTTATGGCACCGATCTGAAAGATTCTGTTAACCGTACCCTTCCGCAATTTAAGATGGACGGTAAGCTGATTCTTGAACGCGACATGAACCTGGCGAACGGCTACACCCAGACGCTTGAGCCGCGTATTCAGTATCTTTACGTCCCTTATCGCGATCAGAGCAACATCCAGAACTACGACTCGTCCTTCCTGCAGTCTGACTACAGCGGCCTGTTCCGTGACCGTACCTACGGCGGTCTGGACCGCATTGCTTCTGCCAACCAGCTGACGACCGGGGTAACAACCCGCATCTTTGATGATGCTCAGGTTGAACGTTTTAACGTTTCTGTTGGTCAAATCTACTATTTCACCGAGTCACGTACCGGTGATGACGATATCAACTGGGAAGAAGACAACAAAACGGGCTCCCTGGTCTGGGCCGGAGATACTTACTGGCGCATGACCGATCGTTGGGGCCTGCGCGGCGGCGTACAGTACGATACCCGTCTGAACAACGTCTCCACCGGCAGCGGCTCCATCGAGTATCGTCGTGATGAAGACCGTCTGGTGCAGTTGAGCTACCGTTATGCCAGCCCGGAATATATCCAGGCGACATTGCCGAACTTCGCTACGGCGCAGCAGTACAAAGAGGGCATTTCGCAGGTGGGTGGCACAGCAAGCTGGCCGATCGCCGATCGCTGGTCCGTCGTGGGTGCGTACTACTTTGACACCAACACCAGCAAGCCGGCCGATCAGATGGTGGGGCTGCAGTATAACTCCTGCTGCTACGCTATCACTGTCGGCTACGAACGTAAGCTGAACGGCTGGGATAGCACTCGCCAGCAGAGCGAATACGATAAAGTTATCGGCTTTAACATCGAACTGCGTGGCCTGAGTTCGAATTACGGCCTGGGTACTCAGCAGATGCTGCGTTCTAACATTCTGCCGTACCAAAATTCTCTGTGATGTACTTGAATGACAACGTAATCCGCATTTGCGGTTAATTGAAATGGAAAAAGTATGAAGAACTGGAAAACGCTGCTGCTCGGTATCGCCATGGTTGCGAATACCAGCTTCGCGGCCCCACAGGTTGTCGATAAAGTCGCAGCCGTTGTGAACAACGGTGTAGTACTTGAGAGCGACGTTGATGGTTTAATGCAGTCTGTGAAGCTCAACGCGGGTCAGGCAGGTCAGCAACTTCCGGATGATGCCACGCTGCGTCATCAGATCCTTGAACGTCTGATCATGGATCAGATCGTTCTGCAGATGGGTCAAAAAATGGGTGTGAAGATCTCTGACGAACAGCTCGATCAGGCGATCGCGAACATCGCTAAACAAAACAACATGTCTGCAGATCAGATGCGCAGCCGTCTGGCCTATGACGGTATTAGCTACTCAACCTATCGTAATCAGATTCGCAAAGAGATGCTGATTTCTGAGGTGCGTAACAACGAAGTCCGTCGTCGTGTCACCATCCTGCCTCAGGAAGTGGATCAGTTGGCGAAACAGGTGGGTAACCAGAACGATGCCAGTACAGAGCTGAACCTGAGCCACATCTTGATCCCACTGCCGGAAAATCCTTCTTCCGATCAGGTTGCTGATGCGGAAAACCAGGCGCGTTCCATCGTCGATCAGGCGAAAAACGGCGGTGATTTCGGCAAACTGGCAATCACTTACTCTGCCGACCAGCAGGCGCTGAAAGGCGGCCAGATGGGTTGGGGCCGTATCCAGGAGCTGCCGTCTATCTTCGCTCAGGCTTTGAGCACCGCGAAGAAAGGTGACGTCATTGGCCCGATCCGCTCGGGCGTTGGCTTCCACATTCTGAAAGTGAACGACCTGCGCGGCCAGAGCCAGAGCATCTCTGTCACGGAAGTGCATGCCCGTCATATCTTGCTGAAGCCATCACCGATCATGAACGACGATCAGGCGCGCGTGAAGCTGGAGCAGATTGCTGCAGATATTCGTAGCGGAAAAACCTCTTTCGCCAATGCGGCAAAAGAGTTCTCTCAGGATCCAGGCTCTGCTAACCAGGGCGGCGATCTGGGCTGGGCGGCAGCCGATATCTACGATCCGGCCTTCCGTGATGCGCTGATGAAGCTGAACAAGGGCCAGATGAGCGCGCCGGTTCACTCCACCTTTGGCTGGCACCTGATCGAACTGATGGATACCCGCAGCGTGGATAAGACCGATGCGGCGCAGAAAGATCGCGCGTATCGCATGCTGTTCAATCGTAAATTCTCGGAAGAAGCGGCGACCTGGATGCAGGAGCAACGCGCCAGCGCTTACGTGAAAGTATTGAGCAACTAATGAAACACCACCGTGTTGTCATCACTCCCGGCGAACCCGCCGGGATTGGTCCGGACCTCGTTGTCCAGCTCGCGCAACGCAGTTGGCCGGTAGAGCTGGTCATCTGTGCTGACGCCACACTGTTACAAGACCGGGCGGCACTGCTCGGTCTGCCTTTATCTCTCCTCCCCTATGATGCCGCCCTGCAGCCGGTTCCCCAGCAAGCGGGGACCTTAACCCTGCTCAATGTCCCGCTGCGCGCACCCGTGATTCCCGGTCAGCTCAGCACCGAAAATGGTCACTACGTGGTAGAGACCCTGGCGCGTGCCTGCGATGGCTGTCTGAACGGCGAATTTGCGGCGCTGATTACCGGTCCGGTGCACAAGGGGGTGATCAACGACGCAGGTATTGCCTTTACAGGGCATACCGAATTCTTTGAAGAGCGCTCGCAAAGCCCGAAAGTGGTGATGATGTTGGCCACTGAAGAGATGCGCGTGGCGCTGGTCACCACCCACCTGCCCATTAAGGCGATTCCTGATGCCATTACCCCGGCACTTTTGCGGGAAATTATCGGGATTCTGCATCACGATTTGCAGACTAAATTCGGTATTGAGCAACCGCACGTACTGGTCTGCGGCCTGAATCCCCATGCCGGGGAAGGCGGGCACATGGGTACAGAAGAGATCGACACCATTATCCCGGTCCTCAACGAGATGCGTGCGAAAGGGATGAATCTCAGCGGGCCACTGCCTGCCGATACCCTTTTCCAGCCCAAATATCTTGAGAATGCCGATGCCGTGCTGGCGATGTACCACGATCAGGGCCTTCCCGTGCTAAAATACCAGGGATTTGGCCGCGGCGTGAACATCACCCTCGGTTTACCCTTTATTCGAACGTCCGTTGACCACGGTACTGCACTTGATTTAGCAGGCCTGGGCCAGGCAGATGTCGGCAGTTTTATTACGGCGCTTAATCTCGCCATCAAAATGATTGTTAATACTCAATGACTAATCGAGT
>ERZ773187.1020-NODE-1020-length-23265-cov-27.189100_pt1 | contig 23265 bp, 13 predicted proteins | sample MGYA00511242_ERZ773187 | MGnify/ENA primary metagenome ERZ773187 (study PRJEB29015, sample SAMEA2737744) | human gut metagenome | biome: human gut; feature: human-associated habitat; material: faeces | place: China | collected 2012 ... | reverse complement strand
AAAGTAAAAAGGGGCTGTGAAGAAATGAGGATTCATTTCTTCACAGCCCCTTTTTCATCGGCAGTATTGTCCCAGAGCCTCGATGACACGATTGATCTCTATCGGTTTCGTCAGGTGAGCATTCATACCGGCTTCCATGCATTTTTTCGCATCTTCATCGAAGGCATTCGCCGTCATGGCGATGATGGGGATGGTTTTCGCATCCGCTCTCGCAAAGCTGCGAATGGCCCTTGTCGCGGTCATGCCGTCCATGACAGGCATCATGATATCCATGAGGATAGCATCGAAGGTACCCGGGATCTTATTTTTGAAAAGATCGACAGCCTGTTTACCATCGCCCACGACGGTGACGCGCGCCCCCTTATCAGTGAGGAGCATCTGTGCGATCTCTGCATTCAGCTCATTATCCTCGACCAGCATCAGGTGCAGACCTGCGATATCCACATGTCCCTTTTTCTCCGGCTTCTCTTCCTCATCGGGCGCGATTTCGCAGGGGATCGTGATGACGAAGGTCGACCCCTTCCCCTCTTCACTGGTGATAGAGATGGTTCCCCCCATCGCATCGATGAGTCTCTTCACGATGGCCATACCGAGCCCCGTCCCCTGATATACACTGCGGGCATCCTGTCTTTCCTGGGTGAAGGGATCGAAAATATGAGCCAAAAACTCCGGGCTCATGCCGATACCGGTATCCGAAGCGGTCCATCGATAGGTGCAGCGATTCCCGCTCGTCCCCAGAAACTCCACCTTTGTCAGGATGCGGCCGCCCTTTTTATTGTACTTGATGCAGTTTCCTAAAATATTAAGAATGATCTGCCTAAGATGCAGGGGACTGCCGTACACGAAGGGTACAGGGAATGAGTAATCCTTCACTTCATCGATCCACTCGAGCCCTGCTTCCACCACACGGTCAGAGAGGATGCTGCGGATGTTATCTCTCTGCTCAGCGAGAGAAATCCGCTCACGGGAGAGGATGACGCCGCCGGCTTCCAGCTTGCTCATCTGCAGGATGTCATTGATGAGGGAGAGCAGATGCTTCGCTGCCGTTTGTATCTTTTTGTGATTTTCAAGGACCAGCTCCTTGTTATCGAAGTGATCTTCATTGATCTTCAAAAGACCGATAATACCGTTCAGCGGCGTACGGATATCATGGCTCATGCGGGAGAGGAATTCCGTCTTCACGCGATTCGCAGAGCTCATTTCATCCAGAGCGGCCTGCAGCTTTGCCTTCCGCTGTTCCTCCATTTCATGCATTTCTGTAGTATCTTTCAAAAGGACGATGGCCTGCACGACGGGCATATCTTGTCCGGCATCCGTATCATAGACGGTGATGCGCGTCATAAGGATCAGCTTACGGACCCAGCGGATCATACCATCCTTTTCCCGCACCCCGTACTCTGCTGAGAATTGCCGCTCGCCCGCTTCGAAGCGCTTCAAAAGATCGGTCACACTCATGGCGATGCGGTAGCACCCCTGTGTCTGTCGTGTGATCTGCATCATATGGGCTTCGCAGTAGGCCTGATACGAGCATGGCAGCGAAGGTGCCGCAAAGAGGCGCGCATGTGCTTCCTCCTTCCCCGGAAGCACGATATCCCTTTCCAGCCTGTCATGGGTCAGATCGACCATATAGATACAGTCCGCCATATCCAGCATGGCATCCACATAGCTGTCATTTTCCAGAATGGACTGCTTCAGCTGCTCATAGTAGAGGGAGAGCGCTTCCTTCGCCCCCAAAGGCGCATCCTCCGCCCGGCGGACGTGCTGAAACGCAAGAAGGACATGATGAAGCTGCCCCTCCGCATCAAAGTCCACGGGAATGACGACGAGACGGCATAATTCTGCCCCCTCTTTCGGCGTAAAGGAAAGGTCCAGCGCATCCTCCCTATGAAGGAGTGACTTCTCCAGTGCCTCCTTCGAGAGTGCGCTCTGTATGCGCTCCCGGTCTGCCCCTTCGATCTCCTCTGCGAGCTGCAGCACCGCACCGGAATAGCTGCCCTCAGACGCAAGAGGGAAATCGCTCCTCGCACGGATCGTGCGATAGGCGTCCATCTTCAGATCACAATACAGACAATCTGCGAAATTCTTCCGATAACGACTTAGCATTTTCAGCAGACGCAGCGAAAGACGCCTCTCCGCCTCTGCTTCCTTACGCTTCGCTTGATTCTTCTGGATATACATATACTTATCGGCCTTCGCGAAAAGCTCTCGCATGGACGCCTCAGGAGCATCCTTTGCCAGCGCATATCCCGCCGCATAAGAAAGCGGCATATCGGGATGCTCTTTTTCCTCCTCTGCCAGCTTTGCACGCAGATCTCCCAGAAGCGCCTTCATGCCCGCCCCGGAGAGGCCATACGTCACCATCAGAAATTCATCCCCGCCAAAACGCCCGACGAAGTGCTCCTCCGGTACTGCTGCCCGAAGAGCGGTCGCAAAACGACGGATGTATACATCCCCCACCTCATGTCCCCTGCTGTTATTGATGCGGCGAAGATCATTCAGGTCGAAGCTCACCACACCCATATCCAAAGAAACAGGCGCATCCAGGATCTCTTCACACCGGTTCTTATTCGGAAGCCCCGTCGCCGCATCCAGATATGCCTTCTTCTGCAGCACACGGTTCTGCATCAGCCTCTTCAGCGCCTTGAAAGACTCAAGACCGATCAGGATCATCAGCGCGAAAATCACCAGCGTGATGCCCTTCTCCAGCACAGCCAGATCCTTCGCCTGCTTCTCAGAATACACTTCGGCAAGCGCGGTCGCCTCATCGCAGATCGCGAAGAACTGCTCAGTCGCAGCGATCAGGTAGGAGTCCGCCTTCCCCGTGCGGCGAAGTTGGATGATTTCCTGCTTGACCTGCAGATAGTAGCCGCTTAGCTCCTTCATCTTATCCTGGAAATCCGGATCCGACAGGCGCACCAAAGACAGCGATGCATCCCCCTCTCGAAGGCCCTGAATATACGCCTCGATCTCGCGGCTCATCTTATCCTGCGGCTCACCCGCCATTTCCAGCTTCACCATCCGCTGCGTCGTCCCACGCACCAGCCCGGCATAGTTCACCACGCGCGCCGTCCCCTGCATGTGCGACACGATGACCATCATCCAGACGATCAACCCAATCAGGACCACTGCCAACACAGCGATCACGATGTGACAGAGACTGTATGTATTCTTCTCATGATTCTGCATGTAGTTTCTCCTATTTTGCATTATTTTTATCACATATTGCATTATATGACAAACCGCAGAAAATGGGAAGATACCGTGTTCGCCCGCGGGACGGGAAAAAGAAGCCAGTAAAACGACAATACCGCCCCCTTGTCATTTCGAGCGCAGCGAGAAATCTTCCTTGCACAACAGTCAAACGGAGAGTGTGAGAGGAGGAGCAACACCTATGCAATTTTATCTTTCCCTCATATGTGCAGTACACCGCCAGGGCGTAAAAGATCCCTCGGCTACGCTCGGGATGACGATACGAGAGGACGGACTGTCTCACATTCCCTTTCATTCTTTCCCGTAGAAGGCTGCCCCTTCGGGGCAGATCTATCCTCCGCCTTCGGCGCGCCCCTTCTTCAAGGGGCTATACAACGGTCATGTAAAAACGCTGACTCTTCGCAAGGTCTCCTCCCCCATATCGTCATTTCGAGCAAAAACAAAAACAGGAAATCCCGTATTCCATACGACACGGAATCACGGTATTTCCTGCTCCAAAGCACTAACCCAAGTCACTAGTCACTAGCCACCGGTCACTCATCTCACGAGATACACTTTGACGCGGCTCTTCGTCCCCCACTGGTAAGCCTGCGCGAGGGTATCGACACCGACATCGATGATATTTCCATGGATCGCACCTCCGATATCATCGCAGATGGCGTAGCCATAGCCTTCGATGAAGACGATGCTGCCGAGCGGGATGACACTCGGATCCACGGCGGCATGCCCCTTGCCGGCGAATCCGCCCAAAGCGGTATGCCCTTCACCGCCCCCGTCATAGGGCGTGTATGCCGTCGATCTCATGTGATAGGTCTTCGTATACTTGCCGCGGAAATAGGGCGCATTGTCCAAAGCATCCCAGACATCTTCATCTGCGACACCGGTAGTCTCAAGGCCTGTTTCATCCTGCAGCCTGCGGATGGCATCTGCCGTACCGGCGCCGAAGACACCGTCAACGACACCGGGATCGTAGCCGTGCAAAAGAAGCTGATTCTGCAGATGGATGACTCTCTTTCCCCTGGCCCCTTCCGAGAGAATATAGTCCCCTGTCTGCGCCACATAGACTTCATTCAGCTTCGTGCGGGTCTCGCTGTTCACGCCGCCCGTGACGGAGATCCCCTGCTCTTTCTGGAAAGCCGTGACCGCATCCTCGGTCTGCCCGCCATAGATGCCGTCTGCCTCCCCCTCAAGATAGCCGAGGCGTTTCAGCTTCCGCTGGATGGTCTTCACATCGTTGCCGCTGTCGCCGACACCATAAGACTCCCCGCCGGAGGAGACCGCAGGCGCCGGCGTCCCTGCGTTGATATCCCGAAGTGCACGGTAGGTCACTTCATCGATCGCACCAGATACAGGAAATCCACGGGATCTCTGGAAGTCCTTCACCGCCTTCACGGTATCTCCCCCGTAGACGCCATCGATGTCGCCTTTGAGAGAGCCGGCCTCTTGCAAGCGCTGCTGCATATCGGAGATCACATCTCCGCGATTTCCTTCTGCATACACGACGCCCCCACCATTCCGATAGCCTGCGCCTTCGGCACGTCGAATGGCATCTCTGGTCGCATCATCGGCTTCGCCGGTCGCACTCAGGCCTTTATCCTTCTGAAATAAATAGACTGCTTCCTTTGTGGTGGAACCATAGTCTCCATCCACGGTGCGGGCCAGATAACCGGCCGCTACCAGGGAATTCTGCAGGGCTGTCACAGCATCCCCACTCATCCCTGCGTGCAATGTTTCTGCAGAAGCCGGAACCATGGCAAGTATCCAAAGCGCCAGGACCGAGCTCCATTTGTAGATAGCACGCATGAATTATCACCTCCATAAACTTCCTGTATTTTACCATTTTTCTTCAAATTTGTAAAAAATGAGGGGAAACCCTTTTATTTTTAAAGAAATCCATCGAGCTGCCGCGCGGTGCGAAGCGGTGTGAAAAAGCAGACAGTATCGGTGGGAAATGGTGATTCCTAAGGCGTTCTTTTTCAAGGAAATGGGAGCGTTTTGCAGAAAAAGTGGGGAAGCCAAAAGAGAGAATGCCCTTCTCCGTATCACTGTCCTCCCACCCCTCGTCATTTCGAGCGCAGCGAGAAATCTTCCTTGCACAACAGTCAAACGGAGAGCGTCAGATGAGGAGCAGCCGAAGCACCCACGCGATTTTATTATTACCTCATAAGTACAGAGTACCGCTACGACATAAAAGATCCCTCGGCTACGCTCGGGATGACGATACGCGAGAACGGGCGATCTCACATGGCTTTTCATTCCTTCACGTAGAAGGCTGCCCCTGCGGGGCAGTCTATCCTCCGCCGTCGGCGCGCCCCTTCTTCAAGGGGCTACTCCGCTGGCATGTAAAAGCGCAACGCCCAAGCGCTACTCACTTCCCGATGGGAAAGTCAACGAATTGAGAATACCGCTTCCCCCGTATTGTCATTTCGAGCGAAGCGAGAAATCTTTTTCGTTCGCGGCAAGGCAAAGGATGTGGGGCAGCGGAAAGCGGGAAACATCGTGCTCCCTGCGAATCGGAAGAACGGTGTTTCATGCAAACTGATTCACGCATGAAACAGAAAATGACAAACGAAAAAGATCCCTCGGCTACGCTCGGGATGACGATACGAGAGACCGCTTTCCTCATATTCCCTTTCATACTTCGGCAATTCCAACCTCCGCCCCTTCGGTCACTTCAATAAAAAAATACCGCCAAGTTTCCTTGACGGTATCTGATCTCTATCCCCACCATGTCGTTAAAGCCGGATTTTGAGTCTGCGTATTTGCAGGTGGGTGCTCTCATGTGAATTTCATCTGTCCCCGTGAAGGGCATAGATTCCATTCGCAGTTCTGAACTCCCTTAATAAAGGTATCGGTTCAAAATATGAAGCCGCACGTGCACAGCAGGGTTGTTACATGTAGTATAGCAAATTTGCATGAGATTTACAAGAAATTTATGAGAAATAGCAGGGATCCGGAGCAGCCGGTGACGGATCACCGCCTGCCCCCTTCATCCCCATGTTTTACTCATTCTCCCTTGGAGCTCTTGAAGGCTTCTCTTTTGCCGATGACGGTCACGCCATTCATGTACGGTACGAGGACATCCGGGACGCGGATGGTGCCGTCAGCCTGCTGGTAGTTTTCCATGATAGCAGCGACAGTACGGCCGACAGCGAGGCCGGAGCCATTCAGCGTATGGACGAATTCCGGTTTCGCACCCGGCGTTCTGCGGAAGCGGATATTCGCGCGGCGTGCCTGGAAATCGAGGCAGTTCGAGCAGGAGGAGATCTCTCTGTATTTATTCTGTGCCGGCATCCAGACTTCGATATCATAGGTCTTCGCAGAGGAGAAGCCGATATCACCGGAGCAGAGGCAGACGACATGGTACGGGATCTCGAGCAGCTGGAGGATCTTTTCCGCTTCTGCCGTCAGAGATTCCAGCTCATCCCAGCTGTCTTCCGGCTTGCAGTACTTCACCATTTCTACCTTATGGAACTGGTGCTGACGGATAAGACCGCGGGTATCCTTACCTGCAGAGCCTGCTTCTTTACGGAAGCACGGAGTGAGCGCAGTCAGATGGACTGGCAGCAGCGCACCGTCGATGATCTCGCCGGAGAAATAATTCGTCAGCGGCACTTCCGCAGTAGGCGTCATATACATGCTTTCCCCTTCGACTTTGTACATATCATCCGCGAATTTCGGCAGCTGGCCGGTGCCCTGCATGGACTTGCCATTGATGATGTAGGGCGGGATGACTTCGGTGTAGTCATTCTGCTGGGTATGCACGTCGAGCATGAAATTATATACCGCTCTTTCGAGACGGGCTGCCTGCGAGAGGTAGAAATAGAAACGCGCGCCGGAGACCTTCCCCGCTCTTTCTGCATCCAGGATGCCGAGGGTATCGCCGAGCTCATAGTGAGCCTTGATCGGGAAATCAAAGGTCGGGATCTCGCCCCATTTGCGGACTTCCGGATTTTCGCTGTCATCCTTGCCGACCGGGACGGACTTGTCGCACATATTCGGGATATGGAGAAGCAGTTCATTCAGCTTGGATTCGACTTCACCGAGTTCCTTATCAATGGCAGAGATCTTCTGTCCGACTTCTCTCATGCGAGCGATAGCATCTGCCGCATCTTCGCCATTCTTCTTCGCCATCGCGATCTTCTTGGATTCTGCATTCTTTTCGCTCTTCAGCGCTTCGGTGTCGCGCAAGAGTTCTCTCCTCTTGCCATCGAGTGCGAGGACTTCGTCCAGATCGAATGGATTGTGACGGTTGACGAGGTTCTGCTTCACTTCGTCTGCGTGTTCTCTGATGAATTTCATGTCTAACATAGTATCGCTCCCTTTAGGAAATATAAAAAACAGGTTCAGGGTTCAGGTTGATGGGTTCAAGATGGTGGTGCGGCGCATAAAAATAAGAAGCGCCGCAGAGTTTTAGAAATGGGGCATCCCGTATCGCAAAGCCCCTTCCGCTCGGGAAGGGGCCGCCCACAGGGCGGGGGATAGGGAGACAAATGACACAGCAGTCAGTCTCTTCGTTTGAGGCTAACTACGTTTGTTTGACCACACTTTCTAGTTCTGCGCATGCCGTAGTCAGCCCCGTACCTGCTGACCAACTACCTGCACACTTTCCTCCCTATCCCCCCTGCCCCCCTTTCCGAGGGAAAGGGGGGGGACGATACGAGAAAAACGTTCTCGCGCCCAATCACCAGTCACTAGCTACCAGTCACTAGTCACCAGTCACCCAAACCAAAGCAAATAAAAAGACTTCTTCCCTCCATGGGACGAAGTCATCGCGGTGCCACCCAATTTGCATAAGCCAGCTCATGGCTGATATCGGCTGCCTGCCGTCCGATTCCTCACCGGCCGCTCCTGAGTGGAAACTTTCTCATCTGCCAGGGCTCTCACCAGCCGCCCTGTCTCTGAAAGACATCTGAAAAAGATTTTCTCTTTCCCTGCGTTATTAGTATTATAGCGAGTTCATTTGGGTTTTGCAATAGGAAAAAAGGTTCAAGATGCAGGGTTCAGGGTTCAGGGTTCAGGGTTCAGGGTTCAGGGTTCAGGGTTCAGGGGTCAGGGGTCAGGGTTCAGGGTTCAGGGTTCAGGGTTCAGGGTTCAGGGTTCAGGGGTGTGGTGGCGGCTTCGCCGCAAATATATATGGGGCGATGCCCGAAGGTTCGTGGGTAGCGGTTTTCCCGTACCGTCATCTCGAGCGTAGCCGAGAGATCTTTCTTGCAGACAGGGAAATGGTGTATGTGAGGAAATCCGTAGCACCAGCCTCAGCAAGACGTCATTTCCCCATCACCGCATGCCTGCTGATAAGCGTTGTGCAATAAAGATCCCTCCACTTCGGTCGGGATGACGATACGGGGAAAATGTCTGACGTCTAATGTCTCCTAGTCTTTTAGTCATTATAAAAGAGCGGCGCTCATATGCTGACGCGCCGCTCCTTCATTTCGCATTTCTAATTTCTCATTTCTAATTTTTTCCTTGCCATGGCGAGAGCCGCCAGTGTCTTCGCATCGTAGATCTCTCCGCGATCTACCATCTCATAGACCTTGTCGATCGGAAGGCGGATGACATCCAGAAATTCATCCTGATCGAGATGCTGATGAGACTTCACCAGATGGTCAGCGAGGTAGAGGTGGATGGTCTCATTGCAGAATCCCGGCGTGGTATAGACATAGCCGAGCTTTTCCATATGCTCCGTCTTGTAGCCGGTCTCTTCCGTAAGCTCTCTGGCCGCACAGGTATCGGGGTCTTCTCCCCCATCGAGCTTGCCGGCCGGGATCTCCAGAAGCGGCTGCTCGACCGCATAGCGGTACTGACGGACGAAGAGGATCTCTCCATCCCCGGTGACAGGGATGATGGCAGATGCCCCCGGATGCAGGACGACTTCTCTTGTGGTCTTGTGACCATGGATCTCTACCTCATCATCGAAGACGTGCAGCATCCGCCCTTCGAAGGCAGGCGCACGATGGATCAGCTTCTCCTTTTCTATGCTCATTTCACACCTGTGCTTCCTACGCCGCCGGTGCGTACACCCTCGGCATGGTCATCGTCCGTGGTGAGGTATTTCGTGAAGATCCCCTGCGCCACGCGATCGCCTTTATTCACATGGAATGGTTCATCCTTCGTATTGTAAACAGCGACCATGAGATGCCCCTCGTTATCCTCATTATTGTAATAGTCCGCATCAATGATGCCGGTGCTGTTCGCAAGGAAGAGCCCTTTCTTGATCGCCATGCTTGAACGGATGAAAATGGCGAGATATTCATCATCTTCCATATACGCCTTCAGTCCGGTCTTGATGAGCGTCACCTGATGCGGGATCAGATCGATGTCTTCCCCGCATTCGATGTCATAGCCGGCACTCTTTTCCGTCTTTCTTTCCGGCAGATGGATGTCTTTTCCCTGCCATGTGGACAGGATCTCAAAGCCTCTTGCTCTTGTCATAGAATAGATTCTCCTTATAGAAATAGGGTTCATGTGGACAGGTTCAGGATCGTGGTGACAGCTTCTCCGCGATCGCTGTTTTCAAACTTCAGCGTTGTAGTGGCAGATTTCCCGTACCGTCATCGGAAGCATAGCCCTCGATCCTTCTTGCAGACAGGAAAATGGTGTATGTGAGGAAATCCGTAGCACAGCCTCAGCAAGGCGTCATTTCCCTATCACCGTATGCATGCTGATAAGCGTTCTGCAATAAAGATCCTTCCACTTCGGTCGGGATGACGATACGGGGAAAAATGTCTCTCAGTCTCCAATCCTCATCCCACCAAGCAAAAAGCCCGATGCGCCCCGGGGCTCCTGCTCTTTCGAGACGAACCACCGGAACCCGCCGGGCTTTTCCCATAATAGGTGAGTGAAAGAAACGCTTGTGCGATCGCAGTATTGGCGTCTCCCCAAGAGATGCCATAGATCTGAAAACGGCACTGCGGCGCCTCTATGGTATGCTACGCCTCACGCCCCCGAAAGGACCCTCAGCACAGTCTTACTTATTCTTCTTCTCCAGCAGCAATGCTTTTCTGGAAAGATTGATACGGCCCTTGTCATCGATCTCCGTGACCTTGACCATGATCTCATCCCCTTCGTGGACGATGTCTTCCGGCTTCTCGACTCTCTGCAGAGCGAGCTGAGAGACATGGACAAGACCTTCCTTGCCCGGCAGGATCTCTACAAAAGCGCCGAACTTCATGAGATGGGTGACACGACCGAGATACGTCTCGCCGACTTCGACTTCCTTCACGAGAGACTCGACCATCGCTTTTGCCTTCTGGGCAGCTGCCTCATCTTCGGAAGCGATATATACGCGGCCGTCCTCTTCGACGTCGAGTTTCGCACCGGTTTCAGAGATGATCTTATTGATGGTCTTTCCGCCGCTGCCGATGACGACACGGATCTTGTCGACCGGGATCGTGAGAGAAATGATCTTCGGTGCATACTTGGAAAGATGTTCTGCCGGCTTATCGATGCATTCTGCCATCTTGCCCAGGATATAGAGACGGCCTTCATGCGCCTGCTTCAGTGCGGTCAGCAGGATATCTCTGGAAATGCCATGGACTTTGATATCCATCTGAATGGCATTGACGCCCTTTGCCGTACCTGCGACCTTGAAGTCCATATCGCCCAGTGCATCTTCCATGCCCTGAATATCAGAAAGGATGGAGAATTTGCCGCCATCTTCGATGAGCCCCATCGCGATGCCTGCGACCGGTGCCTTGATCGGTACGCCTGCATTCATGAGCGACATGGTGCTGCCGCAGACAGAAGCCTGCGAGGAAGAACCATTGGATTCCAGGATCTCAGAAACGACGCGGATCGCATACGGGAATTCATCGACACTCGGGATGACCGGGAGGAGCGCACGTTCTGCGAGCGCACCATGACCGATCTCACGGCGTCCCGGACCACGGGAGCCCTTCGTCTCGCCGACGCAGTAGGACGGGAAATTGTACTGATGGATGTATCTCTTCTCGGTGACCGGAGTGAGGTCATCGATGATCTGTGTCTCCGACATCGGAGCCAGCGTGGTAATGGAGAGCGCCTGGGTCTGGCCGCGGGTGAAAAGTGCCGAGCCGTGAACGCGCGGGAGCAGTCCCACTTCGCAGGTGATCGGACGGATCTCCGTCAGCTTTCTGCCATCCGGACGGATGCCTTCATTCGTGATGGTGTGACGGACGATTTCCTTCGTCAAATGGTCGAGCGCATCCGCCACATCCGAGAGATGTTCCGGGTAGATGTCAGCGAAATGCTCCATCGCTGCCTTCTTCGCAGCAGCGATATTGCCATCACGGCGTAGCTTATCCGCATCGAAGATCGCCTTCTTCAGGGACTCAGTCGCAAACGCTTCGACATCCTTTTCGATCTCTGCCGGGACTTCCGGGAAGGTCAGCACGCGCTTTTCCTTGCCGACTTCTTCGATGATCTTCTTCTGGAAACGGCAGATCTCCTTGATCGTCTCATGGCCGAACATGATCGCATCGAGGACTTCTTCCTCCGGTGCTTCCTGCGCGCCGCCTTCGACCATCATGATCGCTTCTTCCGAGCCGGCAACCGTCACATTCATCGTGGACGCTGCCATCTCTTCCTGTGTCGGGTTGATGACATACTTGCCATCCACACGACCCACACGGACACCGGCGATCGGACCATCCCACGGGATATCGGAAATGCCGATGGACGCGGACGCACCGATCATGCCGCACAGCTCCGGTGCATTGTCATAGTCGACAGAGAGCACCGTCGCTACGACATGGATATCATTTCTGCATCTTTTATCAAACAGAGGACGGATCGGACGGTCGATCAGACGCGCACAGAGGATCGCCGAATTTCCCGGACGGCCTTCACGACGAAGGAATCCCCCCGGCATCTTGCCGACAGCATACATCTTCTCTTCATAGTCGACAGTCAGCGGGAAGAAATCCGTGCCTTCGCGAGGCTCCTTGCTCGCCGTCGTAGCGACGAGGACAGCGGTATCCCCATATCTTACCAGTACAGCGCCATTCGCCTGCTTGGCCATTTTACCAGTCTCAATGATCAGTGGACGACCGGCCAGTTCCATTTCAAATGTTTTGAACAATTCCTGTTCCTCCTTAGTAAATGCTTCTTTATACGACTACTTATTATATAATACAACTTTCATCTTTCACAAGGGGGGAAATGAAATGGGTTGTAGGGTTCGGGGTTCAGGGTTCAGGGTTCAGGGTTCAGGGTTGTGGGTTGTGGTGGCGCCTTCGCCGCAAATATATATGAGGCGATGCCCGAAGGTTGTATTCAAGTCACTAGTCACCGGTCGCTCGGCGCTCCTAATCCCTAATCCCTAGCCACTCATCCCTGCTTTCAAACTTCAGGGTTCGGGGTTCGGGGTTCAGCGGGGCAGTACGGCGCATTTCGTCATCCTGAGCGAAGAAAAACGTCGTGTGTTAAAAAATGACTTATCTGAAAATATGAGAACTGAGTCGAAGGATCTAAGTGACGCAAGTATAAAAACAGCCTTCCCCAATAGGAAAGGCAAAGAGGAGGCGGCTTCGCCGCAAAAAAGGAAGCCAACCCCGCCTCGCTGCGCTCGGCAGCCCCTTCCAAGGGAAGGGGCTCGCGTGGACACTCCCTCCTTCCTATGGAAGGAGGTGCCCCGAAGGGGCGGAGGTTGGAGCGGTTCTTAGTATAGTGGATAATCACAGCGACGCGGACATCTCACAAAGCAAAAGCCTCCTTCTACAGGGAAGGAGGCTCACAGAGAAGCACCTCTCACGGGATAAGTCTCAGCAAATTGAAGAATTCTTCCCTCGTATACGCACCATTCTGCTGCGGCTTCTGGTGCTCGAATACCATGAAATAGCGATACTTGAGTCCTGCCATGCTGGCCCACTGATTCCCCAGCTCCAGCTTATCGAGGCTGTCGTCATTGGCGAGGAAATCCCCCTTCGTTTCCACAGCAAGGAGCCGTCCCGCCTTTGTCATGACAAGGAAATCCGGGTAATGATTGAGGAAGCCATTTATGAAAAATCCCCTGCGGTCGATATTCCGATGCCACCAGCGGACATTCTCCATACGGGCCAGGTCGTTTGCCATCTGCCACTCGAAGTCATTCATATCATTGGCCTCTGCGGTATAGAGGCTCTTGGGAATCGCGCTCGTTTCCTTCTGCGGCGTAATGACCCGCGGGAAACGCCACAGCGGCGCGCAGCTCACGATCGTCTGCGTGCCATCCTTGAACTGCGTCTTCTGATACTCATACGCCAGCTTCTTGATTTTTCCCTCCACGACCAGCGCGTAAGACTCGATCCCCTGCATGACGCGCTCGAGTTCTTCCTCCGTATACTGCGCGATAACACGCTTCAAATACTCGCGGACATCCGTATCATTCAAGGCATCCTGCTTCGAGAGCTTCCCTGCCACAAGACCGATGCAAGCCGTGAGGCGTTCTTTGCTGGGCATCCGTTCCAGCTCTTCCCGCAGCTTGGCGCCAAAGAGTCGGCTCGTCATCTGGTACTTAGGCACCGCATCTCCCGACTCGGACAAATCCACCGTATACATATCATCCGATACGCGAGAGAAAGGAATCTTTGCATCCTGCGCCGAAAGAGAGAAACCCTTCATCAGATCCCCTTTCGTCAGCAGCCGCTTCTCCCCTTCCCCGCCGAAAAGGCTCATCGGCAGCTCCGTCGCTACGACGAATTGCGGAAGAGCGAGCCGTAGCACCTCATCCCGCCATTCCTCACAGATTTCATACTGTTTCAGCATCGCTCCGAGCTCACCTCCTATGCGGCCGCTCTCCGCCTCCTTGCGCCCCTCCTCGATATAAGCCGACTCTGCCTTCTCTGCCGTTTTCACAAAGCCCCCTAGCGGATCCGGAGAACGACTCCCCTCTCCACTTTCCTTTCCCGGCGTCCCCTCGATAGAAGCGCCCAGATTCGGCTGCCGGATATAGCTTGCAACGCTCGTCGTATCGACATCAGCCAGATCTGTCTCCGCCGCCGCTTCCTCCGTTTTCGCCTCATCCACGCCTGGATCCTTTGGGAAAAGACTTGCCTGCCAGGCAGGCGACTCCTTTCTCTCCTCGATCTCCTCTCCGATACGGTAATCCTTCGAAGAGAACCCCGCCCCATTCAACCCGAGCACGATATGATCCAGCGTATTTCGGAAATCCGCCGAACACGTCAGCACATAAGAGAGATTCATCACCGCCGCCTCCTGCCGGACCGCATACGGCTGGCGCAGGACACGCCCTAGGATCTGCTCCACATCCACCGACGATGTCTTATTCGCCAGCGAAGCCAGAATGTAAGCGAAAGGACAGTCCCAGCCCTCTTTCAGCGCATTCACCGTGATGATATAGCGGATAGGGCAGTCTCTCGAGAGCAGGTCAGCCTCCTTCAAGTCATCCACCGTCGACGTCTTGATCGCTATTTCCTTCTCCGGAATGCCGACCTCCATGAGAAGCCTCTTCACCTTCTCGAACGTCTCACTCCCACTCCCCGTCCTCGGCTGCGCCTGGAAAAGAACGATCGGCCGGATATATGGCGCGCCCCGCTTCTCCTCCGACCTCGCCCGCTCCTCCAGAAGACGCCGGAGACGGATCGCATCCCCGATCACCGCATCCTTCGTCGGACGATTGTACACAATGACCGGAAGCTTCACCATGTGCTCCTTCTTCAGCTCCCGCGCATCCACATAGGAGATCACATTGCTGCTTTCCCGAGGCGTCGCCGTCAGATCCAGCACAAAAGAAGGATTCAGCCGCTCGAGCATCTCGACCGACAGATCCGAGGACGCATTGTGACTCTCATCCACAACGACCACCGGCGAGAGCTGGCGTAGCACCTGGATCAGCGCCGTATCCGGCGTATCCGGCAAACACGCCTCCGGATGCGAAATCTCCATCTTGAAACGGTACAGCGCCCCGTTCTCCTGATACACCTTGCGCACATCCTTCTTACGGCTATTGATACGCAGCGAATCATACGACAAGACACATACCGAGAGCTCCTCCCGTACCGTGTCCGGCGAGAAATTCTGCCCCGTGAGCAGCTCCTCCTTCGTCAAGACCTCCACGCGCCCCTGAAAATCCCGCGAAAGGCGCAAACGGTACGGATGCGACGGATTCGACAGATTTCTCACCGTCTGCTGCAGGATCGACTGCGACGGCACCAGCCAGATCACCAGCTTCTCCTTCAGAAACGGCAGCGCCTCGAAGATCGGGCGCAGCGCCGCGCACGCCATGAACGTCTTCCCACCACCCGTCGGCACCTTCATGCACACATGCGGCACGCTTTGGATCGAATTATTATACGGCGGCACCCCGCCCCGTCCGACCGCGATATCCTTCCGCGACCAGTAGAGACTCCATGCCTTGAAAAGCTCCGGCGCATCAGAGAGCGCCTTCATATAGTCCTTCAGGTCTTTCATGACCATCTTCTGATAATTTTTAAGCTCCATAAAAGTCTCCTGAGAAATCATGAAAATATGTATGGGTTTAGGGGTTTGGGAAACTCCCCCAAACGATGCCTCTATATGGCATGACCCCTGAGCAGCCCCTTGAAAAAGGGGCGCGCCGAAGGCGGAGGATAGAGTGCCCCGCAGGGGCAGCCTTCTACGTGATGGAATGAAAGCGAATGTGAAATCGCCCGTTCTCTCGTATCGTCATCCCGAGCGTAGCCGAAGGATCTTTACGCCCTGGCGGTGTACTGCACATATGAGGGAAAGAGAAAATCGCATAGGTGCTGTTCGTCCTCTCACACTCTCCATTTGACCGTTATGCAAGGAAGATTTCTCGCTGCGCTCGAAATGACGATACGGGGGAGGAGACCTTGCGAAGGGTCAGCGTTTTTACATGACCGTTGGGTAGCCCCTTGAAGAAGGGGCGCGCCGAAGGCGGAGGATAGATCTGCCCCGAAGGGGCAGCCTTCTACGTGATGGAATGAAAGCGGATGTGAGATCGCCCGTCTTCTCGTATCGTCATCCCGAGCGTAGCCGAGGGATCTTTCTTGCAGACTGGAAAACAGCACATATGAGGAAGTCCGTCATTCCAAGTCGTATGGAGTACAGTGTTTCCCTCTCCCCTCACATCTTTTGTCTGACCGGTGTGCAAGGAAGATTTCTCACTTCGCTCGAAATGACAATACGGGGAAAGCGGTACTCTCATTTTCCACCTGTTTGAGACACATTTCCCCTCGAGGGGAAGGCTTTGGGACTTCTCCCTCCTTCCTTTGGAAGGAGGTGCCCCGAAGGGGCGGAGGTTGGCTCCCGCAGCGGGATGAGATGAAATGTGAGACAGCCCGCCTCCCGTTTCGTCATCCCGAGCGTAGTCGAGGGATCTTTACGCCCTGGCGGTGCACTGCACGTATGAGGGAAAGAGAAAAACGCCTAGGTGCTGCTCCTCATCTCATAGTCGTCGCTTGACCATTGTACAAGGAAGATTTCTCGCTTCGCTCGAAATGACGATATGAGAGAGCCTGATATGTCCATCCCTCTTACAATCTCGCGATATCGCGTGGAATCTTCTTGAATGTGATGTGATACTTCGAAAGCTCTTCGGCCGAAAGCAGACAGCTGTCCGCATACATCACGTAGGACTCTGCCTCAGTCTTTACCGTCGCAAGGAAATCGTAAGACAGCACCGTCGCCTCACCCTTCTTATAGTAGAAATAGTACGCCGCGCCCTGATGCGTCCCGAGGAAGTACGGCTCATCCGCCTTCTCCTGTGCGCGATTTTCCCTTGTATCCATGAAGTAGACATAGTCACGGATCGCCTTCTCCGAAGCGTCTTCATTCAAGAAGCCATCTTTCATGAGCGGTGCGCCCAGTTCATAGAAAGAGAAATCACCGCCCGTGCCAGAGACGGCCTTCTTCCCTTCCCCATAGCCATGGATGACGCGCTTCACACGCTCAGCGGTGATGGAGTCTGCATAGTCCCCCATCTCGATCAGAATGAATTTGCGATTTCCTCCGTCTTCCGCATTCTGCTTCAGCACAGCATGCGCCGTCGTCCCGCTGCCAGCGAAGGAATCGAGGATGATAGAGTCTTTATCAGTTGCTTGCTCAATTAATTCTTTCAATAGGTCTGAGCTCTTAGGAAAATCAAATCGTGCATCTCCAAATATTTGCATCAGCTCATTACTGCCAGTTCTAGTAAAATATCCGTCCCCAACGATTGAAGAAAAGCCAGTATACGTCCCCATAAGATCCGATAAATACTGTTTTTTTCTAGGTCTTCCTTTTGGTGAATCTGGCCATATTATTCTTTGATCTTCAATTAGTTTTGCCATTGTATGCCTATCATATCGCCAACCTTTAGGCGGTTTCCCATAGTTTATACCTGTTGCAGGGTTAACCAAGTCGTAATGCAAGTTTGGACGCGCCTCTTCCGTTGCAAGGCCAACCATATTGGCACTAGTCCAAGGTCCTCTCGGGTCATTATCTGGATTTTTATACTGAGAGTCTTTTCTCTTACAGCCTCGTAGCTTTGAACCATAGCAAAGAATATATTCATGGTCTATCGAAACGTTCGTGACATTTCTATTATCCTTATTTTGCCGACTTTTCCAAATAAGTTGTGCAATAAATTTCGAGTTTCCAAAGATTTCATCCATTATCAACTTCAAATATGCAGCTTCAACATCATCTATACTAACAAAAATAACCCCATCATCCGAGAGCAGGCGCTGGAGGAGACGGAGGCGGGGATACATCATGCACAGCCACTTGTCATGCCGCGACAGATCCTCCCCTTCCTTCCCCACGACCTCGCCCAGCCAGCGCTTGATGACCGGATCATTCACCGCATCATTGTATACCCATCCTTCATTGCCGGTGTTATAAGGTGGATCGATGTAGATACACTTCACTCGCCCCTCATACTTGGGGAGGAGCGACTTCAGGGCGAGCAGATTGTCCCCATGGATCACCATATTCTCGCTCCCATTATCCTTCTCCTTCTGCCCCTCTTCGTCAAAACTGTACGTGCGGGAAAGTACATGGCAGGGCACTTCGAGGTGGTGGTTCACCACTTTTTCTTTTCCGATCCATTGTAATATAGGCATAGGTGTCTCCTTATCGTTCTTCGCTCATACAAGATGAGCGTCTGTCGAATCTTTTCTCTTTAGTATACCACATCGGCCCACGCAAAAAGCGGCGAGCCTTCCGGCCGGCCGCTTTTGGGGTTATGATTTCTGATCGGTTTCTTCCTTTTTCTTATGTTTCATCAGCCATCTGTCAAGCTCTTCGGGCTGCCCGAGTACTGAGACATAGGGCATGGGCGGTATCATTCCCATCGAAGTGTTGAGCTGCGAAAGATTGGATATGGCAGGCATCATGGACGCCAGACCAGGCATTTGCCAAGCCGGCAAAGTAGTCCCCTTCACGCGGGAGAGCGGATCCAGGCCCGGCATTTTGAAGGCTGCCGCGCTGGTCAGAATCGGCGAATGGATCCGCGGCATTTGTCTTGCCATCTGTCCGACTGCCTGCCACTCTTTCGGTACAGTTCCCAAAGCTGCCACTGACTTCGACAGCTCTTGCATGAAGGGAGAGGGCATTGCGAACGTTTGCATCGCTTTTGCTATACTTTCTGCCATTGGCGATTTCAGCGCGTCCCGGATGTGGTCCTGCCAAGAGAAGGCCCCTTTGACGATGCTCTGTACATCCCGCATGGTATCCGAAAAGGTCACCGCATGATATGTCTCTTTCTTCCGGGCCTTCGGGCTGATCGCAGGCCAGTATTTTTGCCCCTCGCCGCCTTCTGCCACAGGTTTCGCCGGAGGCATTTCTGAGGAAGGGACGATTTCTTCCCAAGGAAGCAGTCTTTCGGGATGCTGCGCGAGCCGTGCGGCTCTTCTTTCTTCTTCCGGTGTCATCGGCTTCTTCATCACTGACTGAAAGCAGGCTTTGATGTAATTGATCGTACCTGAGCCATACTTTTGCCCCCGCATATGCGATCTCCATAAAAATTTCCAAATATCATCTATGACGCGCGGCTGGTCCTCCGGCGGGCACTGATGAATGAAATCGATGCTTCCGAGCAGAAGGGATTTCTGCAAGGCTGTCTCTGCCCCTTCTGCGTCTCTTGCGTCTTTCATCTCCTGCTTTTCTTTCTCACCGATCAATCGTAAGACGACATCCGAATCCTTGTGCCCTTCGAGGTAGCGCCTCGATGCTTTGGAAATGCAGTCATAGAGGCCGTTCATTTTCATGGCGGTCTTGAGCGTCACAGATTCACCGCAGAACTGGATGACGCCGATGCCCTGCTCTGCATAGACACCGACGATTTCGCCGAGGGAAACATACCCGGTGCCTCCTTTTTCCGCCAGAATCTGTACGGGCGAAAGAAACTGCCCATTCGGCAGCTCCCACACTTTCCCGCGCGAGGTTTTCGCGCCTTCGTGGAGGGCATGGCAGGCACCCGCTTTCCCGGTCGTGCGCGCCATGCTTTCCATCAGATACCGGATGTGATTTTCCGCTGTCCCGGGAATCTGCTGGGGATGGGTATTCCCTTTGATCAGCACCCGGCAGCTCGGTCCATCCCCATTTCGACGCTCTGCCGGAACGATATATACATAGATGTCCTGTGAAGTATCTGTCATTCTCTCTCCTTTGCTGGAAATGATATTATGATCTATCTCCTATATGCACTGTGTTTTCTTTTGATAGATTCCTTTCTGGCCTTGCGTGCCGCGCATCTTTCCTGCCCTGCAGGCTGAGGGACTGGTTTCTTTGTTCTTGTGCCGTTCGAAAAAGCCGATTGACGTGATTTCGTCATTGTCTAGGCTGTTTGACTATATTGTACTCACTTTCCGAAGATGATTCAAGCCCACTGCTTTGTATGACAGAAATGCACAAAAAAGGGCTGTGAAGAAATGAGGATTCATTTCTTCACAGCCCCTTTGCCTACCGGTTGTCAGGTCGCATCTGCGAGTTCGCTGGTGTCGATCACGCGGATGCCGGAGAGGGTGTACTGCGTAAGTCCTGCGATCGCCGTTCCCGCTTCGAGAAGCTGGGCTTCTGTCGCGGTCAGCTTGATCTGGTTGTAGTTCAGATTTTTGATCGCCTTTTTCGCTGCATCGGTATTTTCTACACGGACCTGCAGTTTCGTATCAATGATTTTCTTCTGTGCTGCCATGGTGATGGCCTCCTTTTTTGAAATCTGTCATGAACATCCACCTCATTCCAGGACTTCCTGTGTGGTGGTGGTGAGGACGGCCTTCTCGAAAGAGATGACCTCGACGCCGCTCTTTGTGGTGAGGACCGGCAGGATCTTCGCTGCCGCGGTCTTCGCCTCATCGAGCGTCAGACCTTCCTTTGCGTTTTCAATGCTGACTGTAGAAGTCGTGTTTACTGCCGTCTTGAAGACGAGCTGAAGTTTTTTGGCCATATGTATGGCTCCTTTCTGAGGGGATACTCTTTCGGATTTTTCAACCATGGCCCTTGGTTGTTCCGTTTCTCTTGCCCCTCTGTAAATAACATCGGAGACGCATGTGTTTTGTGACCCTCTGATTTGAAAAAGTTTCGAAGATTGCCGTCATGCGTTTCCCTAAGGGATTCCCACAATCGAGGCTTTCATCCCCGATAAAGGGGCGATACGCCCCACGACCAAGTTTGACGAATCCGTATTTCTTAAGAGGATCCGCGCATCGCTTCGAGGTAGCCTTTCTGCATCTTCTTCGCATGGCGATAGATCACGGAAGGCGAGGTGTGTGTCCGCTCCGCGATTTCCGGCCACGACAGCCCCTCAAGGCGCAGAAAGAGCAGCTCCTTCTGTTTCTTCGTCCAGGGGATCAAGTCCCACGGATTTCCCTCCTGCATGGAAATCCGATGGTCCCAGTCCACCTCATACCAGTTCGGCGCAGGGCCGTCGGATGCGATTTCTCCCGTCACCAGGAGCTCCGCCGTCTCGCTCGAAGATGCCGTCATCTCGTGGGCGAGCCTCTTCTGATGTCCGCGGCAGATGTCGACGGCGCGCCAGCGCATACGCTGCGTGATGTACGACAGAAAGGACACGCGGCTCTTCTCGTCGTACTTTTCCAGGCATTCCAGAAAGGCGAGCCACAGCTCCTGCCGCACCTCTTCCGCGGGCAGCGTCTCATAGGCTGTCTTCGACAGCGAATAAATAAGACCTTTGAACCGTTCGCAGAGCGCCTCTTTCGCCGCCTGCTCTCCCGCCTTCGCCGCCAGCGCCAGACGCTGGATGGCCTCACGGTCAGAAATAGTTTCGGTGTTTGCATATATAGTTTTTTTCATAGAGAAATCTTCCATTTCTCCGAAAGCGCTTCCGGTCATCTCACCGGCTGGCCATACTATATCATGCGAATTTTTCGTATTCCCGCTCCAGACAAGCCTGTTTTTCTCATCTGTCGCTCAGAAAAGCCGCTTCAAAAGCAAGGAAGAGAAGAGTCCATCTCTTCCCCATTTTTCAAGCCATGTCCGATGTGCTTCAAAATTTTTGAAGCACGCCAGCGTTTTTCTCCACTCAAAAAACCGTAAAAGCTCGATTCTATCGGACTTTTACGGTTTTCAGAAAATCATAAAAAGGACTTGACAAGTTTTCAAAAGTACGCTTTCAAGACGTATTTTCCCCACGCAAAAAAGACAGGAGACTATCCTATCGAATGGTCTGATCCAATGAATCGGGCGCCAGGCTGGGAGGCGTAGAGTTTTCGAGGGCGGCCTGGCCGTAGCCAGGACTTCTACTCACTTAGAGGCGAGCCTGATCTTGTCGTCAATGCGATCCACTTTATTCGGCTTCGGATTTTCATCCTGTCTTTTTTATTGTCTTACTGTCTTGCACACCTTCCCCGACTCCTCCCGGGCGAAGCCGTCGAAGGGAGAAACGCTCAAGAGCCGCATCATATCCGCTGTCCTTTCTTCCCTCTGCCTAGGATGAAGGAAATCCGGTCGCCAGATATCTCCGGGAAGCTCTCTCCCGCTTCTATACATAGCATCGAGAATGCCGGAAAAAAGTGACCTTTTTTAGGAAATGCGGATCAGGAAAACACTGACTCAATCGCAGAGTCAGATTCTGCAAGAATTTTTATATACTATTTCTACTCCATGTAAGAGACAATGCCATCGAATAGTTTGCAAGCCGTGTCATACGAGGCGCGATCATAAAGGACAAGATATATCTCCATATCCACTTTGGTGTGCGACAAAAAATCGTGGATAGCACGCACGGCGATTCGGAGTGCCTGGTCTTTCGGATAGCCATAGGCACCTGAGGAGATCAGTGGGAACGCGATGGATCGTACGCCGCGTGCGCAGGCAAGGGTAAGGGATGCCCTGTAGCAGGAAATGAGAAGCGGTTCTTCTCCATGCTGCCCATCTTTCCAGATGGGCCCGACGGTGTGGATCACGTATTTTGCCGGTAGAAGATAGCCCTTTGTGATCTTCGCATCGCCCGTCTGGCAGCCATGGAGCGTCCGGCACTCCGCGAGCAGCTCCGGCCCCGCCGCCTGATGGATGGCACCATCCACCCCGCCCCCGCCCAAAAGTGTCGGGCAGGCGGCATTCACGATGGCATCGACTTTCATTTTTGTAATATCGTTTCGAATGATTTGAAATGGCATGGTTTTCATCCTTTCTGGTCACGAGTCTGGCAGGTGTGTGAAGGAAAATACGGATTCAATCGCTGTCCGCCTTGGCTCTTGTATTTTCATGCAAGGCGAGGAATAAGCCGCTCAGAATAGCGAGCTATGTAAGGAGGGTTATAACGAAGCATGGCATGAAAACACATGCCAAATCGGACTCTGCGATTTTATCAGCGTTTCCTTATATCATTCGCCTGCCTTTGCTCTTAGTATACTGAGCATCGGCTATTTCCTCAACCGCTAAAGGAAATAAGGTGTGATATGTTACCGCGCTTGTAGAAATCATACCCCGTTCTCACCGGAAGATATGCCACATGGCAACGCTTTTGATGACGATACAAGAAACCGCAAAAGTCTCATGTCTCCTAGTCTCATATCTGACACCACAAAAAAGGCGATGTGAAATAACGATCATCTCATTTTCGCGTTCAATCTGCCGCGGGGGACTTGCAGCTCTCATAGGAGTGACCGGGAAACCTTATCCCAACTGTCTTTC
>ERZ773187.1019-NODE-1019-length-23267-cov-27.654748_pt1 | contig 23267 bp, 16 predicted proteins | sample MGYA00511242_ERZ773187 | MGnify/ENA primary metagenome ERZ773187 (study PRJEB29015, sample SAMEA2737744) | human gut metagenome | biome: human gut; feature: human-associated habitat; material: faeces | place: China | collected 2012 ... | reverse complement strand
TGATGTACGGCATCCCCGAGTTCCGTCTGCCCAAGGACATCGTCCAGCACGAGGTAGAGGGCCTGAAGGAGCTGGGCGTTGACATCGAGACCAATATGGTCATCGGCAAGGTGCTGACCATCGACGAGCTGATGAACGACTACGGCTTTGAGGCCGTCTATGTCGCGTCCGGTGCCGGTCTGCCCCGCTTTATGGGCATCCCCGGCGAGAGCCTGAACGGTGTCTACTCCGCCAACGAGTACCTGACCCGCGTCAATTTGATGAAGGCGTACAAGGAGGATTCCCGCACGCCCATCATGAAGAGCAAGTCCGTTGCCGTTGTCGGCGGCGGCAACGTCGCCATGGACGCTGCCCGCTGCGCCAAACGTCTGGGTGCCGAGAATGTCTACATCGTCTACCGCCGCGGCATGGCCGAGCTGCCTGCCCGTAAGGAGGAGGTCGAGCACGCCGAGGAGGAGGGCATCGTCTTTAAGACGCTGACGAACCCGACGGAAGTGCTGGGCGACGAGAACGGCTGGGTCAAGGGTATGACCTGCGTCGAAATGGAACTGGGTGAGCCGGATGCGTCCGGACGCCGCCGCCCCATCGTCAAGGAGGGCAGCGAGTTCGTTCTGAACGTTGATACGATGATCATGGCGCTGGGTACCAGCCCGAACCCGCTGATCCGCTCGACCACCCCCGGTCTGGACGCCGACAAGCACGGCTGCCTGATCACCAACGGCCCCGACGGCCTGACAAGCCGCCCGATGGTCTACGCCGGCGGTGACGCCGTCACCGGTGCTGCCACGGTCATTCTGGCCATGGGTGCCGGTAAAGAGGCTGCCCGCGCGATTGACGCGGCCATCAAGGCGAAGGAGCAGTAAAAATTAAATTTCAGCCCCCGTGCCGCGAGGTGCGGGGCTGTTTTTGTTAAAAAGGCTTCCCCTCATCCGCCTGCGGACGGGGCCGCAGACACCTTCCCCCAAGGGGGGAGGGCACTCTTACCGAACAAAGGCGTCAACCATGTATCATCCTTTCTTCCAATTCGTTCTTCCGCGCCTCGGGCAGGTGGCGCTGGATGCTTTGCTGTACCTGAACTTTTTGCAGCTGCCGCCCTTACAGCTGGTGGCCCGGTGGCCGGTGCTGTATTACGGACTGCCGCTTGTGCTGATGGGCGTGCTGGCGTATATCAGCCGCGACCCGCTCGGGCTGGGCATCGTGTTTGCCGGACATCTTGTGACATTCTACTGCATCGGTACCGCCATCGGGCTGGCGCTGCGGCGCATCGGCGGCACACCGCTGGCTGTTTGGCATATTATCTGGCTGGACGGCATAACGCCGTGGCTCTTGACGGGCCTTATCATGTGGTGGGGGCGGCGGCGTGCGCTGCGGCTCTGTACGACAAAATACAGCCTGACAACGCGGAAAAACCTGCCGAACGGCAGGCTGACCATCGTGCAGGTCAGTGATGTCCACCCGCGCGCCTGTGCGGCGATGGATCACACCCGCATCCCGGAGCTGAAAGCAAAAATCGAGGCGTGCCGTCCCGACCTGCTTGTGCTGACCGGCGATATTTTCGACGAGTTCACCGAGCCGGAGGAGATGGACGCCTTCTGCAAGCTGTTTGGCGAGCTGGACGCGCCGCTGGGCAAGTATTACGTCCTCGGCAACCACGACCTGTTCCACCACTGGCGGGAGCCGAGCTTTGGCCGCGCGGATCTGGAGCGCGGGTTCGCCGCCGCGGGCGTGCGCATCCTGGAGGATACGTCCGTCCTGCTGCCCTGCGGTGTGCGCGTCGTGGGCCGCAAGGATTATCTGTACACGAACGGCAGCCGCTTTACGGCGGCGCAGCTTATGCCCGGCGGCCCCGACGACCACTACACGGTCTGGCTCGACCATGAGCCGCGGGACTTTAAGAACGCCGCCGCGGCGGGGGCGGACCTGATTTTGAGCGGCCACACCCACGGCGGGCAGGTCTGGCCTGCGGGTGCGGTGGGCATGGTTGCCAAAAATGAGCGCAACTACGGCAGAAAGAACATTGCAGACCATTGCGATGCCATCGTCAGCGGTGGCACGGGCACCTGGGGCTACAAGTTCCGCACCCAGGGCCGCACGGAAATTGTCTGCGCGGAAATCACTACCGAAAGGGAAAACTGATTTATGAACGAACGCGAACGCCTGAGCAGCCGCTTGGGCTTTATCATGCTGTCGGCGGGGTGCGCCATCGGCTGCGGCAACGTCTGGAAATTCCCCTGGATGTGCGGCCAGAATGGCGGCGGCAGCTTTATGCTGCTCTACATCCTCTGCCTGCTGGTGCTGGGCCTGCCCGTCATGGTCATGGAGTTTGCCGTGGGCCGCGCCGCCCAGGCCAGCCCCGTTACCATGTACCAACGCCTGGAAAAGCCCGGCCACAAGTGGGGCGTATTCGGCGTCGTCAGCCTCATCGGCAACATTGCCATCATGGCGTTCTACACGGTGGTCACGGGTTGGATCTTGTACTATTTTGTCAAGTTCCTGACCGGGCAGAATGCGGATTTCGGCTTTGCGCAGATGATCGCCGACCCCGGGCTGAACGTGACCTACCTGCTTGTGGTCCTTATAGCGGCGTTTGTGCTGCTGAGCTTTAATTTGCAGGGCGGGCTGGAGCGCGTGACCAAATACATGATGAGCGCGCTGCTGGTGCTGATGCTGGTGTTGGCCGTGCACAGCCTGACGTTTGCCGACGCGGCGGAGGGGCTGCGGTTCTACCTTGTGCCGGATTTCTCGGCCATTGACGGCGGGGTCATCGTGGCGGCCATGAACCAGGCGTTTTTCTCGCTGTCCGTCGGCATGGGCGGCATGGCGATCTTCGGCAGCTACATCGGCAAGGATCACGCGCTCATGGGCGAGTCACTGCGGGTCATTTTTCTCGACACGTTCGTGGCCGTGCTGGCGGGCATCATCATCTTCCCGGCGTGCTTCACCTACGGGCTGGAGGTCACGGCAGGCCCCAGTCTGCTGTTTGACACGATGGCGGGGGTGTTCGGCAATATGGCCGGGGGCCGCTGGTGGGGCGCGCTGTTCTTCCTGTTCATGGTGTTTGCGGCGCTGTCCACCGTGCTGGGCGTCTGCGAGAATATCCTTGCCATGGTGCGTGAGCTGACCGGGTGGAGCCGCCCGAAGGGCTGCGTGGTCTGCGGCGTCGGCATCTTTCTGCTGGCGCTGACGACGGCGCTGGGCTACAGCGTGCTGCACTTCCAGCCGTTTGCGCCGGGCAGCGCGTGGCTGGACTTCTGGGACTTCATCGTCAGCAACAATGTGCTGCCGCTGGGGTCGCTGGTGCTGGCGCTGTTCTGCTGCAACCGCTTTGGCTGGGGCTGGGACAATTTTGTGGCCGAAGCCAACACCGGCAGGGGCCTGAAGGTCCGCCCCTGGATGAAGCCGATTTTTAAGTATTTTGTGCCGGGTGCGATTTTGTTTATTTATATTTACGGCATGGTTACGTTTCACTGGCGGTAAAAAGGAAAAAGTCCTGTCTCCGGGAAAGGGAGGCAGGACTTTTCGGTTTTACGCCGGGATGCGCGGGCTCTGCCCGTTTGCGGGTGCTACGACACCTTGCGGAAGTAATTTATCAAAATACTCTTGATATAATTATATCGCCGCGCGTAGCTGTTCTCGACGCGGATCAGCTCAAAGCCGTGCTCGCGGCAGATCTGGTCCTTCTTGCGGTCACGGCGCCGGACGGCGGGGTCGTCGCGGTGCTCGCGGCCATCCAGTTCGATGGCTAAAATCGGCATCAGGCGGCGGCCCTCCCGTTGGTAGACGACGAAGTCGAACCGCCCGGTGTAGAACAGGTCGGCGCAGCCGGGGTTATCCTCAAACACCTGGGCGATGGGTACCTCCTTGCGGACCGTACAGCGGCTGCCGTCGAGGAAGGCGTTGTCCAGCGCGTGGTTCAGATTTTCCAAAAAGGCATCCTCGGTCTTGGTGCTGTAGGGCTTGATGCCCAGCGCACGGCTGGCGGCGGGCTTCTCGGTCACCTCGGACTGGCCGTTTTTGCGCACGTACTGCACCAGCTCGTAAATGTCGTCGTCGGTGCTGTCGGCGTGCAGGCGGTCCAGCGCGGCCTGATTCGAGAGGATGACCAGCTGCTCCCGCGCGCGGGAGGTCGCCACGTTGATGAGCTCCTTGTTCGTTTTCAGCCAGTCGTAGGTGCGCGGGCGGGTCTGGTCGGTCAGCGCCAGGGAGAAGATGACCACGTCTTTCTCGTCGCCCTGAAAGGTGTGCACCGTGCCGCAGGCGGCGTTCTCAAAGTGCTTCGCGCGCAGCATGGCCTCGATGGCGGCGCGCTGCTTCGCAAACGGCGTAATGATGCCCACCTGCTTGTCCGGGTGCGCGGTCAGGTATGCCTCGATGCGGCGCACCTCCTGCGGGGCGGTGTTTTTCTCGTCGGTGGTGTCGTTGGGCACATCCACATAGACGAGCGGCGTGGGGTCGGTCTCGCGGCTGGCAATGTGCAGCTTGTGGTTGTAGTATTTGCGATTGTTGAACTCGATGATCTTAGGGCTGCACCGGTAGTGGTAGCTCAACAGCGTCTCGTCGCTGACGGCGTCGCAGGCCAGAAAGCATTTGTAGATCGAGTTTTCGATGTAATCGTACTCCTGCGTGACACCGTAGCGGCGGCGCAGCGTGCGGTTGTCGGCGGGGTCCAGCAGAATGACAGGCGAGAGCTGCTGCGGGTCGCCCACAAGCATCAGCGACGCCCCGCGCAGGATGGGCACCAGCGACATGGCCGTGCTGCACTGGCTGGCCTCGTCCATGATGACCATGTCAAAGCTCGGCTCCGGGTCGCCCAGGCGGTGGGCGGAGATGCAGGTCGTGGCCACAATGGGAAAGACGCGCAGCAGCTTTTTCAGGTTCTCCGGCTCCGAGATATACTTGTTGAACTGCGTGACCCGCTCCTTGTCGGTGTCTGGGCTGTGGACGATGCTCATTAAATCGTTGTATTTCGGCTCCTCCAACCGGCGGATGCAGCGGGCCGAGGTGTAGTAGAGGTAGCGCAGCAGCTCGTCCTCGTTGCGGTCCAGCAGAGCCAGCGCGTCGGCAGAGTCGATGCTGCCGTAGGCGGCCAGCTCACGGTCCACCTGCGGCAGCTGCCCGGCCTGCAGCTCGTACTGGAAGTTCATCTGGCTGCGGGCGTCCAGCAGGCGCCGGATGGTCTCCCGCCGCTCCCGTAAATCAAGGATGCGCTCATACCGTTCCAGCAGGGCGGTCAGCTGTTTGGCGCGGGCCGTGCGGTCCGCGTGGTTTTTGTCCAGCAGCCGCTCCGGTACGGGGATTTTTTTGCACTGCTCAAACAGCTGGTCGATGGTGCGCAGGGCCTCGGCGGTTTTCTCGTTGTTGCCAAGGCGCAGGATCGGGAACGGCACGGTCTGGCCGTGGTAGGTGACGGCCTGCAGCTTTTCCACAACGCCGTCAATGGGATGGTTGTTGTAGCTGGAAAAAAGCACCGTGCGCTCGTTGAAAAACGCCGTCGTCAGCGTGTTTACGATGGTGTTGGTCTTGCCGGTGCCCGGCGGGCCCTGCACGTAGGCCAGCGGGTAGCGCATGGCGTTGTTGATGGCCAGCAGCTGGTCCAGATTGACCTTGTTGTTCAGCAGCGCCAGCGGGTAGGACTTGCGGCGGCGCGGCTTGGCGGTCATCTCGCCGAAGAAGGCCCGCAGCGGGGCGGTCGCCGTCTCGCCGGAGGGGTCCTCGAACATAGTAAGGATGCCGCGGTACTCATGCTCCAAGTCCACGGGGCAGTCGCGGCTGATGGCGACGAGGTAGGGCAGGTCATCGACCCGCACCCGCGGGTTGCTGCGGGTGATGCGGTCCTTGATGGTCTCGGCGTGCTTCGTGAACTCGTCCAGCAGCGTATAGTCGTCGGCATCCAGAAATTGATGGATGCTCAGCTTGCTGCCGTTGACGGTGAACTCCCGGCAGATGACCGGCTCCGCCTCGGCCCGCAGGACGCGCTTTTTCACGTCGAGCCGCAGCGGGCGGTAGGCCAGTACGTACAGCCCCTGCCGGGTGTCAATGCTGATAAGGTTCAGCCCCAGCGTGGGCAGGCTGGGGCGGGCGGCGTTCTGGCGGCGGTCCTCGACCCGGCGCTGGAACCGGCCCACCAGCTCACGGAACTGGTCGTCGGTCAGCTCCAGCGTGTCCTCCTTATAATCGGCAAAGCAGTCGGCGTCAATTTGATGGATCAGGCTGTAGTTGGACTGGTAGGGCGTGGCGTCCAGCCGGTTGCAGGCGGCCAGATAGTCCAGCACCCGCAGGTTGGCGGCGTTGTCAAACAGCGCCGCGTACCGCCCGGGGTTGTCGCGGATGTCGTCGATGAGCGTCTGGTTGACGGGGCACCACGAGCCGTCCACGACCTCGGCGGTCTGGATGCGGTCAATGCTGATATGGTCGAGCGCCTGCACGCTTAATTTGCCCAGATGCAGCCCGTCAACGTTCAGGGTGCGGGTCCTGGGGTTCATCCCGCGGATAGCGACCCAATATTTGGTCTGCTGGGTCTGTTGGTTTTTGTATTCAATGCTCAACCACCGCCCCTCATGAATGGCACGGAAAATCGAGCGCGTGATGTTGTTCAATTTTCCGCTCCTTTCGGGTTACTTCGACAAGCGCCGGTATTCCAGCGGGGTCAGGCGGAACTGGTCGTAGAACGCCTGGGCAAAGCGGCCCTGGCTCTCGTAGCCGACCCGGGCGGCGATGTCCTGCACCCGCTGGGGGGTCGTGCGCAGCAGCTCGGCGGCTCTTTCGAGCCGGCGGCGGCGGAAGTAGGCGAGATACCCCTCGCCCAGCACGTTCTGGCAGTACAGCTTGAAGCCGCTCTCGCTCAAACCAAAATGGTCGGCCAGCTCCCGGGCCGGGCGGCGGACCGAAAGGTCCTGCAGGACCAGCGTCTCGGCCTCGCGCACACATTCGACCTGCCGCGCGGGGCAGCGGGCCGTGTCGGCCTCGTCGGGCAGGCGCAGCAGCTCATACAGCAGCCGCACGGCGGCATAGCGCAGCTCGCCGGGGGCGGCGTAGGCGGCGTCGTCCCAGACCTCGTCCACAATGGCCGTGATGGCGTCGCTCATCGGGCAGCAGTGGACGCCGCCGCGGCAGAAATAATCCGCGATGCCGCCTATTTCCAGCCCCATCAGCGTCAAAAAGCTGTCCGCCTGCACGGCGTCGGGGTCAATGAAAAGCTGCAGCGCCTCGTACTGGCTGCCGGGCAGGTAGAAGTCGGCGCCGGGCACAGCAAAGCTGACGGCGGCATGACCCTCCGTCACGATGGCATATTGTGCGCCGTCCGGGATGGCGCGTCGTCCGCTGCGGCAGAAATCAAAGACGAGCAGCCGCGGCCAGTCCAGCGGGGGCGGGCAGAGCGGCGCGTCCAGCCGGGTGAAGCAGAGCTGCACGCCGGGTGCAAGCTCCCGCCGGTCAAGCGGGGCTGCGGGGATGAGGTTGTCAGTTTTCATGTTTGGTTATACAGTAACTAAATGTTTTAAATTTTCGAAAAACTGTGCGCAAAATTCCGATACTGAAATGCACTGAAACGGTCATACAAGCCGAAAATGTGCGGATAAAAAACTGCTAAAAAGGCAAAATGTGCGAAATCGGAAAAATGGCAAAATAAGGGAAATACGTACAAAAAACCAAAAAATCAGTCTGTGACCGGCACATCCAGCCCGAACTCCTGCGGGCGGAACCGCGGGCAGACATTCTCCGAGATGCAGATGACCGACGCGGCCAGGCGGCTGCCGATCTCGCAGGCCTCGGCCAGCGTCTTGCCGTAGGTCAGGCCGATGACCGTCCCGGCGAAGAAAGCATCCCCTGCGCCGGTGGTGTCGATGACATCGACCTTCTTGGCGGGCACCATGCCGCTCTCGCCGTCGGTGCGGGCGTAGACGGCGCCCTGCTCGCCCATCGTCACGACCATGCAGGGAATGTTGGCGCTGCGCACGTTGGCGGCCAGCGTGGTGCGCATCTCGTCTGGCGTCAGGTGGTCGTAATCGTCGGAGAACATCAGCCCGGCCTCCTGCTGGTTGCAGACAAAGCAGTCGACCTCCTGCAGGAGGCTGCGGCGCTCCATGGCAATGCTCATGTTGGAGACCGCGGCGTAGACCTTTTTGCGGTACTTTTTGGCGTAGTGCAAAATCTGCTTGACGGTGTCCTTCTCCAGATCAAACTCGATGGCGATGCCGTCGCAGTCGGAAAAGATCTCGTCGCCCTTTTCCTTTAATAATGCGGTCAGCGGCGTCGTGTCGGGCCGCTTCGAGATGGCGGCGCAGACATCGCCGTCGTTGTTGAACACGGCCAGCCAGGTGCCCATGCCGTCCGGCATGCGCTGGATGTAGCGGGTGTTGACCTTGTGCCGGGCCAGCTTGTCAATGACGTCCTGGCCGGAGCCGGTGTCGTCCACCAGACTGACGAAGGTGGGGCGCAGCTCAACATTGGCAATGTCCTCCGCCACGTTGCGGCAGACGCCGCCGTGTACCTGCTCGACCCGGCCCGCGTTGCGCCCGCCCGGAATATAGGTGGACTGCGGATACCCCTTGATGTCCACAAAAACCGCACCGATGACTACAATGCCCATAAGATGACCCCCAAAAGCTGATTTTACCTGTATTTTACCATACATTCGACATTTGCGCAAACCCCGCCCGAACGGGCAAAATGCGTACAAAAATCCGCCCCGGATGCTGAAAGATTCGACATCCGGGGCGGTCAGCGTGTCGAAAAACCTCCCTCTGCGAGACAGACTCCCCCGATACGAGGGAGGTGGCGCTTGCGCCAGAGGGGGAGCGGTGCCCCGAAGGGGCGGAGGGAGAGAACCTTGCCATAGCCCGAAATATTTCGGACAGCCGTACAGTTCTCTCCCCCACCGCCTGCGGGCGGAGCCCCCTCGCAGAGGGGGCCAAGGGGTGAGTACACTTTTCGACAGTCTGTCCGCCCCGGATGCGGAAAGATTCGACATCCGGGGCGGGGGGTTGTTTTTTGCTTTTTAGGCCAGCGAGATGATCGTATCATCCTTCTCGGTGTAGTTGCCTCCATCCATGCGGGCGCGCACGAAGGGCACGCCGTCACGCAGATAGAACGTGTTGTGCTCCAGCAGGGCGTCCGGGTTCTGGGAAGGGCTGATCGTGCCGCCGAGGTCGTCGTAGCTGACGTTGCCGCGGAAGGTGTTGTGGATGGCCTCCTCCAAACAGAACATCACGCAGCCGCCCTCGTTCATGCGGCTGTAGTTGTGCTCGTACACCGTGCCGTCGCCGGAGTCGGCATCGTAGGCCATGCCGTCCTGATTGAGCCGCGTGTCAACGGCTTCGTTGCAGCGCAGCAGCGCATCCTTGCATTTCCACGGCCAGATGGCGGCGGCCACCTTGCCCATGCGATTGCCCGGCTCCCGATAAACACGGTCGTTCATCTCGCAGGCGACGGAGTCTGCCGTGTTGTGCTCGACCAGCGGGCGCAGGGCGTACATGACCGTCAGGCCGTCGCCGCCCGCCGCTTTTACGTAGTTATCACGGAGAACGACATTCTCGTGACCGTACTGCAGAAAGGCTTTTTCTGCCAGCTCGGCACCCCGGAACTGCGCATGGGCGTAGGTATACCCCATCGCAATTCCCCAGCGGCTGACATGGGCCACATAGCAGCCCTCGACCAGCACATCGGCAAAGCGTGCCGCGCCGGTAGCGGTCTCATCTGCGGGCTGCAAGGCGGTCATGTAAATGCCGCCGTTGTTCATGTGCTTGTCGTACACGTTGCCGTGTACATCATGGATCAGCAGGTTTTGCAGTGTGATGCCGCAGCGCGTGCCCCTGTCCTTCGCAACCACAGCCACGCCGGTGCGCTCCAGCTTATCCGGCTGGGAATATTGCTCGCCGATGACAGCGTCGGCGCGGTTCGTCAGTTCCAGATCACGCACCGTGACATAGGCTGCATCATACAGCAGCACGGCGGAGGATACATACCCGCGGTACACATGGGTGGGTGCGTCCAGTGCGCAGCCATAGTCCTGATACCAAAGCCCCTGCCCGTCGGCGTCAATGCGCGGCGCGGGCCCCTCGCCATAGGCGGCAATCGTGATGGGGCTGTCTTTTTTGCCGCAGCAGCGCAGGTGCAGGAACTGCTTTTCAAACACGCTGCCGCATTTCAGCAGCACCGTGTCACCGGGGGCCAGGGCCAGCCGGTTGACGGCAAACAGTGTGGCCAGCGGTTTTTCCGGCGTCAGGCCGTCGTTGGTGTCACGGCCTGTCTGCGGGTCCACGTAATAGGTCTTGCACAAGGCTGTCGTACACCTCCTCCCGCATCCGCTTTTCGATGATTTGCTTTACTTCCTCATAGGGGAAGCTGTCGCCGGCGTACCGCGTGAACAGATCAGGATTCGCGTCATACCAGGCGCGGGTCTGTGCATCGGTGAAATCCGGGCAGATACCCAGTGCACGGATCTTTTCGCACGGCTCCGCGAAATCCAGCTTGAAGCGGGTCAGCTCATATTGCAGGTAGGCAGGGGCAGAGAAGCGCCGCGTGCCGTACACGGGCTTGCCGTCCTGTTCCGCTCTTTCCGCCTGCGCGTTTTTGGCCGCCCGGCGGCGTTCCAGCGCCTCGGGGCTGTCGTCGCCGATCAGCCCCCAGCGCTTTGCCAGCGTCAGGCAGGCTTTGGCGTGACGCCACTGCTCCGGCGTCAGGCAGTAGGTTCGTTCGTCCATCACTTGACTGCACCCGTGATGCCGTTGGCAAAGCTCTTCTGCAGGCAGAGGAAGATGATCGCGGTGGGCAGTGTGCAGATCAGAACGCCCAGCATCAGCATACCGTAGTCCACACTGTAGCCGCTCTTGAGGTTTGCGACCAGCATCGGCATTGTGATGGATGCGTTGCTTTGGAATACGATCTTCGGCCAGAGGTAGCTGTTCCATGCGTTCATAAACGTGACAGTCATCGCCGCGCCGTAGGTAGACCGCATGATGGGGACAAACATCCGAAAGAAGATGCCGATCTCGCTCAAACCGTCGAGACGCGCCGCTTCAATAATGTCATTGGGGAAGGAACGCGATGCCTGCCGGAACAGCATGATCATAAACGGCGTCGAGATGGACGGCAGCACGAACGCCGCCCAGCTGTTGACAAGCCCCCAGTGGGACATCATCTTGAACAGGGGGATCATAATGGCCACGAACGGCAGCATCATCGCCAGCAGCAGAACGCTCATCAGGGCGTCCTTCGCCTTATCGTGGTAAATTTCAAAGCCGTAGCCCGCGATGGAGCAGACCAGCAGCGTGATGAGTGTCATCAGGATGGCGTTGCGGAAGGAGTTTGCCATTGCCAGCCCCAGATTCTGGTTGGCAACCAGCGACTTAAAGTTTTCTACCAGATAGGTGCCGGGGATCAGCTTGCCGCGCACAACATCAATGCTGGTGTTCGTCGCGCCGCACAGCATATAGTACAGCGGGAACACAGACAGGAAGCTGGCCAAAATCAGCACAGCGTGCGCCAGAATCTTTTTACCCTTAGTCACGCTTATCACCTACTTTCATCTGGATGGCAGACAGCACTGCCACGACCACAAGGATAAACACCGACAGCGCCGCTGCATAGTTGAACTTGGGCGTCTCTACAAACGAGATGTTATAAATATAGTGGGTCAGTGTCATGGTCGCCTTGCCGGGACCGCCCGCCGTCAGGTTGACGGACTCATCAAACAGCTGCAGCGTGCCGGAGGTGGACATGATGGCAGTCAGCAGGATGGTGGGCTTCAGCAGGGGGATCGTCAGGTGAACAAACTGCTGGAGCGGGGAAGCGCCGTCGATGCGGGCCGCTTCGTAGATCGAGTAGTCGATGTTCTGCAAACCGGCAAGATAAAAGACCATGTTGTAGCCGGTCCAGCGCCAGACCAGCGCAATGACGATGACCCAGCGTGCCGCCCATGCGTTCTGGAACCAATCCACTGTGGGGATGCCCACGGTGGACAGCACCCGGTTGACCAGACCATCGTTGGCAAACAGGGATTTGAAAATCATCGAGTAGGAGACAAGCGACGTGGCGCAGGGCAGGAAAATCATCGTGCGGTAGATGCCCTTGCCCTTGATGTCCGGGCTGTTGAGCAGCTGCGCCAGGATCAATGCCAGGATCAGCATAATGGGCACCTGGATCACGAAATAGAAAATCGTGTTAAACAGGCACTGCTGGAACGTGGCATCCTTTAAAATGCGCACGTAGTTGGCAAAGCCCGCAGGCTGTACAGCGCTGCCGGTGCCTTTCTGGAACGAAAGGATCAGCGCCTGCACCATGGGGTAAAAGCAGAATACAAATATCAGGAGTGCTGCCGGCAGCAGGAAGGCCCAACCCGTCAGGCTGCGCTTCTGCTCCATATTCAGTCCTTTTTTCTTCATCGTAGTGTCTCCTATTTTGCCACAAAAGCAAGGGCGCGGCTTGCAGCGGACGTATCAGATGCAAACCGTGCCCTTGGCAAATTCTCAGTTGTAACCGGACACAGTGTGTGTCATGTTTTGCTTAGCCAGCGATGTTGAACTCCACGGTATCCTGGGCGTTCTGCATCTCGCTGTCAATGTCGGCGTTGTTCTGGACGATGTTGGTGACGGCATCGGTCAGGGCGCTGCGCACGTCAGAGTAGTAAGCGCCGCAGTCGAATGCGGGAACCTTGCCTGCAAACTCAACGATGTCCTTGTAAACGGTCTGGCCGCCGTAGAACTCGGAGGGCTGGTTGTAGACGTCGCTCTCGGCAGCGGGCAGGTAGCTGGAGATCGCACCGGCGTTGGGCAGCAGATCGTCATACAGCTCGACGCTGGAACCGAAGGTGCTCTTCAGGAAGTCGAAGGCCAGCTCGGTGTTCTTGCAGTTGGAGGAAACGGCCCAGCTTGCGCCGCCGCAGTTTGCGTAGTTGGTGGCACCGTCGATACCGTCCAGCTTGGGCATATTCACGATAGCCCACTTGCCGGACTGATCCGCGGCAGCCTGCACGCTGGACATGATCCAGCAGCCGTTGATGACGCCGGCAGCCTTGCCGTCATTCATGGAAGCAATGTACTGGTCCCAGTCGGTGTACTCGGCCAGAATGCCCTTGTCGACCATGTCCTTGTAGACGGTCAGGGACTCTTTCAGCGCGGCATTGTCGGCGATCTTGACCTCGCCGTCCACAACAGGGGAGGCACCGGCAGACTGCATCATCTCGATGATCAGCTCGGAACCGCCGGAGGAGGTCAGCATCGGCACGCCGTTGGCGTCCACGACCTTCTGCGCCTTCTCCTCGAATTCGCTCCAGGTCAGATCCTTGAAGTCGTCGACGGTCAGACCGGCATTCTCGATCATATCGGAACGAACCGCCATGACGGAAGCGCCGTTGTCGAAGGGCAGACCGTAGTGGTGGCCATCGACGGTAGAATCAGCCAGCTTGCCGCCGGAGAACTTGTCCCAATCCAAGCCGGAGTCGGTCAGGTCGGTGTAGATACCGGGGAAGTTGGCGACCATCTTGTGGTAGGAGTAGTCCTGCATCAGGAAAAGATCAGGCAGGGTGCTGTAATCCTCGCTGGTGGCAGCGGTGATGAGCTTGGTCTCGATGTCGCTGTAGACGTTTTCTTCAATGTTCAGCTTGAAGTTGGGGTGATCCTTCTGGTAGATGGCCTCCGCCTGCTTCAGGGCGTAGATGTTGAAGTTGGGGTCCCATGCCCATACGGTCAGGGTCTCGTCGCCGTCAGCGGTGGTGTCGGCGGCAGTGGATTCTGCGGTGGATTCGGCAGGGGTGCTCTCGGCGGTAGAGGCAGCTGCGCTGCTGGAAGCGGCACCGCCGCCGCAGCCGACCAGCAGGGATGCTGCCATAGCTGCTGCCATAAGGGCTGCTGCATTCTTCTTTTTCATGGGGGGTTCCTCCTTAAAAATGTTTCTCCATTCTTTGACTGTATAACGTATGTCCCACGGCGGGGCATAAATTATCGGGTGTTATTCGGCATCGTCTACCCAGCGCATCTCGCGCGGGGCCAGCGTCAGGCTGTCGATCAGATGCCCCTTGATGTACAGGTCTGTCTTTTCCTCGGCATCTGCGTTGTTGATGACCGCGATGCGCTTCGTTTCGGGGAATACCGTGACCTCGGTATCGACGTTGGTCACGTAGTAGTGCTTCATCTCCTCCGGCATACCGGCGGCGTAGTAGATGGCGCGCAGCAAAATGCGGCAGTTCTGCGGGGAGTAGGGCAGCCCGGCAAAGTAGACGCTGTGACCCTTGCCGTACTCGTTGACGACCAACTGGCTGTACTCGCCGTCCTGCGCCAGGATCTGATAGTGCTTGCCCTGCGCGTAGATGCGGCTCGTGCCCTCGCCGAAATCAACGGCGGTGTCAATATCCTCCAGGATAAAGTGGTGCGGGTCGCAGGTGTTGTATTTGTCGGTGCTTAACGAGAAGCCCATCTCGCGGTCCACGCCCATCACATCGGACAGCTGGAAGTACCGCCCCTGATGCTGGCAGGCAGTGGGCTCGCCCACGCCGATGAAGCCGCCGCCCTCGTCCACAAATTTGCGGATGGCGGTCACGACCTTTTCGTCGATCCAGTTCTCGGCACCGCTGAAGGCTGTGTAGGCATCGCCGACGTTGATGATGACGCCGATGTCCTTGGGGATGCCGCTGCGAATGTCATCGAAGTCGATGAACTCCACGTCAAACGGCATGCCGCTCAGGCATTCGAGAACACCCTCGGCGGAGTAGGTCTCGCGGTGGTAAATGGAGTGATGCACCTGATTGCTCATCCACTTGCGCAGGCCGCCCCAGCAGTTGAGGATGGCCACCTTGAACGGCGCAACGTAGGACTTTGTGCCCTGCATATTTTCGTGGATCTGGCGGAACTCGCCGACCACGTTCTGAATCTCGTCGATAAAGCCGGGCCAATTGCTGGCGAGCTTTAAGTAACCGCCGTAGCCGATGCGGTCCAGCGGGCTGCGCAGGATCGCGCGGCGGGCCTTCATCCAGTTGGTGCGGGCCTCACCGATCGGGTCGCCGCCCTCGGTGAACACATCGGGGAAGAAGTAGGGCAGCAGACGGCCTTCGGTGTACTTGACACCCTTGATGTCGGAGATCATCCGCAGCGTAACGCCGCTGCCGACGGAGCCGACCACGGCGTCCAGCCCGATGGAGGCGAAATACTTGCCGTAGGGCTCGGTGCCGATCCAGTGGTCACCGAGGAACATCATCGCTTCCTTGCCGTAGGAGTGGACGATGTCGACCATCTCTTTGGCAAGAGCGCAGACCTCCTGCTGCTGGAACTCGATGAAGTCGCGGAACTCCTTGCTCGGTACGCGGAACATCGTGTTGTGGTAGCCCTGATCCACAATGAACTCGGGGCGGAACTTGTACCCTGCCCACTTTTCAAATTTTTCCAGAATGTAGGGGCTGACGCTGGCGCTGTAGCCGAACCATTCGACGAATTTTTCGCGCTTCTGGTCGTCAAAGGTCAGCGTGAACTGGTGGAAGAAGGTCGTGAACCGCACCACATCAATGTGGGGGTTGGCCTCGCACCAGCGGCGCAGCTTTTCTTTTACATAGGCCTGCGTCTTGGGCTGGCGCACATCGTAGGTCAGCTGGTGCGGCGTATCCTTCCAGTCGTTCGTCAGGAAGTTGTACATGTGTACGGGGTCCCAGATCAAAAACGCCAGAAAGCTGACGGTGTACTCGTGATAGGGGACGGTTTCGATCTCGACCTCGCCCGTCGGCTCGTCGAAGAACCATTTGTCGGTGGGGACGACCTCGCCCGTCGTGCGGTCAATGACCTCCCACCAGCGCTTGGGGTCATCCAGCGTGTTGACCTTGAGCTGCTGGGTGTGGAAGCCGTCCATCAGATGAACGCGCAGCTTCGTGCCGCGCGCCGTGTGTCGGTCACTGATAAGATACTCCTGCTGGACCTCGTCGGGGTTTGCCTCCGCCCAGGCGTTGTCCTTGCGGGTCGTATAATAGGTAGCGTACTTTTTGGCGGGGTCCGTCAGCAGCTCCTTCGGCATTTCGGTGCCGTCGCAGTCGCGCAGGGCATCCGCGCCCAACAGATTCTTCAGCCGCAGGGTCTCCGCAACCACATCTGCGTCTGTGGGAAGTGTCAATCTTCCGGTCTGCTCCATCTTCATAATCCCTTCTCTGTCCGTTTTGTCTGCCACGGCAGGCATCGTTTCATTGACATCATCATACTTGTTTCTGCCCTCTTTGAACAGTAGGTATATTGTTGCGCATTTGTACTATCTTGCTTTGTTTCCGAATGTCAGCGGCAACATCAGAAAATACAGAAAAAACTGCACAAAAAGTAAGATTTTTCTTTGTGCAGCTTGCCAGTTTTGGGCCTACTTGCAGCGAAACGTGCCGGTATTCTGTTTTACATCGTGATTTTTTATGGAAAGCTCTTGCCATGCGCCCCAAATGCGTATATAATAAGGACGGAACCGAAAACGGCCCACGGCTTTTTACTTTTCCGTTCTTGCTTAATTATGTAACGATATTGCTCTAAATACTTTGGATTTTTTGTAAATATTTTGTCATTCGGAGGCGCACCGCCTATGAACACACGGTATGAATTCAATATGGACGTTCCCCCGCGGGAGGCCATCCGCCTGCTGTACGTGAGCAAGAGCCGCTTCGGCGGGGACTGGAACTCGGTGCCGCATACCCACTCCTGCACCGAAGTGTTCTACTGCGTGGATGGACGCGGTCAGTTCAACGTCGAAGGCAAAATGCTGGACGTTGCCCCGGACGACATGGTCATTGTGAACCCCCGCACCCTGCATACCGAGTTGAGCTACCAGGCAAACCCGCTGGAATATATTGTGCTGGGCATCGAGGGCATTGAAATTTTGTTTGACCAGAAGGACCACGGCTACACGATGCTGAAATGCGGTCCCCAGCGGGAGGAGCTGCTGAGCCTGATGCAGCTGCTGCTGCGGGAAATCGACGCGCGGGAGGACGGCTGCGAGATGGTCTGCCAGGACCTGACCGAAGTGCTGCTTGTCAGGATCGTGCGTATGGCGTCGGTTTCGCTGCGTCTCACCGCGCCGCCCGCCGAGAGCAAGGAATGTGCCACCGCAAAACGATATATCGATGAAAATTACAGTGAAAGCATTACCCTGGACAAGCTGGCGGAGATTGCCCACGTAAACAAATATTACCTGTCCCACTCGTTCAAGAACGAGTATAAGGTCTCCCCCATCGACTACCTGATGAAGCGCCGCATTACCGAGGCCAAAGCGCTGCTTACCAGCACCGATTTCAGCCTGACCCAGATCGCCGAGCAGATCGGCTTCGGCTCTTTGGCTTATTTTTCCAAATGCTTCCGCAAGATCGAAGGCACCAGACCCAATGAGTACCGCAAAAGTGCCCGGCAGAAATCCGCACAGGGTACCCGCTGAGCGCCTGTCCTGCCTATATTAAATAGGTAGGGGCGGCCATTGGCCGCCCCTGGACTGTCGAAAAACTTAATGGGAATATTGCAAACTTTCGGTAGATTTGTAGGGAACGGTCTTGACCGTTCCGTGCTGCCTCGCCAAAAGCACGACGCGACGAGAAAACCGCGCGCCATTCGGCGCGATTTTATGCGCTGCGCGCGGCCAGATGTGCGGATGGGTCACTGCGCCCGCAGGCGCGTTTCGGAGTGCAACCGCCGCACAGCGGCGGCTCTTAGCGCGGAGATAGACCCATCCCTACAAATCTTCCGGTAACAGGCTTTTTCTACAAGCAAAGGGATGCCGCGAATGCGGCATCCCTTTTTGCGTTTTGAAAGGGTGCATTGTAGGGGCGAGCATTGCTCGCCCGTGCCCGTTTGTTTTGCAAGAAAACTGTCCCGGGAAATGCGTTGCTGCGCCAAGTCGGCGGGCGACCAAGGGTCGCCCCTACACATGCAACAGGCAAGAGGGTGTAGGGGGCCAAGGGGCGGCAGTCCGGGACATCCGTTGCAGGAATGCGGTGCTCAGTTCAGCGTCACGGTGATGGTGCCGATTTTGGTGTTGTCGGGGGTGGTGCTGCCCAATGCGCCGTTCAGAGACAGGGAGGCCGTGGCCTTGGGGGCTGCCTCCACAGTCGTGCCGACGGCGGTTTCCAGATTGAGCGATGCGTTGTCGAAGGTGCCGGTGATGCCCTCAAAGCCAGCGTCTGCCGCATAGCTGAACGCTGCCGTAACGCCCGTGTTGGAGTGGTTGGTCACGGTGATCGTGTTGCCGCCTTCCTTGTCTACCGTCCAGACACCGCCTTTGGCGTCAGTGGTTTTGTGGGTGGCAGGGTCCCAAATACCGGCTTCCGCCGTATAGGTAAACGCCATATCGCCCCAGGTGATGTCCACGCTGTACACCGTGCCGCCTGCGCCGCCGGACGAATCTGCCCTATAGGTTGCCGTTACATCGTGGCTGGCTGCGCCGCCGCCTGTGGTGATCGTTTCCGCATAGGCAGACAGGGGTGCCAGAGAGAACACCATGGCAAGGGTAAGTACCAGAGCTGTTTTTTTCTTCATCATTGTTTTTCATCCTTCCTGAAAAATTGTACGGGCATTGCCCTATGTCGTCCGTGCGGGGGTCAGCCCGTTACGGTGACGGTTACGGGAATTTCGGCGTCCAGCATAGCCTTGGCGCCGGTTTGCGGGTGGTAGAACGATACCTTCAGCGTGCCGCTGCAGCTGCCTGCCGTCAGGTCTTTTTCGGCACCCTCCAAAAGTGCCAGCTGGGTGACCTGCTCGCCGGGGGCCAGCAGGTCGGATCGTGCCGCCTCACGCTCCCCGACGACCAGGCAGACCGTGGCGTCCCAGCCGGACTTTTCGGGGTTGGCAAACAGCAGCGTGACCTGCCCGGCGGTTAAGTCGATGCCTGCCGCATCGGAATAGGTCAGCGACACCGTGCCGCCGCCGGCGGACGTCGATACCGATGACTCCGGCGCGGGGGCGGTGTCCGTCGCCTGCGGCTTTTTGCGGCTGAACAGCACGCCAAGCAGCAGAAGCAACAGCAGCAGAAGAAGCACGAGCAGCAGCCACCGCTTTTTGCGGTTCTTGTCTGTATTTTCCATCAATAGCCCCCTTCCAGTCGGACCGTTACCGACCCGATTTTTGCGTTGTTCAGTGCCTTGCCGGGGCGGCCTGTCAGGCACAGCCGCACGGTTTGCGTCCTGTTTATCTTCAGTTCAATCGGACTGTAGATGCCGTATCCTTCGCTGTTGGCAAAGCTGCCGCCGATTGCCGTGTCGGTTTGTGTGTATTGGAACTTCACGCGGACGGCGTTTGCGCCCTCATTCTGCACGGTAATGACATCGCCGTTTTTGCGGTTCGGTGCCCAGCCGCCGCCGATGTCATAGGCGTGTGTGGCAGGGTTCCACGCCCCGTCGGTGTAGGTGTAGGCCAGCTCGCCCCATGTGATGGTGACGGTGTTGGCGCGTGTTTCCACCTCGCCGCAGGCTGTGCAGGTGCGCTTTCCGGCGCTCCATGCGCTCCATGCGCCTTCGTGTTTGCAGATCACTTTGACTTTTACCGTGGTTTCGGTTGTTTCGTAGTTGTCGGTGTCGTTCGGCTGAAAAACAACGTCATAATACTTCCAACCGAGGGGCGGTTTGACCGTGACCGCTGCGTTCTTCCACACAAAGCGGCCCGCCACCACGTTGGAGCCGGAGCGGATGTTGTAGTTTTTGGCAACGCCGCCGGTCAGGGTGCTGGCAGCCAGGGTGTTGCCCTTGGCCAGGTCCAGCTCGGCAGCCTTTGGCGGTGTGCTGATTGTCGGCGTGGCCTTTGACACCGTTATACAAGCCACATTGCTTTTTTTGCTGGCCGTCTTACCGTTGTCTTTGCGTGTGGCTGTGACCAGCGCATAATAGTAATGCACCCCTGCAGTTGGTTTTTTGGGGGAAGTGGGGTTTCCGTTTTCATCGGTGAGCAGCTTTCCGTTTTCGCCGTTTTCATCACATTCATACCAGGTCGTTTTCGTGGTGTGATCAGCACCCGGGCCGGAAGTACTCACACGGCAAGAGAACTCTGCGCCATAGTCGCTGGTCTTATCCATCGTCAATACGACACTGTAAGGGGCCGTGGCCGGGATCAAAGACCAATGGGCGTACAGGATATGGGTTTGGGTGGTGGTAACGGTGGTGTCACTGGTTACCTTGGTGCCGCCGGTTTCTTCGGTATACCAGCCGACAAATTTGTAGCCCCCTGTGCGGGTGGGCGTGGGCAGGAAATTGTATTTGCTGCCGTAGGTTGCTGTGTAATTTTTTGTGCTGACTTGTCCGCTTGTTGTGTCGATTTTGCCGCCGTTGGCATCAAGGGCTACCAGACATTTCTTGGCTGTCCAGTGGGCATACAGTGTGGCGGGTGGATTTGTGCCGACGGTGGTGGTTTCGGTTACTTTTGTGCCGCCGATTTCTTTGGTATACCAGCCGTCAAAGCTGTAGCCTGTGCGGTTGGGCGTGGGCAGTGTGCCGTAGGTTTTGCCGATAGTCACCACCTTGCTTGCCTGGCTGACCCTGCCGCCGTTGGGATTAAAAGTTACGGGGTAAGTGACCGACGCGGGCGTGACCGTACATGTAGCCTTTGCCTGATTGCTGTAGGTTTTACCGAAGCTGCCCGCAATCCAAACGCCGAAATATTTGGTGATATTCTTTGCGCTGCCGGTGGTGTTGACAAAGTCAAGGCTTTTGGTTGCAGGAAGGCTTACGGTCGTGGTTGTACTGCCGTCTTTCCCCATCATTTCCTGAACGATATTGGTATTTGCATCACTGCCGCCAATCGTCGTTTTTATCGTATTTCTGTCTGGTGTACACGGATAAAATACCGTCGTCGTGTTGGCGGCGGAAACATCCCCCAGATACACTACCTGAAAAGAAGCATTCGCGGTCGCATTTTTGTTGGAGCGGGTGTACGTCCCGTTCAGCGCAAAATCAAACGTTACGGTGTAGGTCGTGTTGGCGGGGACTGTAACCGTGACGGGGATTTCCTTATAGCACAGCTTGAAGTTTTTGTTCTTTCCGGTGTCGAGGCTGACGCTTATACCGCCGCCGGACAGAGCGGCACTGCCGGAACCCGCGGCGGCAGCGGGGGAGCTTGCACCATAGGTCACGGTGTCGGGGTCCTTCTTGCTTACAGCGTATTGGTAGACCTTGCCCTCTGTGGAAAATTTTATGGGCAGGGCGGCGGCCGCCGAAGCGCCCACCACCGCAATGCCGCACAGTACGCACAGGCACAGCGCAGCACACAAAATCCGTTTCCACCGCGTCAAGGTATTGTACCCCCACTTCCTTGCGCCGCGCAGGGTCTTGACAGCGGCGCTGTATCTCGTATAATGGCAGTATAACCCGTCCACCCCTGAACGAAGCAAGCACTTTTTTTGAGGAGATTTGCGCCATGCCGGAAGATGCGAAAAAGCTGTTTCAAATTACCGAGGCCGCCCGCGCCTGCAGCCTGTCCCGCAGCACGCTGCTGCGCTTAGAAGAAAAGGGTCTGCTGACGCCCGCCTACACCGCGCCGGACAGCGGACGCCGCTATTACGACAACCACAACGTGGCCCGCATTTTGCAGATCGAAAAGCTGAAAGCCATGGGCCTTGGCACCGAGGATATAGCTGCCTACTTTGCCAGCGGCGGCGAGACGGCTGTTTTGCTGGCCGCACTGGAGAAACACCTGCACGAGGTTGCGCGCGGGGTCGAGGAACTGCGTCTACGCGCGGGCACGGATACGGGCATGTCGGTGCAGGTGTTCACGCTGCCCGCCGTGACCTGCTGCCGCCGTCTGTGCGAGGGACACACCATTGCCGAAAAGTACAACGCCATGTATGATTTTTACGGCGAGTGCGTACGGCGGGGGGATCGCCTGTCTGACGAGCCGCTCTTTACCGTCTTGCAGCGGCGGGATTTTTTGAACGGCTATATCACGGACGAGCCGTATCCGTTTTGGGTGTGCGTGCCCGTGCGCCCCGAAAAAGCCCCCAGGGAGGCGGTGACTCTGCCTGCCTGCCGCGCCCTGTCGGTGCTGTATTACGGCAGCTACGCGGGCGCGGACGAGGCGTTTTTGCGTCTGGGCCGCGAGGTGAAGGAGCGCGGTCTGACACCCGCCGGGGACCCGCGTGTGCTGGGCATTGTTGCGCCCTACACCGGGCGCGAAATCGAAACCAAACGGTATTGCTCCCGCCTGGTGCTGCCGGTGGAGGGCGAAGCCGAACCGTCTTTCCCCGTGTAATAAAAAGTGGACCCCCGGAAGGCCGCTTTACGCACCTTGACGCAACTTTGGGACGAAACAACAAAAATATTGCGCAACCCGCACAACGCAAAAATGCGCTGTGCGGGCGTTTTTTGCTTTAGAACCGGTTAGTATGATTATGCAATGTCTATTCGTCCCAGATGTATTGCGCGTTTCCGCAAAAGTGCTGGAATGACAAAAATAGGGCTATACCATAACAACTTCCGATACAGCAAAGAAAGGGACACTCCATGAGCAAAAAGGAACAGGGCGGCATCGTGCTGCAGAAAAAACACATTGTAATCGGCATTATCGCGGCGGTGGTGATCATTGTGACAGCGGTGCTGGCGGGCATGAAGCTTTCCCGCAGCCAACAGCAGGACACCTTCACCCCGGATCTGGAGCAGGGCACCAGCGCATGGTCGGGCGACCAGCTGCCGGACAAATCCGCCGACAGCGGCGAGGCAGTCGGCATCAAGATTCCCGGCTATCCGTCTATCAGCCTGCCGGCCAACCAGCAAACCGTACAGGTGGCGCTGCTGAACCCGGAGGGCAACCCCTGCTACTTCATGTTTGAGCTGGTCCTGTCCGACACGGACGAGGTGCTGTACACCAGCAAGCAGGTACCGCCGGGACAGATGATCGAGGAGATCACCCTGACCCGCCCCTTGGAGGCCGGGCAGTACAACGCCACCCTGCGCATCACCACCGCCAGCCTGCAGGACGGCAGCGCCATGAACGGTGCCAACGTAGAAACCATACTGGAGCCAAAGCTGCCAAGTGAGGCTGTTGTGATGTTTGATCAAGCATTGTGATCCTAAAAAAACATAATTATTATTCAAGCAAGCACTTGATTTATTTTGCGGGGTCTGATATGCTATTATAAGAAGCATTGGATAATGCACAGAAATTGGGGGATTGTGTTTTGAGGGAAGAAAAGAAAGCTGAAAAGAGACAGGAGCTTGTAGGCGTCTGCCTTGACTGCTTTGTCGAAAAGGGACTGACCGTTGCCACGACAAAGGACCTCTGTAAGGCGGCAAAGTTGCAAAACGGCGGCATCTACTATTACTTCTCCACCAAAGAGGAAATCGTTCTTGC
>ERZ773187.999-NODE-999-length-23561-cov-29.936484_pt1 | contig 23561 bp, 20 predicted proteins | sample MGYA00511242_ERZ773187 | MGnify/ENA primary metagenome ERZ773187 (study PRJEB29015, sample SAMEA2737744) | human gut metagenome | biome: human gut; feature: human-associated habitat; material: faeces | place: China | collected 2012 ... | reverse complement strand
CGAACTCGCAAACCTCGGCGTTCGCGTTTCCAACCTGGAAAAGAAAGTCGGCAACATCTACTGGTCCGGCGATGCTCGTATGCGTTACCAGGATAATTCCTTGGTAACAGCTGGCAAGAAAGCTTCTGATACTTGGGATGGTCGTATGAGAATCAACGTTAAAGGTCAGGTCAATGAAAACACCACCGTTAACGGCCGTCTTGTTTACAACATGAACTTCAAAGATAGCACTAAAGATTCTGGTGTATACATGGATACCTTGAATGTTAAACATCAGTTTGGTGACTTTGCCGTAACTCTTGGCCGCTATGCAAACAACTTCGGCAATGAATACTCTTGGAGATTCGGTGATTCGCATAATTTTGACGGCGCAGAACTGTCCTATGCTAAGAATGCATTCAATGCGAATGTTGGTTTTGGTCAGTGGGATACCAAGTATGAGACGACTGGTGCTGACACAGCCATTGATGATAAAGATGCATTCTATGCAAAAGCTGGATACAACTTCGGCTTCGCTAAACTCGGTGCAGACTACATCAAATTCCAGAACAACGAAGCTCTGAATGATGAATTGTACGGCATTGATCTGTATGTACCGGTTGGCGACTTCCGTGTACAGGGTGAATATGTAAAGAACACCACCACCACTGAAAAATATGATGACGCTTGGAACGTAGGTCTTGGCTACGGCAAAGCTGACTGGAAGAAACCAGGCACTTGGGCTCTGGATGTATTCTACAACGAAATCGGCAAAGGCACCTACTTCGGCGGCACTGGCCTCGGCACTGATATGCTGAAAAACCTGAATACCGGCGATCAGATTAAGTTCTGGAACGTAGGCGCAGACGTAACTCTCCAGAAGAATGTACAGCTCCATGCTGAATATGCATTCGGCGCTGATCTGGAAAATGCTGCTGATCCGGATGATGCATGGACTGTTTCCCTGAACTACAAATTCTAATTTGTGTGTTCTCGCAAACGAACCTGAATCAAAAAAGGAAATCCCTTACGGGATTTCCTTTTTATTTTATATATCATATAATAAGGGCAGAGAGGAGGCGGTGCGTGATGGATATCGACGATATATATCTGGCAGGGAAGAACGCAGCCTATGACAGTGCTGCCAAGAAGCTTTTGGCCAGCCGGAAGATCTTGGCGTGGATTTTGAAATACTGCGTCAAAGAGTTCAAAGAGAGCGAGATCGCAGACATCCGTGACCGCTACATCATAGGGACACCGGAAGTGGCTCTGACGCCTGTCCTTCCGGATCAGACGAATGCGGCGAGCCATATCCGTGGTGAAAGCACAGAGGATGCCACGCTGACGGAGGGGAGAGTCACTTTTGACATTCGCTTTCGCGCTGTGACGCCACAGGATGATCCGCTGGAGCTGATCATCAATGTGGAAGCGCAGAGAAGTTCACACCTGACATATCCCTTGATGAAGCGCGCCGTGTACTATTGCAGCCGTCTGATTTCGTCACAATACACTGTGGACTTCGAGAAAGCGCACTACGAAGGCGTCAAGAAGGTCTATAGTATTTGGGGAAACGCTGATTAAATCGCAGAATCAGATTTCATATGGATTTTTATACATAGCTTCGTCATCATCTTCCTTAAATAGCTCGCTATTCGCGTCAGATGACTCCTCGCTCTGTACAAAAATCCAAGAATGAAATCTGATAACGATTGAATCAGTGTTTCCCCGGCTCTGTATGGATACGCCCGATGGGGCAAGTGGTATCACACGATATCGGCTGACGGAAAATCAGGAGTATGGGGCTTACAGAGAGGACAGACGCAATTATGATCTATTGCAGGTCGTCATGGTCTACATCGGGCAGGGGAAACGAGAACTGGGTAACCGCCTGCTGAATTTACTGGAAGAAATTTTCAAATCAAAAGACAGTGCCAAAGACAAGCGGGAACGATTGCAAAAGGAATATCAGATTGATTTGAATGAAGACGAAGAAGGGATGGTGGATACCATGTGCAATTTGAGTGTAGGTATATTTGAAAGGGCTTGGAATCAAGGGGTTACGGCAGGGATGACAAAGGGCCTTGAGCAGGGCCTTGAAAAGGGCCGCCAAGAAGGTCTTGAGAAGGGCCGCGTACAAGGCCGCGAAGAAGGCCGTAAGGAGCTGACCAGAGCATTTGTCATGCAGCTTCTGGAGATGCATATGCCGCTGTCCTTTATCCTGCAGGCTACGAAATGCAATGAGAAAGAAATCCGGGATATTGCGGAAGAAGAAGGACTTACCGTAGATCCATCGTGATGAAAAACGGAGAGCTTGCGAGAGCATCTGTTTTCAGGAAAGCGCAGAGAAAGGAAACGCTGATTCTATCGCAGGACGATTGAATCAGTGTTTCCCCAGCTGCTTTCAAACTCTGATCTCAAAAAATCAAAAAAGTCCTTGCAAAGGATCCCCTGCTATGCTACAATACTACCAACGCTGGGATGGCCCGGCTTTTTTAAGTGCGAATTTTCTACTTGCACAGACAGCGTGATTTGTGATATACTTATCAGGCATGTTAATTGGCCGTCGGCCGAAGAAAGATGGAATGAGGTGTAAATAATGCGTGAAGGAATTACTCTTGCATGCACAGAATGCAAGCGCCGCAATTATCGTACGAACAAGAACAAAAAGACCACTACCGAACGTGTAGAACTGATGAAATACTGCAAATGGTGCCATAAACACACCCTTCATAAAGAAACCAAATAATTTTTTCTGATTGAACTGGGGTGCGAGCATGGCCAAGGCGAAGCGTAAAACAACAGCTACTAGAACGGAAAAAGCACAGGAAGCAAGCAGCGCATGGAGCCGTTTCTTCAAGGAAACAAAGATGGAAATGAAAAAGGTCATCTGGCCGACCAAGAACCAGATGCTGAACTATACCATCGCGACCATCGTGTCTGTCATCCTCGTATCTTTCCTGATCGTGGCGGTAGACTTCGTATTCGCTGGTCTCTCCAAGTTATTAGTCACTGCGGTAGGCTGAGAGGAGGAGAGCTATGTCTGATATCGAAGCTGAAAACAAAAACTTAAAAGAAGAACAGAGCGAAGTCAGTGCACCGACCGAGATCGGCGCTCCGAGCGTTGGTTCCAAAGATATCCGCTGGTATGTCATCCATACCTACTCCGGCTATGAAAATAAAGTCAAGGATACCCTGACCCGCAAGGTTCATTCCATGGGCATGGATGATACGATCCTCGAGATCCTGCTCCCTCTTCAGGATGAAGAAGAAAAAAAAGATGGGAAGACAAGAGTGGTTGCTCACAAAGTGTTCCCCGGCTACCTTCTGATCAAGATGGAAGTCAATGACAGAAGCTGGTATGTCGTCAGAAATACCCCTGGCGTCACCGGATTCGTCGGGACGACCACGAAGCCGATCCCGCTTTCTGACGAAGAAGCAGACCGCATCATTCATGGCATGAATACAAAGAAAGCAGCAGCCGTCGACGTCAAAGCCGGCGATCGCGTCCGTATCACCAAGGGTGTATTCGAAGACCGCACTGCTGTCGTACTCGAAGTCGCTGAAGACAAGACCAAGATCAAGGCCGATATCAGCAATTTCGGAACCACCACTACGATTGAACTGGAAGCCGGTTCTTTTGAACCACTTCCGTGATTCAATATACAGTGGGACTGCCTCGAACTAGGCTCGTCCCACGGTGGGAGGGCCCGTTACAGCCCGTAAGTACCACATTCCAACAAGGACAAGGAGGTGTAACATTATGGCAAAGAAAATCTCTAAAGTTGTTAAACTGCAGGTCGCAGCTGGCAAAGCTACCCCAGCACCGCCAGTAGGCCCGGCCCTCGGCCAGGCAGGCGTCAACATCATGGCCTTCGTTAAAGATTTCAACGATCGCACTGCAAAGCAGGTAGGCCTGATCATCCCTGTAGAAATTACCGTTTTTGAAGATAGAAGCTTTACATTTATTTGTAAAACTCCGCCGGCAGCTGTTCTTCTGAAGAAAGCAGCCGGACTCGAAAAGGCTTCTGGTGAACCGAACAAGAACAAAGTCGGCAAAGTCACCAAAGCACAGGTCAAGGAAATCGCTGAAACAAAGATGCCAGACCTGAACGCTAACACTGTAGAAGCAGCTATGCGCCTGATTGAAGGCACAGCTCGTTCTATGGGCATCGAAGTTGTAGACTAAGACTGACCCATTCGTGGCAGGGTAGAACCCCAAAGACCACATAGGAGGAAACAATGGCAAAACTGACAAAGAAACAGAAAGCCGCAGCAGCCATCGTTGACAGTCATAAGCTCTATGACATCGACGAAGCTGTAAAGCTTGTGAAAGAAGCAGCATCCGCAAAGTTCGATGAAACTGTAGAAGTTGCTTTCAACCTGAATATCAACCCGAAATACGCTGATCAGCAACTCCGCGGCGCTACCGTACTTCCTGCAGGCACCGGCAAATCCAAGAAGGTTCTCGTATTTGCTAAAGACCACAAGGAAGACGAAGCAAAAGCAGCAGGCGCTGACTACGTAGGCGGAAAAGAACTGGCCGACAAGATCATGCAGGGCTGGATGGACTTTGACGTCGTAGTAGCTACACCGGACATGATGGCTGTCGTAGGTCGTCTGGGCCGTGTACTCGGACCGAAAGGCCTCATGCCAAACCCGAAGGTTGGCACCGTCACCATGGATGTGACCAAGGCTGTCAACGAAATCAAAGGCGGCAAGGTACAGTATCGTACAGATAAAGCCGGCAACGTCCAGGTCATCATCGGCAAAGTATCCTTTGACGAAGACAAACTGAAACAGAACCTGCTCGCTATCTACAATACCATCCTCAAAGCTCGTCCTTCCACTGTAAAGGGCGTCTACATGAAGAGCCTCACCATCAGCTCCACCATGGGCCGCGGCATCCACCTCGACCTTACCAAAGTGGTAGCAGCAAAAGCATAATTTTACCTATTTACACTTAGCTTAAGACCGGCGGTAAGACATTTTAAAGGGCGTAGCCCGCCTCCCGAGGCTGAGTACTGCAAAGCCAGTACACGACCTCGCGGAATGCGAGGTCGTTTTAGCTAACGTGATAAATAATAAAATCCCATAGCAGAGGAGGTGTACTATGAGCGAAGAAAAGTATGAAGTTAGAATTCGTCCGGAAAAAGAAGCCATCGTTGCAGAAATGAAAGAAAAGCTGGCTTCCCAGGGCGTAGTTCTGGTATCCTTCAACAAACTGGACGTAAAGAATGCGACACTTCTCCGTCGTAAATTCCTTGCACACGGTGTTGAATACAAGGTTATCAAAAACACACTGACCCGCATCGCAGCTGACGAACTCGGTCTGGAAGGTCTTGACGATCTGCTCGCTGGCCCGAATGGTCTTGCAACCTGCAAAGACGATCCGGTCGCACCGGCAGCAGCTCTGAAAGAATTCTTTAAAGAAACCAAGAGCGAAGCTATCGTTGTCAAAGCTGGCGTCCTCGACGGCAAAGTCATCGACGCAAAAGCTGTTCAGGCACTGGCAGACCTGCCGTCCAAAGAACAGCTGCTGGGTATGGTCGCAGCAACCCTGCTGGCTCCGATCACCGGACTGGCACGTGCCCTCAACGGCAACATCCAGAACCTCGCATATGCTCTCGAAGCACTGCGTAAACAGAAAGAATCTGCGTAAGATCTACGCATAAAACTATTCCATGGAGGAAACAAAAATGACTAACGAAGAAATCCTTAATGCCATTGCAGAAATGTCTGTACTCGAACTGTCCGAACTCGTAAAAGCTATCGAAGATAAATTCGGCGTATCCGCAGCAGCTCCTGTAGCTGTAGCAGCAGTAGCAGCTCCGGCAGCAGCAGCTGAAGAAGAAAAATCTGAATTCGACGTTATCCTCAAAGACGTTGGCGCTCAGAAGATCCAGGTCATCAAAGCCGTTCGTGAAATCACCGGCCTCGGCCTGAAAGACGCTAAAGCACTCGTTGACGGCGCTCCGAAAGAAGTAAAGACCGGCGTTGCTAAAGCTGAAGCTGAAGAAATGAAGAAGAAACTCGAAGCAGCTGGCGCTACCGTAGAAATGAAATAATTGCGGCTAAGCTAAAAGCCCCTGAAGATCGGACTCCGTGTGGAGTCCGATCTTTTTTATTTCCTGAAAGTAGCCCGTGAAAATGTGAATGTCTTCTGCGTCCAAGCCCTGCAATGAAAATGCGTGCATGAATGGGCGCGGGGCGTTACAATACTTAGGGAAACGCTGATTCAATCGCAGAGTCAGCGTTTACAAGAATTGTTATACATAGCTTCGTCATAGCCTTCTTTAAATAGCTCGCTATTCGCGTCAGGTGATTCCTCGCTATGCATAAAAGTTCAAGAGTAAAATCTGACAACGATTGAATCAGTGTTTCCTTAGGAAAGGTATGCGCAGATGGATGGAGCGTTTCCTTCATTCCCTGAGATGTCAGAGGCGCTTTCGAAGGAGAAGATGTATGGATAAGCAAGGATTTTCGGTAAGTGAGGTCAATCAGTACGTAAAGCAGCTGCTGGAATCGCAGAGCGATCTGCATCATATTCCGGTGCTGGGAGAGGTATCGAATTTCAAGCGGTATGGATCGGGGCACTGCTATTTCACGCTGAAGGATGAGAAGTCGGCGCTGAAGTGCGTCATGTTCAAGAGCAGTGCGGTGCACCTGTCCTTCACGCCGCAGAATGGGGAGAAGGTCGTGGCTCTCGGCTCGATCTCGGTCTATGAAAGGGACGGGGTGTACCAGCTCTATGTGAGTGCGATGCGCCGGCAGGGGATCGGGGATCTGATGCAGGCGTATGAGGCGCTGAAGGAGAAGCTGACGAAGGAAGGGCTTTTTGATGCGTCTCGGAAGAAGCTGCTGCCTCGTCTGCCGCGGGCGATCGGGATCATCACGTCGCCTTCAGGGGCGGCGGTGCAGGATATCATCACGGTGTCGCGGCGGCGGAACAAGGGCGTGAAGCTCATCCTGTATCCGGCGTCCGTGCAGGGGGAGGAGGCTGCAGGGGAGATCGTGCATGCGATCGATTTCTTTCAGCGAAATCATCTGGCAGATCTTCTGATCGTTGGGCGCGGCGGCGGCTCGATCGAGGATCTGTGGGCCTTCAATGAGGAGCCGGTGGTGCGCGCCATCGCGGCATCGAAGATCCCGATCATCAGCGCTGTGGGGCATGAGACGGATTTCACATTGTCGGACTTTGCAGCAGATGCGCGGGCGGCGACGCCTTCGCAGGCTGCTGAGTTTGCGGTCATCGATGTGGCGGCGTATAGAAATGGCATCGCCTTTTATTTGGACAAGGCGGCAAAGCTGCTGGAAAAAAAGATCCATGAGAACGCACAGCTGGCAGACAGTTTGCAGCAGGAGCTCGCGCAGGCGATGGAGGCGGAGCTGGATGCGAAGAAGCACAGGCTCTCGCTCATGGCGGCGAAGCTCTCGGCACTGAGCCCGCTGACGGTGCTTTCCCGCGGGTACACCATCACGACCGCGGCGGGACATAGAGCCGTGCAATGCGTATCGGATGTATCAGCGGGAGACACGATCAGGACGACAGTGGCGGATGGGACGATCTCCTCCGTCGTATCAGGGATAAAAAAGGAAAGGGTGTAGATCATGGAAACGGAGAAAATGTCATTCGAAGAGGGGCTGCAGAGCTTGAAGAATCAGGTTGCAATGCTGGAAAAGGGAAATCTTCCGCTGGATGAGGCACTGAAGGTTTTCCGCGATGCCGTCGACATCGGACGTTTCTGCAATAAAAAGCTGGAGATGGCAGAGACGGAAGTGCAGAAGATCGTGGAGGATGCCGATGGATTCACGCTCGAGGATTTCGAGGAGAAATAGAGAGTCTACGGGGATACATCTTTGCCCGGAGTGAGGAAAACACAAGGCTAGGATATGAGAATGCAGCTTTTCTCACATTGTCAGAGCGAATATACGCATATGTGGAAAAAACAATATCGACGGACAAAGCCTTCCCCGCGTGGGGAAGGTAGCGAGCGGAGCGAGCCGGATAGGGTTCTAGTGGCATGAAAGAGAGCGGGGGAGATCGTCTCAAGTGCGTCGTTTGCGAGAGCACCCGAGCGCCGCTGACGCGGTCCCCCTTCCCCAATAGGGAAGTCTTACGATACGAGAATGCCGCTTTCCTCATATTGTCATTTCGAGCGAAAGCGAGAAATCTTTTTCGTTCGCGGTCAGGCAAAGGATGTGAGGATAGCGGCGAGCGGGAAACACCGTGCTTCCCGCGAATCGGAAGGACGGTGTTTCATGCAGACAGCATTACGAAAGAAAACGGAAACGGGAAACGAAAAAGATCCCTCGGCTGCGCTCGGGATGACGAAACGAGGAAACGCCTCTTTCCATTCCTTTTCAACCTGCTGCGGAAGCCAACCCCGCCTCGCTGCGCTCGGCAGCCCCTTCCAAGGGAAGGGGCTCGCGTGGACACTCCCTCCTTCCTATGGAAGGAGGTGCCCCGAAGGGGCGGAGGTTGGATGGGGAAGCGGTATGAAAGAGAGCGAGGAAATGCATCTCAAATCGACAATTAACGAAAGCACCCTATCCATCGCTGACGCGGTCCCCTCTTCCCTGCGGGAGACGGGGCGCGGTATCCATTTCTCATTCACAAATTTCCATCTATCCATGATATAATAAAGTGTATTATGGAGGAATTATATATGAACGAAGCTACACAGAAAAATACAGCTCTCACTCTGCCGCTCGCAGCAATGAGAGATATTGCTATTTATCCGAAAATGACGGTCAGTGTCGACATTGGCCGTGATGAATCCGTCGCTGCCGTACGTCTTGCGATGCGCCGTGACCGCTACCTTGTCTGCGTGATGCAGAAGGATGGGAAGAAAGAAAACATTGACCTTTCGAACCTGTACGAATACGGCACAGTGGTGAAAGTGAACCAGATGCTTCAGCTGCCCGGCGGTCTCGTTCGCATTCTGGTGGAAGGCGTCTCCCGTGTGCATGTGGTGCATGCGGAGATGAAAGAGACCTGCATCTCTGCAGAAGTAGACGATGCAGAGGAATACACCGAAGATCCCCTCAAGGCCGAGGCGTATCGCCGTCTGCTCATCAAGAATTTCTTTGAATGGATGAGAAATACAGGCAAGGGGATGCAGGAAGAACAGATGAACCAGCTGAAGCAGATCGATGATCCCGGCGAGACCGCTGATTTCATCTCCTCGCAGCTCCTGCTTGCGCCGAAGAAGCGGCAGGAGATCCTAGAGACATTAGGCGTCATCGAACGACTGAAGATCGTCAGCGAGTGCGTGGATCGTGAAGTCGCCATCGGCGAGCTGGAAAGCGACATCAATCAGGAAGTCAGAAAGCGGATGGACAAGGAGCAGCAGGACTACTTCCTGCGCACGAAAGTGAAGACCATCCAGGACCGCCTGGGCGACACCGTAAGTCAGCAGAAGGAAGCGGAAGAATACCGTGAGAAGCTGAAAGCCTCTGCCATCCCCGAAGAAGAGAAGGGAAAGCTCGAGAAGGAGATCGACCACCTCGCCTCGATGCCGCCGATGATGGCGGAGACTGCCGTCGCCAGGAACTATCTGGACTGGGTCTTTGACCTGCCATGGGGCAAGGAAAGCGAAGACATCCTCGACCTTTCGCATGCGAAGGAGATCCTTGACGAAGACCATTACGGCCTGACCAAGATCAAAGAACGCATCCTCGAATACCTCGCCGTCCGTGTACTCGCTCCCGATGCCAAAGCGCCGATCATCTGCTTTGTAGGGCCGCCAGGTGTCGGCAAGACATCACTCGCACAGTCCATCGCACGCTCCATGGGCAGGAAATTTGCCCGCATCGCCTTAGGCGGCGTCCATGATGAAGCGGAGATCCGCGGACATCGCCGCACCTACATCGCAGCGATGCCCGGACGATTCATCGAAGCCATCAACCAGGCACAGACGAAGAATCCACTCATTCTCCTCGACGAGATCGACAAAGTCTCCTCTGACTTCCGTGGCGACCCTGCCTCGGCCCTCTTAGAAGCGCTCGATCCCGAGCAGAACAAAACCTTCCACGACAACTACATCGACATTCCTTTCGACTTCTCGAAAGTCTTCTTTCTCGCGACAGCGAACTCCGTCGCCACCATTCCACCGGCTCTCTTAGACCGCATGGAACTTATCGAGCTCTCAGGCTACACCGAAGAAGAAAAGCTGGAGATCGCAAAGAAATACCTCGTGCCCCGCCAGAGAGAAAGAAACGGCCTCAAAGCGAAAGACATCAATTTCACTCCGGCCCTTCTCCGCCGCGTCATCCGGAGCTACACCAGAGAAGCCGGCGTCCGCAATCTTGAACGCACCATCGGCGCTCTCTGCCGCAAAGTCGGTAAAAAAATCGTTCTTGCCGATGACAGCCTGCCGACACTGACCGCCAAGACCATAGAAAAATATCTTGGCCCCGTGAAATACATGCCCATGTCCGAAGAACACAGCGATATGGTCGGCCGCGTGAACGGTCTCGCATGGACCGCCGTCGGCGGTGAAGTCCTCGACACCGAAGCCGTCACCATCAAAGGCAAGGGTCACCTCATCTTGACCGGACAGCTCGGTGACGTCATGAAGGAATCTGCCGAGACCGCCTATACCTACATCCGAAGCCGTGCCAAAGCACTCGGGCTCGCCGAAGACTTCTATGAGACACTCGACACCCACATCCACCTTCCGGAAGGCGCCGTACCGAAAGACGGCCCATCCGCCGGTATCACCATGGCCACCGCGCTCGCCAGTGCCTACACCGGACGCAAAGTCAGAGGCGATACCGCTATGACCGGAGAGATCACCCTCACCGGCGAAGTCCTCCCCATCGGCGGACTCAAGGAGAAGGTGCTTGCTGCCAGCCAGTTCGGGATCAAGCAGATCCTCCTCCCGGAAAAGAACAAACGTGACCTCGATGAGATTCCCAAATCCGTCCGCGATCAGCTCCACTTCGTCTGCGTCAAAAACGTCGATGAAGTCCTCGAACATGCGCTGGTGAAATAGGAGCTGGTGACTAGTGACTGGTGACTAGGGACTAGGGACTAGGGATGACTTGTGACTGGAATGCCATCTTGGGGCAACGCATGCGAGACTATCCCTTTTCCGTATTGTCATCCCGAGCGTAGTCGAGGGATCTCTATGGCACCGCGGTTAGCATCCACATGCCCTTTCACGGAAACGACGCACGGGGATTGCGTTTTTGCGTTTCCCAAGCACATATCGTTGATCAGTCTGCAAGGAAGATTTCTCGGCTTCGCTCGAAATGACGATACGTCAGGAACGCAGTTCCACATTCTCGCTTCTCCCTTCCCTCGTGAATCCGTTGAACCTGACCGCATACTTTCCCAGACATGAGGAGGTCGGCGAAATGAGAATACCGCTGTGCATCCCTAAGCATCCATTTTCTGAAACCAATGAGTGATTCTTAAAGGAACGCTGACTCCATCGCAGGATCGGTGCTTCCATAGAAAGGAGCTGTCCTATGGCAGAGATCAAAGACATCACCAAATTTCATATATTTTCCTCCGCCTACTTTGCCTCGGCGGTGAACCGTTCCCAGTACGTGACAGATGGCAAGAAAGAGATCGCCTTCATCGGCCGTTCGAACGTAGGCAAATCCTCTCTCATCAATTCCCTCACCGGAAGGAAGAAGCTCGCCTACGTTAGCCGCGAACCCGGCAAGACACGCACCATCAACTACTACGCCATCCAGTCTAGGCGCATAGAGAACGAAGAAGAACAGCGACAGGACTGGTACCTCGTAGACCTCCCCGGCTACGGCTTCGCAAAGACCAGTCAGGAAAACAAAGACAGCTGGTCCTCCTTCATTGACGAATATATGAAGAAGTCCCCCGGCCTCATCATGATCGGTCTGCTGCTCGACCTTCGGCACCCGGGACTCCCCATCGACCTCAAAGCCTTCGACTGGCTGAAAAAAGCCGGCGTCCCCATCCAGATCATCGCTACCAAGGGCGATAAACTCAGCCGCAACGACCTCAAAAAGAACCTCATGCAGATGAAGAAGCTCTTCCCCACCGCCTCCCTGCCCCTCGCCTACTCCTCGCTCACCGGAGAAGGACGCGATGCCCTGCTCGAAGTGATCGAGAGAAAGATCTGTGAGTAGGGGATGGTGATTAGGGACTAGGGATTGGTGACTAGTGACTAGTGACTAGTGACTAGTGACTAGTGACTAGTGACTGGTGACTAGGGATTAGTAGCTAGGGATTAGGATGATGGTGCTGCTTATGCAAGATCCCATCCTTCCGGAGGACAGAATCGTATGGAAAGTTACAAAAATCTCATTGTGTGGCAAGACAGTCGGCGTTTGAATCGAGAAATCTACAATTTGGCGTTTAAATTTCCGCGATTTGAACTGTATGCACTGTCGGATCAGCTCAGGAGAGCCTGCGTTTCCGTGACATCCAATATAGCCGAAGGCTATGGGCAGGGGAGCTTAAGAAATCGACTCCGCTATCTTTATATGGCGCGTGGCTCTCTTTATGAAACCGAGACGCAGTTATTGGTGGCTGTTGATTTAGGTTTTGTGAATGAGGCAGATATCCAAGCAGCCTTGAATTTGGAAGAGAAGATTTCCAAGATGCTGAATGGACTGATTCGGGCCAATGAGGAAAGAATAAAAAATGGCAATATGGGGAGGATGGGGGAAGATGCTTGTGAATATGGAGCGAGAGACATCCTAATCCCTAATCCCTAATCCCTAACCCCTAGCTACTAATAAGGAGAAACCATGAAGAAACTCATACTGACCCTGCTGCTTGCCATCGTGTGTGTGCCCGCATGGGCCTCGCCATGGGATGCTCCGAATTCCTTTGAGATCGTGAAGGAAAGCTCCTGGGACTATCGGACCGCCCGCACCCTCACCGAAGAAGGGAAAGCACCCGCTTACACCACAGCCTTCTTTGACAAAACACTCACCCGCTACGAGATCGCCAGCGTCGTGAAGAACATTCTGGAATCCGTTCCTGCCAAAGACCAGACAGAAGACATGGCAAGACTCAAGAAGGAATACACCCGCGAACTTGAAGCGCAGGGCTACCGCGAAAAGAAAAAGAAAGAGGAGCGAAAGCCCATCCTGGAAATCAGCGGAGACACCCGCGTCCGCTACAAAAACGACAGCGGAAGCGACGCCCGCGCCCGCGTGAATACCACCTGGCACATCGGAAAGACCGACATTGTGGCCGGAGGCAGCGCAGAGAAAGACATGTAAAAAATCCCGATGCTCGAAAGAGCATCGGGGTTTTTGATTGCCTGTTATGAGTGCGCTTCCGCACACTCCGTCAAAGTGATATGAGCCTTGGCAGCGATTTGTCTGACCTCATCCTCGCTGCAGCTGGACATGGATACGATGAACGATAAAGGCATTTTGGCTTTCAACAGACGCAAAACGAATTCATTGGCGGCATTCTGCCATCCTTTTTTCTCGCCTCTGATCTCGCCTCTGATTTCACCCCTCTTTTCGCCGAGTTCCATTCCTCTGCGGTATACGCCTATACTCAAATTGCACATGGTATCCACCATCCCTTCTTCTTTACTTTCCAATTCGATCTGGTACTTTTCTTCCAAAACTTGTTTCTTATGAGCAGCGGATTCATCGGATTTGAATAAATCATACAGCATGCGCAGCAGACGATTTCGGATATGGCGGCGGTCATTTCCGATATAGACCATGACGATTTGTTGCAGGTCATAATGGAGGCGCGCCTCACGGATGCTGCCGTACTCAGTGATTTCCTGCGTCACATAGCGGGTGATGCCGCTCTTTCCTTGCGGCGTATCCATACACAGCCAGATGCTGTACACCTTGCGGATTTTCTCGTAGTGTGAATGGTCAAATTCCACACCGTTCTGCGAGGAAATCAGGCGGCTGCCGTAGTAGAGCGCCCGCTTGATCATGGGATAGGATACATCGGAGCTTTGCTGCGCTTCCACATTGATGATGAGCGTCAGCGGAGCGCCGCCAGGAGTGACAGCTTGGAACCGGATGTCGAATGTCGTGACACCTTCAGACACCGTTTTTTCCTCGGCGTTTTCCCCGCGGATTCGGAGACTGTTCGTCATATCTGGGTGCACCGGTACCTCAGCCACTTCTGGCGTACCGATGATGCAGTGCGTCTTGATCTCTTGCAGGTCCGTGTCTTTGAATTCCTTCACACAGTACTTGAGGATCCACGAGAGGATGCTCCTCGTCGCGATGAGTTTTTTCGCCACAGCATCATAGGCAGGACTCCGGCCATCCAGATACGTGTCGGGCGTTGTTTCCATCATCGGCTCACCTCCCTTTCTTCCTCTCTATTTTATCATACCTTGGGAAGGCTGCGATACGAGAATACCGCTTTCCCATATTGTCATTTCGAGCGAAAGCGAGAAATCTTTTTCGTTTGCGGTCAGGCAAAGGATGTGAGGATAGCGGCGAGCGGGAAGCACCGTGCTTCCAGCGAATCGGAAGGACGGTGTTTCATGCAGACAGCATTACGAAAGAAAACGGAAACGGGAAACGAAAAAGATCCCTCGGCTGCGCTCGGGATGACGAAACGAGGAAACGCCTCTTTCCATTCCTTTTCAACCTGCTGCGGAAGCCAACCCCGCCTCGCTGCGCTCGGCAGCCCCTTCCAAGGGAAGGGGCTCGCGTGGACACTCCCTCCTTCCTATGGAAGGAGGTGCCCCGAAGGGGCGGAGGTTGGATGGGGATACCGCTATCCCACGCTATGATCCCTAATCCCTAATCCCTAATCCCTAGCCACCAGTCCCCAGTCATCAGTCACTAAAATGACCACTTTTGCAGAATTTCGACCACTTTTGCAGCAAAAGGCACCGCGAGGGACAGATTTCCTGTATTGTAAAGACAGAGAAAACTCCGACATCCGGTACGGAGAAAATGTTCATTGTTTTTCGCAAAGGGGGAAATCATCATGAACAACATCTACAAAGTCATCTGGTCCAAGGCAAAGAATTGCTATGTGGTAGCGTCTGAAATCGCGAAGTCGCATACGAAGAGTGCATCAGGCTCGGAAAAAATGGGGGGGTATGGTAAGAAAGCACTCCTCGCTCTGGCAGCGGCTTCTGCTATTTTCTGCGGTGGTCTGGTGAATGTCGGGGCAACGGTGCATGTGAATGAAGGGACCGGCGTGACTAGCGAGGTTTATACGACTGGTGAGACATACAACAAGACAGAAGTGGACAATGCGCTTACTGCGAAGGGGGCGGCTACTGATGTGGCAACCAATAAAGCGGATATTGCCAATTTGAAGACTGCGGTAGGTGATGCAGGAAGCGGTCTTACTAAAGCGGTGGCAGATCAGAAGGCAGATATTGCTACGAATAGAGCGAACATCAACAATCTGGATGGCAAGCTGGCTAATCTTACAACTACTGTGAATGGCAAAGCGGATGAGGCAGATGTGAACAACAAATTGGCACAGAAGGCGAATCAGACTGCGGTTACAGCATTGGATGGACGCGTAGGGAGCCTTGAAACCACGGTTGGTGATGCTTCCAGCGGATTGGTGAAAGACGTAGCTGACTTGAAGAATCAGGGGAATGATCTGAATACCGCGATTGGGAATAAAGCAGATCAGAGTGGTTTGGATGCAGCCAATGCGAAAATCACCGTGAATGAAGGCAAGATCACCGATCTGCAGGCGAAGACTGCGAATCTCTCTGCTGACGGCAAAGAGCTGACCGGTATGACTACCGTCAGTGGAGCCAAGGTTTCTGGTGATAACGTGGAAGCGGGCGCGCTGAAGGTGACTGGGGAAATCAGCAATGGCACCGTGAACACCACACTGGAGAAAATCGATGAGTCCATGACGCAGACGGCGACAAACAAAGATGATATTACCACTCTGAAGACGAAAACGGATGGGCAGCAGACGGCGATCAATGGCCTGGATAAGAAGACCACAAAAATTACCTATGACGCAGCGCTTGGCACGAACGTTGATGGCGTCACTTTCAATGCGGGCAAAGTCACCGGCGTGACGTCCATCAATGGGACAAAGATCGGAACGCAGGAAGGCGGAACCTATATTCACCAGGACAACTCGATCTGGGGCAATATGAAAAATGTTGATACCCAGGTGACGACCAATGCGGATAATATCAAGAAGAATAAGGATGATATCACAGCATTAGATACCAAAGTGGGGACGGTCAACACGGGCACCTATTTGGATCCGACCAAGTCAGTTGGCGAAAACCTGGGGCTCTTAGATGCTGGATTGAAGCAAGAAACCGCGGATCGAAAAGCGGCGATCGGTGAACTGGCTGTAAATGGCAACTATATCGAGAAAGACAAGAATGTATCTAATAATCTGGTCAAACTTGATAATCAAGCCAAAGCAAATGCCGATGAAATCGTGAAAACAAATGAACGCACCGGCGGTATCAAACGTAACACGGAGAAGACTCAGACCACCATCGAAGACAGTGTCAAAGTGGATAAACAGGGCAATGTCAAAGATGTGAATGAGCTGTCCGCTAAAACGATCACGACCACAGAGGATGCTGACCTTAAAGGCAACGTCACCCTCGGCACGAATGCGGCGAACACGGTGACGGTAAACGGAACCGCGGATTTCAATGAAGCGGTGAATATGGATAAAGGTCTGACCGTGACCAATGGGGAGACCAATCTGAAAAAAACCAAGGTTGATGGCGATCTGACAGTCACTGGTACCATCACCACGGACAAGATGATTTTCGGGGACAAGGCGACCAATAACTACACTGAAATCGACAAGGGACACATTACTTCCAAAAATGATGTGCTTGCTGGCGATGCGACAAAGAAGAGCAGCAGTATGGAGCTGGACCACTCCAAACTCGAAGTGGGTGTGACGGACAAGGATAGCAACGGTCATCTGACAATGACAGCAGACCAGACGTCCATCAAAAACAGCGACCTAGATGGAAAGAATTATTCTGAAATCGTGGCGGATAAGGACAGCGTGAAGACGACCGTCAAAGATGAAAAAGACAACACCACGTCCACCAAGTCCAGTGCGACGGAAATCAGAAATTACGCAAAAGACAAAGATGGCAATAAGACCAACAACATGCAGACGGCAACGCAGAATAAGTCCTGGGCAAAAGACAAAGATGGAAATGAAAGCTCCATCGTGCAGACTGGAAAGGACATCACCAATACCGCAGAAAAAGGCACCATCACAAACACTGCAAAGGATATCGTAAACAACGCCACCGGCGATATGAAGAATGACGTAGGCGGCAAGCTGACCACCACCGTGGCAGGACAGGCGACGGAGAACTTCAACGGCGGACTTGATACCACTGTCACTGGTACGGAAAAGCATACTGTCAATGGAAAACAGATCAATACCGTGACTGAAGGGCAGGAAAATATAATTTCCGGCGGTCAGACCAATACTATCACTGGCGGTCAGATCAACAATATCACCGGCGACCAGACCACTACCATTACGGGTAACAAGAAAGAAACCGTAACGGAAAATGTGACCGAAGACTACAAGAAGGATCTCACTACCACCGTAGGCGGCAACGAAACCCATGAGGTGAAGGGAACCAAGACAGAAACCGTAGAAGGAAAACTGACTGAAAACTTCAAGGGTGGACAGGAAACCAATGTGACTGGTGATCAGACTACCAATGTAAGTGGTACACAGACCACCACGGCTACGGATATCAATCGCAATGCTTCCAGCGGTATGATCGATACCATTGATAATGCTTATGGTACTAATACGGAAACCAAGGAAGCAGGAAAGACCACTACTGATGTCAGCATCAAAGGAACAGGAGAAAAAGGACAGTACATCAGAGGTGCTAATGAATCCAGAGATTACCTCATCAAAGGTACTTTGAAGAATTCGGAAACCAAGACGGCTGAAGTGACTTCCACGGAAATCACCGATGGTACCAACAAGGCATCTACCATTCAGGATGCAAAGAACTTGGCTGGCTCCGTGACCAATGGTACGGAAACTGGCATCAGCGGTATCCATGCGAATGATGATGGCAGTGTATCTATTGATTCTGCGGTCGCTGGCGGAGGCATGTCTTCCGTGATCAATCAGAAGAAAGACAGCATCCAATCGGCTGTTGGAGATGGCACCAACTCTACTGTTATCCATCAGGACAAGGACAACGTGACCATTGCATCCTCTAATGGCACGGTAGGTATTGTCGGGAAAGATATCGTAAACAATGCACAGAATACCATCACCAATACAGCAGGCACCAGCATTACCAATCAGGTAAACGACTCTAAAGTGACGACCGATGCTAATGGAACCACCTTTGAAAATAATACACCGGCAGTCTCTGATGGTGGTGCGACCACGACGAAGATCAATGGCAACCAGATCACCACGGGCCGCGTCAATGCGAATGAGCTCGGCGTATCTGATAAGGATGGTGCCAACACCGCAGATTTCTCTGTCGAAGCAGGAGAAGGAAAAGGCGTGAATGCTTCTGCGGGCAATGGAACTACCACAGGCTCTCTGGATGTGACGGCTGAAGAGGTCAGCTCCTCTGTGAAAGATGCTTCTGGAAAAGGCTCGACCTTCAAACAGCGTATTGACAAGATCATGATGGAATCGAAGGATGTCTCGATCAAGGCGGAAGAAACGCTGACCAATGAGGCAAAGGTGATCACGAATAAAGCTTCGGAAGTCATCAACAATGAAGCTGTCAACATCAACAACACGGCAACGGGTATCATCACTTCCAAGGCATCTGAGATCAAGAACCAGGCAGACAAGCTGATCTCCAATAAAGTCGGCGAGAACACTTGGGAGAATATGGAAAATGGGAAGATCACCACATCCATCAAGGACGGGGCAAAGCAGAATCTGACCCAGTCGAATGCGGCGGGCACCACGCAGTCTACTGTCGATGGTGGTAAATCGACAGTAACAATCCAGAATGCAGATGGACTTACACACGCGGTGAACAATGGTACTTCAATCAATGCTTCTGCGACTACGGCGACTTCCTCTGCGCAGACGATTCTGAGCGGTAGCAAAGCGAATAGCGTAATCACCACCATCGATGGCACACAGTTTGTGAATAGCGAAGCAGCGGCGCCTGTCACCGGCGCAAGCGGCGCTGGCACGGCGGTGAATACCACCATCAAGGGCAATACCATCACCACCGGTAAGGTCACCATGGACTATGCGGAAGTGATGAAAGACCTTGGCGTCCATGGCAATGCGAAGGTGGACCAGAATCTGGAAGTGGGTGGCACCTCGACGCTCAAAGGCGACGTGACCATGGAAAGCAATGCGACTGTGAAGAAAGATCTCAAAGTCGAAGGTACTACCACCACCCAGACCCTGAAGGTGACAGAAAATGCAGAAATCGACGGAACATTGAAAGTCGCAAAGAAAGCGACCTTCGAGGACTCTGTCAGCATCGCGAAAGACCTCTCCGTCGGTGGCGACGTGACGGCGAACTCCTACAAAGTGGGAGACAAGACCTACATCGACGCGAATGGCATCCATGCGAATGGCCAGAAGATCACGGATGTGGCTGACGGCAGCATTTCTGAAGGAAGCAAAGATGCAGTGAATGGCGGACAGCTCTACGGTGTGAAGAGAGATCTGGAACATCAGGTCGATAAAGTCGGTGCGAATGCAGCCGCTATGGCAAACCTGCGTCCGATGGAATTCGATCCGAGCTCCAAGTGGAACATCGCCGCTGCGATCGGCAACTACGGCAGCGAGACCGCAGCAGCGCTCGGCGCCTTCTACCGCCCGAACGATGATGTGATGGTGAACCTTTCCACCGCATTCGGCACCGGTGAGAACATGGTAGGCGGCGGCGTATCCGTTCGCCTCGGCAAGAGCGGCAACAAGCTCTCCCGTGAGGAAAACAATGCGCTGAAAGCGCAGGTGGATGACCTCACCGCCCGCATGGACGCTCTCCTCTCCGTCCTGAATCCGAATATGTCGAAGGATTTCCCGGATGTACCGGAAAACCATTGGGCGTATGAAGCTGTCTCCCGCCTCGCGGGCAATGACATCGTCCAGGGCTACCCGGACGGCGAATTCCACGGCGAACGCACCATGACCCGCTATGAAATGGCAGAGATCATCTACAATGCACTCTCTCGCGGCGCAGAAGCTGAAAGAGAACTGGTAGAAGAATTCAAGCCGGAACTGCAGGCGATGGCTGCTTCGGAAAAAGCCACAGCAGAAAAAGCTGAAGGCTAAGGCAAGCGGAAACAGGTACAGAAGGTCAAGTGAGATCACGGGCTCCATCTGATGCAGCTGGCCGGAGCACCCTCTCACTACGAACCTTCCACAGAAGGGCAGAGCCCTGCATCTATATCGTTGTCAACAGGGGTCCCCTTTAACTTCTACTGGATGTCGTGAAATTGCCCCTGTTGAAATATATAAGCCGCCCTGCGGCGCTATGCAAGTAGCGCCGCAGGGCGGCTTTATTGTGCGTATGGGGATGCTATTCCGATAGGGGGAAGGCAAAGAGGAGGCGGCTTCGCCGCAAAAAAGAAAGCCAACCCCGCCTCGCTGCGCTCGGCAGCCCCTTCCAAGGGAAGGGGCTCGCGTGGCCACTCCCTCCTTCCTATGGGGAAGGCTGCGAAACGAGAACACCGCTATCTCCTTTTTGCCGCATTTTTTAGATCTTAGTATCCTTTTTTCTTGTCGACTTCGTTCATGAGTTTGTCTCCGTGGGCGAAGGCGACAAAGTTCATCTGGAGAAGGCTGGTGAGCTTGTCCCAGAAGTCGGGAACCATGGAGGCGATGTGCGGGGTCATGATGACATTGTCCATCTGCCAGAAGGGGTGATCGCCGGGGAGGGGCTCTTTCGAGAAGACGTCCATGCAGGCACCGGCGATTTCTTTCTGCGAGAGGGCGTCAATGAGGGCGGCTTCATCGACGACGGAGGCGCGGGCGATATTGATGAAGAGGGCGGATCTCTTCATGAGGGCGAATTCCTTCTGTCCGAAGAAGTGATCTGTCTCGGGCGTCGCAGGGAGGGCGGCGATGACGATGTCGGCCTCCGGGAGGACTTCGGCGAGCTGGTCTTCGAGATAGACATGGTCAGCGAACATTTCTGTAGAGAGGTGTTTCTTTACGGCGAGGATGCGGGTCTCGAAGACTTTCGCTCGCTGGGCGATGGCGCGGCCGATGCTGCCGAAGCCTACGATGAGGATGGTCTTGCCGAAGAGGGTGTCGCCGCGGGGGCGTATCCATTCATGGGCGCTCTGGTGGCGGACGGCGTCGGGGATGCGGCGCATCCATGCGAGGAGCAGGGCGAGGGTGTGCTCGGAGACGGCGCGGTCGTGGACGCCGTGGGAATTCGTGAGGTGGATGGGGCGTGAGAGCATGGAGGGGGAAAGGAGGCGCTCGACGCCGTCAGAGAGGGAGTGTACCCAGCGGATGTTTGGCCCGGCGGCGAGGATGGGCTCAACGTCCTGGAAGCCCCACATGGCGATGGCGTCGGCGTCTGCGACATGGGGAATGGCTTCTTTCGGCGATTTGTAGGATTCGACGATAGCACCGGGGACGGCTTTTTTCAGGGATTTGATTTTGTCTTCGGAGAGGGTATTGATGATGACAAGTTTCATGATGGGGCTCCTTTCATTTTCAAAACTTTTCCTTATTATAGCATGGTTCATGGTTCAGGGTTCGGGGTTCAGGGTTGTGGTGGCGGCTTCGCCGCAAAAAAGAAAGCCAACCTCCGCCCCTTCGGGGCACCTCCTTCCAGAGGAAGGAGGGAGAATGCCGCCTCACAGACTTCCCACGAAGAAGGCTTACGATACGAGGATGCCGCTTTCCCGCATTGTCATTTCGAGCGAAAGCGAGAAATCTTTTTCGCTCGCGGTCAGGCAAAAAACGTGAGGGGAGCGGATAGCGGGAAGCACCGTGCTCCCAGTGAATCGGAAGGACGGTGTTTCATGCAGACGGCTTTATGAAGGAAAACGGAAGAGGGAAACGAAAAAGATCCCTCGGCTGCGCTCGGGATGACGAAACGGAGAAAGGGATATCTTACATTCTTTTTCAACCTATAGCGTGAGCCAACCTCCGCCCCGAAGGGGCGGATAAGGATAAAATGTTCTGCCGCTCTCTGTAAAAGTATTTACGAATCCAGTATAATAAAACAAGTGATATGGACGGGCTGGGGGATAACGTCTTCGGGCGTCACTCCCCTTCAGAACCGTTAGAACCGGCTGCATCTATATTCCTTTTTTCAAGGAGGCACTATGATATCTGACTGGCTTCATTCGAAGCGCATGAAATATATTTCCTTCGCTGTCCTGCTTTTTCTCTTGATGGGGGGCATTTATGTCTATACCCATCGCGGGGGGCAGGGGGTGAAGAAGGCCGAGGTACGTCCGACGGTGAAGGTCGTGACGCTTGTGCGGCAGGATATGATGAAGCGGATCGTGCTCTCGGGGGAGACGGTGCCGAAGGCTTCAGTGGATATTTCTCCGAAGTATGCTGGCCGTATCGCAGAGGTGGCGGTGGACCTGGGGGATGCGGTGTCTCTTGGGGATGTGCTCCTTCGTCAGGATTCGAAGGATGTCTCGATCTCTATCGGAGAGAACCGCGCAGGCAGCGCGCAGGCAGCGGCTGAGGCGGTGACGAGCCGTGCAGAGTATGACGCGGGGACGATGAAGGCGCAGAGTGACTATGAGAATGCGCTGACGACGTATGAACGTTACCAGCAGCTTTTCGATGCGGGGGCAGTGTCCCGTCAGGATCGCGATGACAGGTATCGCGCGATGATGGAGGCGAAGGCGGCGCTCGAAGGTCTGACGAGCCAGTCTGTCGGCGGCCGTCCGGCGGTGATCGCCGGCAAGGAGGCGGCTGCGGAGAAGGCGCGTTATGCGGTGGAGGCACTCACGAATCAGCAGGCGGACATGACGCTTCTTTCTCCTCTTTCCGGTATCGTAAGCTATCGGAGGGCAGAAGCGGGCGAGTGGGCGACGGCAGGAGAGAAGCTGCTCACGGTCGTCGATACGAGTGAGCTGTATCTGGACTGTCAGGTCGCGGAGCAGGATGTCGGGATCCTGCAAGAGGGGATGAGCTTGGATGTGTCGATCGATTCGCTCGGGGAGTCGGTGAAGGGGACGATCCGCTATATCAGTCCGGCGATGGATGCGGATACGCATGCGTACAAGGTGCGTCTCGTACTTACAGATCCTGCAGCGCAGATCCGCGGCGGGATGTTTGGCCGGACGGAGGTGACGGCGATGCAGAAGAAGGATGTGCTCCTCCTTCCGAAGACGGCTGTCATCGATCACAATGGGAAGAAACTGGTCTATGTGGTGGATGAGGATGGCCGCGCAGAAGAGGTGCCTGTCACGCTCGGCGTTTCCAATGATGAGATGGTGGAAATCCGGAGCGGTCTGGAAGCTGGCGAGAGGGCGGCTGTGACGAATCTGTCAAAGCTCAAAAATGGAATGGTCGTAGAGGTGAAGGACTAGGGGTTAGTGACTAGTGACTAGGGATTAGGGATTAGTAGCTAGGGATTAGGGACTAGGAGTGACTAGTGACTGGGGTTCTCTGGTATCGTCATCCCGAGCGCAGCCCTCGATCTTTCTTGCACTCAGGTCAGGATCAC